>Ga0160443_100605_pt1 | contig 20998 bp, 20 predicted proteins | sample HID1972I_E1MG_FD_108244 | JGI IMG/M metagenome (GOLD analysis project Ga0160443, IMG submission 108244) | Enriched pill bug-associated microbial communities from UW Madison campus, WI, USA - HID1972I_E1 MG | ecosystem: Host-associated > Arthropoda: Insects > Digestive system > Unclassified ... | reverse complement strand
TTCGCGCGTGCCAGGTTGACCGATCTCAAGGTTGTGACCGGGTGGCGCAGCAGAAGTTTATCGGCAGTGGACGGCGGTTCTTGCGACCGCCGGTGGTTCTGCCGGCCCATGCCAGCAAGTTTGGGGCAAAGCTGCGAGTTTCAAGCAGTTTAGTCGTGAAATAGCAGATGACCGGCCTTCGAATCTGGCGCGCACTGACATACACTGCGCGGCCGTTTTTTTGACCGGAACCGAAAGACATGAAAGACGCCTCTCCAGCCCGTGCCTGCGGTATCGACTTCGGCACGTCCAACTCCACCGTCGGCTGGCTGCGCCCCGGCATGGAAACGATGATCGCGCTGGAAGACGACAAGATCACCCTGCCGTCGGTGGTCTTCTTCAACATCGAGGAACGCCGCCCGGTTTACGGTCGTCTGGCGCTGCACGAGTACCTGGAAGGTTATGAAGGCCGGCTGATGCGCTCGTTGAAGAGCCTGCTCGGTTCCAAGCTGATCAAGCACGACACCAGCGTGCTCGGCACGGCGATGCCGTTCAAGGACTTGCTCGGCCTGTTCATCGGCCAGTTGAAGAGCCGTGCGGAAACCGCCGCCGGTCGGGAATTCGAACAAGTGGTGCTCGGCCGTCCGGTGTTCTTCGTCGATGACGATCCGCTGGCCGACCAGGAAGCCGAAGACACCCTGGTCGACGTGGCCAGGAAGATCGGTTTCAAGGAAGTCTCCTTCCAGTACGAGCCGATTGCAGCGGCCTTCGACTACGAGTCGACCATCGAGAAAGAAGAGCTGGTGCTGATCGTCGACATCGGCGGTGGTACCTCCGACTTCTCGCTGGTGCGCCTGTCGCCCGAGCGTCGTGGCCTCGATAACCGTCACGATGACATTCTCGCCACCGGCGGTGTGCACATCGGCGGTACCGACTTCGACAAACAGTTGAGCCTGCAAGGCCTGATGCCGCTGTTCGGCTACGGCAGCCGCATGAAGAGCGGCGCCTATATGCCGACCAGCCACCACATGAACCTGGCGACCTGGCACACCATCAACTCGGTGTACTCGCAAAAATCCAGCCTGGCGCTGGGCAGCATGCGCTACGACATCGAAGACACCGGCGGCATCGATCGCTTGTTCAAGTTGATCGAACAGCGCGCCGGGCACTGGTTGGCGATGGAAGTGGAAGAAACCAAGATCCAGTTGACCCACACCGACAGCCGCCATGTGCCGCTGGATCGCATTGAACCCGGGCTGAGTGTTGAACTGACCCGCGCGCTGTTTGAATCGGCGATCGATGCGTTGCTGGAGCGAGTGCGTGGCAGTGTTACGCAGCTGCTGAACGATGCCGGTGTGGCGGTGGATCAGGTCGACACGGTGTTCTTCACCGGTGGTTCGAGCGGTATTCCGGCGCTGCGCAACAGCGTCTCGGCGATGCTGCCGAAGGCTCGGCATGTCGAAGGGAATATCTTCGGCAGCATTGGTAGCGGACTGGCGATTGAAGCGATGAAACGCTATGGCGCCATGGCCTGACCTGAAATCGGCGTCGCGCCATTCGCGAGCAGGCTCGCTCCCACACTGGATTGCATTTCAACTGAAGGAATGCGCTCAAAATGTGGGAGCGAGCCTGCTCGCGAAGAGACCCATTCAAGCGCTACAAGGCTTGGATCAAACCATCCCGCCCAGCTTCAACTCACTCTTCAGATACGCATAATAAATCGGCCCCGCCACCACCCCCGGCAAGCCGAATGCGGCCTCGAACACCAGCATCGCCAGCAGCAACTCCCACGACTTGGCACTGATCTGCCCGCCGACAATCCGCGCGTTGAGGAAGTACTCGAGCTTGTGGATAAAGATCAGATAACCCAGCGCGGCAATCGCCACCCAGATCGACAGTGACAGGCCGACGATGGTGATCAGCGTGTTCGACATCAGGTTGCCGATTACTGGCAGCAGGCCGAGCAGGAAGGTCAGCACAATCAGGGTTTTGGTCAGCGGCAGCTTGATGCCGAACATCGGCAGGATCACCGCGAGGAAGATCCCGGTGAAGAAGGTGTTGAGCAGGGAAATCTTGATCTGCGCGAAAACGATGTTGCGAAACGCCTGCACCAGCAGGTGCAAACGGTCGAACAGCGCGGCGGCCAGCGGTTTGCGTTTGGTCACGTCGGGGATGCGCTGCAAGGCGATAATTGCACCGAGGACCATGCCGATCAGCAGCGTCACGAACATGTGCGCCGCGTCCTTGCCGACCAGTTGCAGGTCGGACAGATGTTTGCTCATCCACTCGCCGATCGCCACGCGAAATTCCGCAGCACTGGCCGGCAGATAAGCATCGATGAACGGCGGCAATTGCCCGCGCGCGCGGTCGACCACACCCATGAATTTATCGAGGGAAGCACCGGGGTTTTCTGCTTCGTGCAGGAGAAAACTGATCGCGCCGGCGAAGATCAGCGCCAGCACACTCACCACCAGCGTGCCGAGCAAGGCCACCGCCAGCCAACGCGCGCGGCGGCCTTCGATCAGCCGTTGCAACTGCGGGGTGAGCATATTGACCAGCTCATAGACCAACAGACCGGCCAACAGACTGGGCAACAAGCGCAGCGGCAGCACCAGCAGCAAACCGCCGAAAATGATGATGCAACTGACCCAGAACACTACATGACGCTCAGAAAACGTTGGCATACAGCCTCAAAACGAACGGCGTAAAAGGATTGGCAGTCTGCCAGCGTTCCGGGGTGAGCACTAGAAATATGCGGTGCTTCAGCTTTGGTGCCCGGCTTCAGATCCAGCCCTCTCCCTAGCCCTCTCCCAGAGGGAGAGGGAACCGATCGAGGAATGGCGAAGAAATCCGGTGACCTGCCAGTGCTGTATTGAATCCAGAATCGGCCGGATAGTTCAGGTCGATGGATATCTGAAAACAACGCGGTCAGTCCCCTCTCCCTCCGGGAGAGGGTTAGGGTGAGGGCAAATCTCAAGCGAACGCCTAGACCCAGTCAACCCACAGAACCAGGTTATTTTTTCTTCAGGCAATCACTCATAAACGCCTTGCGCGCATCGCCGGTCAGCGCCTTGGTTTTCGCATCGGCGTTGCAGGTGGTCATTTTCTGCTGCTGCGGGGTCAGGGCCTTGGCATCGTTGGCCGCTGGCGCTGCCTTGAGGCAGGTGCTCATGAAGGTTTTGCGCTCATCGCCTTTCAGACTCTTGGCGGTCGCATCGGCATTGCAGGTGGTCATCTTGTTCTGTTGCGCCGTGGCGGCGAAACCCTGGGAACACAGGAGCAAACCAATCATCAACAAAGGCACACGCAACATCTTCATGGAGTTTTCTCCTTGTCGCCGCACCGATGGGGGCGGCCTCTGCTGGAGTGTAGCCAAATCTTGTTACACCTTCCTGCCTTCGAGATGGCTACGGCGATACTGCTCCGGCGTACACCCCGCCTGCCGGGCGAACATGGCGATAAATGCCGAACCGCTGCTGTAACCGAGGTCGAAGGCAATTTCCTGCACGCTGCGGGTAGTTTCCAGCGCCTCGATCGCGGCGAGATAGCGCAGACGCTGGCGCCATTCGCCGAAACTCATCCCCAACTCACGGACGAATTGCCGCGCCAATGTGCGCTCACTGACGTGCACCTGCAGCGCCCAATGCGCCAGCGGCTGATTATTGCCCGGCTCGGCCTGCAAGGTTTCGAGGATTGCCAGCAATCCGGAGCTGCTCGCGTACGGCAGATAACACTCATGCACCGGTGCCTGCTGCAATTGATCGACCAGAACCTGCGCCAGCCGTTGATCGGCATCAAGTTCGGGAATCTTCACGTCGCGGGCGGCGAAATCTTTGAGAATCGCCTTGAGAATGTCGCTGATGGCCAAGGTGCACGCGCGCCGGGGCAAATCGGCGCAGACCTTGGGATCAAGACACACCGCGCGATAGTTGACCGGTTGATGGCTGTAGAAACTGTGCTCGACCTGCGGCGGCACCCACACCGCGTACTGAGGCGGTGACATAAAGCGGCTGCCGTCGACGTCCATGTGCAGCACGCCGTGCGCCGCGTATTCCAGCGTGCCCCACGGATGACGGTGCGGTGCGGCGAATTCATGGGCGTTGAAATCGGCGTAGCGGAAGTACACCGCCGATGGCAGTTCGCTGAAATCCAGCAGATCGATGTGTTTACTGTTCATGCTGTCCGGTTTCAGAGGCAGGTTGTCCGGTTCAAAGTATAGGCTTGCATCCAGACAACGGATAATTGCCTTTCATTAACGTACTGGTTTCAACTCATGCAATACGCGTTTCCGCTGCTGGCGATTTTTATCTGGGCCGGCAATACCGTGATCAACAAACTGGCGGTCGGGGCGATTTTCCCCGCCGAGATCGGTTTCTACCGCTGGCTGCTAGCCGGCTTGTTGTTCACGCCTTTCATGCTCAAAGCGGTGATCGCGCACTGGCCGCAGATCCGTCCGAACCTGGGCAAAATCTTCGTACTGGGCGTGTTGGGCATGGCGGTGTATCAGAGCCTCGCCTACTTCGCCGCAACCCTGACCACCGCGACCAACATGGGCATCATTCTGTCGCTGATGCCGTTGATGTCGCTGGCCATGGCGATCATCAGCCTTGGGCAGCGCCTGACTGCCGGCGCATTGGTGGGCGCGGTGCTGTCGTTTGCCGGCGTACTGGTAGTGGTGTCGTCCGGTAGCCTCGGCGCGTTGCTGCAGCACGGCGTGAATATGGGTGATGCGATGATGCTGATCGCGACCCTGGCCTATGCGATCTACAGCACCCTGCTGAAAAAATGGCAGTTGCGCCTGCCGCCGCTGGTGTTGCTGTACTTGCAGGTGCTGGTGGCGATTGTCGTGCTGTTTCCACTGTATGCCGCTTCGCCGAAGACCGGTTTGACCCTGCAGAACATTCCGCTGGTGTTGTATGCGTGTCTGTTGGCGTCGATGGTTGCGCCGCTGGCGTGGATGCAGGCTGTACAGCGTCTGGGGCCGAGCCGCACGACGTTGTTTTTCAATCTGCTGCCGTTGATTACTGCGCTGATTGCGGCGGTGGTGTTGAAAGAGCAGTTGGCGATGTATCACCTGGTGGGCGGGTTGTTGACGTTGGGTGGGGTGATTCTTTCCGAGCGCTGGACCACCGTGTTGGGTCGCCGGATCAGCGTTGCCTGATGGAAAAGATCGTAGCCTGCGGCAGCTCCTACATGAGTTCGGGGCGTTCACAAAATTTGTGTTCGACACCGAACCTGTAGGAGCTGCCGAAGGCTGCGATCTTTTGATCCTAAAGGCCTGCAGCCGCAAGCCGCGCGGCATGCTCGACAAACAGCCGCACCGGATCCGCACCCTTGCCAACCAGCCCCAGCGACTGGTTGACGATGTCGAAGTGATCCAGCGGATAGTCATCGCCAATCACCGTGCCCAGATGCGAGCTATACCGCCCGACCATCCCATCGCACTGCCCCGGCTCACGCACAAAGGTTTTCGCAAACAAGCGACAACTTCGATTGGTCCCGTCGAACAAATTCCCGCCGCGATCAGTCTTGCCTGGCTGCAACGTTCCCGACCACGAGTAATAACGCACGCCGTTAACCTCTTCCGGCCCGTGCCCGCCCCACGTCTCGGGCAAGCCCTGTGGATAACGCTGATTGAACAGGGCCACGCCCTCTGTCGTCAGCGATTGGTGCGAGGCGTGAATATCCACTGGCAATTTCGGCCCGCGATAACCGGTATCCAAAACAGCCATCAACCACCCGACCAACCTTAGCAACACCTCAAGCAGCCGCCCCTTGGCGCTGTTGGCCGGATAATTTTTTTCCAGATAATCGGCCAGCTCGGAGCCATGATTGGGCCCGGCCACCGACGTGACGGACGCCACCAGATCCGGCCGTTTCGCCGCCGCATAGCGCGCCGTCAGCGAGCCTTGGCTGTGGCCAAACAGGTTGACCTTGGCGGCACCGGTCTCACGCAGAATCTCATCAATGCGCGCCAGCAGCTGCTCGCCGCGCACCTCTGTGGAATTGAGCGGCGATACCTGCACCGCAATCACCGTTGCACCACCACGGCGCAACGCGCCGATGATGCCGTACCAGTACGGATAAAGAACCAGCCGGATAAACCCGAGCATGCCGGGCACCAGCACCAATGGATAACGCGTCGACATGGGCAAACATCCTTGTGTTCGGTGAGTGGATGCAAGGCGTGCAAAACGCCCGCCAAGCCTCCTCCATGATCATGACAACTCGACCATCAGCCTACTTCAGGCCCACCACCCCCGCCACAATCAGCCCGACCGAAACCAGTTTGACCAGGGTCAGGCTCTCGCCGAGCAGGGCAAAACCGAGAAACACCGTGCCCAGAGAGCCAATCGCCGTCCAGATCGGGTAGGCAATGCTCACCGGCAATTCACGCATCGCCAGGGTCAGAAAATAAATCCCGCCGACGGCCGCGACCACGGTGATCAACGACGGCCACAGTCGGGTGAAACCTTCGGCGTACTTCATGCCCATGGCGAAGGTCACTTCAAAACCGGCGGCGATCAGCAGGAACATCCAGGCCATTTAGAACACCCGGGCGAGATCGAGCAAACGCTGCTCGGCCTCGGCCACCGACACCGCGAAGGTGCGTTCAGCGGACTCTTCGCCTTCGGCCGCGACCACGCTGACGTCATTGATGCCGATGAAACCCAGCGCCGTGCGCAGCCATGGATCGGCATGATTCAAAGCCTCCAGCTCGCCGCCCGGACCAAAACCGAAGCCGCCGCGACTGGTCACGATCAAGGCTTTCTTGCCCTGCAGCAAAGGCGTGTATTGAGCAACGCCATTGTCCAGCGTGTGATCGAAGGTCAGGCCCAGGCGTACGATCTGATCGACCCAGGCCTTAAGACCGCTGGGCACGCTGAAGTTGTACATCGGCGTGGAAATCAGCAGCAGGTCGTGATCGAACAACTCGCCGACCAGTTGATCGCTCAGGGCCAGATCGGCCTGCATCGACAGTGGTCGGGCCTCAGGCTGTGGATGAAACGCGGCAGCGACAAAGGCTTCGTTGACCGCCGGAATCAGCGCCCGCCCGACCTCGCGGCGAGTCACTTGCGCCTGCGGATGGCGCACCTGCCAGGCACTGAGAAAACTTTCCGCCAAGCGCCGCGAGTGAGAACGGTCACCACGGGGGCTGGCGTGGATCGCAAGAATTTTGCTCATCTGAAACTCCTTGAGGCTAGACTTTGATTGCTGTGCCGCTGCAGATTGCAGGCAGCACACCATTGCCTCAAATGAGCAAAAATCAGTCGGGATGAATTAATTTCATCCATGGAGCGTTGAATGTTTGCTTCACTGCCACTCACCGCCCTGCGCGCCTTTGAATCGGCATCACGACTGCTCAGTTTCAAGGCTGCCGCCGAAGAGCTGTCAGTCACGCCCACGGCGATTTCGCATCAAATTCGCTCGCTGGAAGACTGGCTCGGCGTTGCATTGTTCGAACGCCTGCCGCGCCAGGTGCGCCTGACCGAGGGCGGCGAGCGCTTGTTCCGCAGTCTGCACGGTGCCTTGCTGGAGGTGGCGCAAAGCGTCGACACCCTGCGCCCGCAGCGCAACGCCAGTACGCTGACGCTATCGACCACCGCCGCCTTCGCCGCGCTGTGGCTGGTACCGCGCCTCGGGCGCTTTTATGCCCGGCACCCGAACATCAACGTACGCCTCGATACTCACTGTGAAGTCATCGATCTGCATCAGGACGCCAGCGTCGATCTGGTGTTGCGCTACAGCCTCGACGACTACCCGAACCTTTATGGCCTGTGCCTGTTCGATGAGTCGTTCGGGGTTTACGGCTCACCCGAGCAAGTGGCGCTGGCAGCGAGACGCACACCAACGTTGATCAGCGTGCGTTGGCACAACTCGAAGCTCTACGCCCATGGCTGGGAAGCGTGGTGCGCGAAGGCCAGCGCAAACTGGCTGAACCAGCAACCGGCCATCCGCGAATACGATGAAGAGCATTACGCCCTGCAAGCGGCGATTGCCGGACAAGGGCTGGTACTGGCGAGCAATATCCTGGTGTCGCAGAGCGTTGCCAGTGGCTTGCTGGTGCCGTTCATGGGTCAGGTTCAAGTCGATGGCGCCGGGTACAGCGCGTTGTGTGTGCCGGGGCGCGAACGGCATCCGCCGGTGCGGGCGTTTTTTGCCTGGTTGCGCGAGGAAGCAGTTTTGTCCGGGCTGGCGCCAAGATCGCAGCCTTCGGCAGCTCCTACAGGGGTTGCGTAAACCGATAAAACTTTTTGCAACGCTCATGACTCACAGCTTAGGTACCGACCGCGTCCGCAGAACGTGGCGACAATCGGATTAGCCTCCAGGAGATCGAAATGAGCGACGACCTGCATCTGTCAGATGTTCAAACCCTGCGCGACCGTGCGCGCCAACACGTCGAGAACGGCGCCGTCACCGAGGGCTACAGCGCCGACCGTGAAGAGGTGCTGCGCTTGCTCAATGAATCGCTGGCCACTGAACTGGTCTGCGTGCTGCGCTACAAGCGCCACTACTTCATGGCCAATGGCGTGAAAGCGCATGTGGCCGCCGAAGAGTTTCTCGAGCATGCTACCCAGGAAGCCCAGCACGCCGACCGCCTGGCCGAGCGCATTGTGCAATTGGGCGGCGAGCCTGAGTTCAACCCCGACCTGCTGTCGAAGATGTCCCACGCGCAATACGTGGCCGGCAATACCCTGAAAGAGATGGTCTACGAGGACTTGGTGGCCGAGCGCATCGCCATCGACAGCTATCGCGAGATCATTCAGTACATCGGCGAGAAAGACCCGACTACGCGGCGTATCTTTGAAGATATCCTCGCGCAGGAAGAAGAGCATGCCGATGACATGGCTGACATCCTGAACGACCTCTAACCTCTATCGCGAGCAGGCTCACTCCTACATTTGGAATGCGTTCCCATGTAGGAGTGAGCCTGCTCGCGATGGCGTCTTTATAAGCGCTGAAGATTACTTGGTAGGTTTAACGGTAACCGGCGCCTTGCCCGCCTTCATCTGCTCCAGCAACGGCGCACACTGATTCGGCTCACCGCCACTCGGTGCCACCAGCGCCAACAGCCCCGCCGCTGGCGCCGCAATCACGCCCAACGCCACCATCCCCGCCCCGCGCAACATCAACGGCACAGCCTTCACACCCGCGTCCGGCTTGATGAACTTGCCACGCACATACAGCGGTGAACGCAGGGAAATCAAACGCCAGCCCTTGGATTCCGGCGTCACGGTCAGATCCAGCTGCTCAGTGGCCATGTTCGCCGTGCCGTCGATATAGATGATCGCGTTCTCGGTATCGAAGACAAACAGCTGCGTGGTCGCCAGACCGGTCTTGATGTCGAAGTCCGCCGCCGCGCAGTTGATCTTCACTTCCTTGTCGCCAAAGATCTTGCCGACCACGTAATTGCCGACGTTGAGCCCGGCCAGTTCCATCAGCTCACGGCTGATCGCGCCGTCGTTGATCAGCATCTTCAACTTGCCGTTGGCCCCGCCCAGCAGCTTGGCCACCGAGTTGCCACGACCCGTGATATCGGCGTCACCGTTGAGCTCACCAAAACTGGTTTTCATCGGTTCAAAGGTCGGGAACAACTCCTTCAGCTTGAACCGGCGCGCGGTCAGTTTGGCGCGGCCCTCCAGCGGTTCTGTACGGCCGTTGAGGCGTATCTGTGCATCAAGATTGCCGCCCGCCACGCCAAAGCGCAGTGGCTCCAGGCTGAGTTCACCGTCGTTGAGTTTCAGGTGGGTATAGAGGTCATTGAACGGCAGCTTCTCGCTGTGGACGATGCGCTTGCCGGTGAACTCGACATCAGCGTCCATTGCGCGCCAGCGGTCGGTCTTGAACTCCTCCACTGGCAGCACTTTATCGGCCGGCTGTTTGCTCTCGCCGCCGCGGGCCTTTTGCTTGTCATTGGAGTCGGCGCCGATCAGTGGCGCGAGGTCGGCGAACAGCAGTTGATTGGAGAGCAGCGCGCCGCTGAGCTTTGGCCGTGGCTGACTGGCGACGTAGGTCAGGTCGCCATGAATGTCACTGCTGCCGATTTTGCCGTTGAACTGCTCATAGGTGAATTTCGCGCCGGCCGCGTCATGCAGCTTGGCGATCAAATGGCCGTCGGTGGAGTACGGCGGTGTATCCGGCAGGGTCACACCGGTTAGCGGATAGAGATTGCCGAGGCTGGCGCCGGCCAGTTTCAGGCGCAGATCGAGGGCGCCAAGGTTAAGCGGGTCGGTCAGCGTGCCGGCCAGTTCGATGCTGGTGTCGCCAATCTTCGCCTGGGCCTGCAACGGGAACGGCTTGCTCGCGTCCTGCAATGCCAGCAGCCCGCCGATCTTGCCTTGGCCGGTGAGGTTCTGAGCGTGGTATTGGCCTTTGACCTTCAGCGCAAACGCATAATCCTGCGGTGCACCGCCCTTGTCCTGCGCGGTTTTCGCCGCTTTGGCACCGACGATGTCGCTGTACGGAATCGGCTTGCCCAGTGGATCGATCAAGACATCAAGGTTGGTCTTGAGCGTCTGATCGTCAAGGGTAACGTGGCCCTTATCGAACCCGATGGCGCCGATGTCGACCACCCAGTTCGACGGCTCGGCGTTCGGATCCTTCGGATCGAACTTGAACGTCCAGTTGGCACGGCCGTCGGCCAGACGCTGCAACTCGGCGTTGGGTTCGGTCAGGTCAATACGCGGGATCACCACGCGTTGCGCCAGCAGCGCCAGAGGCGAGATGCGCAGTTCAACGCGTTTGAGTGTGACCATCTGCGGTTGCTTCGACCAGTCCGGGTTGCCCAGGCTCAAATCCTCAGCGACCACGTGCGGCCACGGCACCCACGCGCGCCAGCCACCCTCGTCCGGCTCGCGCTGCCAGATCACCGCGAGGTTGCCGTTGATGGCAAACGGTCGGTGCAGTTCTTCCGAGACTTTGGCGTTGAGCGGTGGTTTGATCCGGTTCCAGTCGAAGAACACGATGATCAATACCACCACGGCCAGTAGCAGCACGAGGATGGCGAAGGTCCAGCTGAAGATTTTTCCAGTGCGCGTCATGCACAAAGCTCCTGATCACGACCGCACGCAAAGACTGCGGCGCACGGCTGAAACGGCGGGCCAAAGCGGCCCTCATGAAATCTACGACTGGCAAACCAGCCGCAGGTTTAATCGAAAGGTCGATTAAGGCGCAAAAAGTCGCGCGAATTCTGACCGATCAGTCGAACAGTGTTACCGCGACCCGCACTTTTGCGAGGCGCGAGTGAGTCGGAAATACCCACCCCGGTGCAAAACCGTCGCCCGCAAAGGCCCGATCTAGAGCCTCTCGGCAGAACAATCAATTCTGTTGATTATTACCATTGCGTTTATGAACTTTTATATCGACTTATCGAGAGTAGCATTGCCCTCGTACCCACTTTATCGCCCTCCCAAGGAGCAACCCATCATGAAACGCAAATTACTGCTCAGCCTTACCCTGTCGATGCTAGCCAGCACTGCTTTCGCCCTGCCCGCTGCCGACCAAGCCACTCCGCAAGTGAAATCCAGCCACTCGGTATTCAGCCAAACCGTAGCTGCTGACGGCGGCGACCGCACTCCACAGGGCCAGACCCTGGCTGAAAACGGCCGCAACCGCCTGGAAGAAAAAGGCCTGGTGCAAGATGGCTATGACAAGACTCCACAAGGTCAGACCGTAGCCGAAGGTGGCCGTGATCGCCTCGAAGAGAAAGGTCTGGTGCAAGACGGTTCCGATCGCACTCCACAGGGTCAAACCCTGGCGTCTGATGGCAGCGACCGTACCCCACAAGGTCAAACCCTGGCTGCCGATGGTAGCGACCGCACTCCCCAAGGCCAGACCCTCGCTTCCGATGGTAGTGACCGCACTCCCCAAGGCCAGACTCTCGCTGAAGGCGGCGGTGATCGTGTGATCGAACGCAACAGCGCTTTGAGCTAAGCCCATGGCGGCCTCGAAAAAAAGCCCAATCACCCGATTGGGCTTTTGACTTTTCAACCCCGCTGAAATCCTCCCCCGTATCTCCTCCCGTTCGACGCCGACTAAGCCGATTTGCTAGAGTGCCGCGCTTGTCCTGCCGAAAGACACACCCTGCGATGCTGCCCCGCGCCGAACAGAAACAACAGACCCGCAACGCCCTCATGGACGCTGCCCGCCACTTGATGGAAAGCGGCCGAGGATTCGGCAGCCTGAGCCTGCGTGAAGTGACGAAAACCGCCGGCATCGTGCCGACCGGTTTCTACCGGCACTTTGCCGATATGGACGAACTGGGCCTGGTGCTGGTCAGTGAAGTCGGCCAGACCTTCCGCGAAACCATCCGTCTGGTGCGGCACAACGAATTCGTCATGGGCGGCATCATCGATGCGTCCGTGCGGATCTTCCTCGACGTGGTCAGCGCCAACCGTTCGCAATTCCTGTTTCTCGCTCGCGAGCAATACGGCGGTTCGCTGCCGGTGCGTCAGGCCATTGGTCGCCTGCGCGAGAACATCAGCTCCGACCTGGCTTCTGACCTGACGATGATGCCCAAGCTGCAGCATCTGGATGCCGCAGGCCTGAGCGTAATGGCTGACCTGATCGTCAAATCGGTATTCGCCACCCTCCCCGACATCATCGATCCGCCCGCCGAAGCCCTGCCGGAGCATCTGACGCCACAGGCGAAGATCACCCAGCAGCTGCGCTTCATCTTTATCGGCCTCAAGCACTGGCAAGGGCTGGGCAGTACCGAGTAACACCCCTCTTCCTTACTGATACATCCGGTCCCCTGTAGGCCTTCGCCTGCTCGCGATAGCGGTATATCAGCTACATATTTGCTGACTGACACTCCGCTATCGCGAGCAGGCTCACTCCTACAAAGGTGCGGCGTCACAGCCTCCATTTGGTGCATTAAAAAATCTTCACGCACCAAAACCTTCCATATTCCCGCAACATCTTGAAACATCCACTACGCTCCGACAGGGATTTCCTACATCTCGTCCGATTGGCAAGGCCCTTGCTCTAGCCAGAGTATTGTCCATAGCTGGAAGCTTTCCGATGCTGGTGATTCACCGCAGAACCGACCCTCAACCCGTCTGGGCCGCCGAGTTGCACCTGACCTTCGAAGCGCGGAGCAAAAGCCGTTTGCGCTGTTTCAGTGCCGAAGGCGAAGACGTCGGGTTGTTTTTGGAGCGCGGCCAGCCGCCGCTGTATGACGGCGAATGCCTACAGGCTGAAGACGGCCGCATCGTTCGCGTCTGCGCCCGCCCCGAGCAATTGCTGCACGTCACCTGCGCCAATGCTTTCGAGCTGACTCGTGCGGCTTATCACTTGGGTAATCGCCACGTCGCCCTGCAAGTCGGCGATGGCTGGCTGCGTCTGCTCGACGATTACGTGCTCAAAGCCATGCTCGAACAGCTCGGCGCACAGGTCGTAGCCATCGAGGCACCGTTCCAGCCGGAACACGGCGCCTATGGCGGCGGCCATCACCACTCACGCCACGGCGACGAAGACTTCAACTACGCGCCCAAACTCCATCAGTTCGGCGTACGCCTGTGAATCCGGCCTGGGCGCTACTGCGCCTGGCCAGTCCGCAATTGCCGATTGGCGGCTACAGCTATTCGCAAGGCCTGGAAATGGCTGTGGATAATGGCCGCGTCGATAACCCGCAAAGCGCCCGGCGCTGGATCAGCGATCAATTGCTGCTCAACCTCGCCCGCTTCGAGGCGCCGCTGCTGCTCGCGCATTGCCAAGCGGCAGCGGATGAACAATGGGCGGAGTTGCTGAGCCTCTGCGAAAGCCATCGCGCCAGTCGCGAGACCCGCGAGTTGCATCTGGAGAGCCGGCAGATGGGCTATTCGTTGCAGCAACTGCTCAACGGCCTACCGGAACTCGACGCGCCCGCCCGCGATTTTCTCGATCAATGCCCCGAACCGCATTTGGCCTTGTGCTGGGCGCTGGCCGCGCGCGCCTGGGGCATCAGCCCGCAGGACGCCCTCGCCGCGTGGCTGTGGAGCTGGCTGGAAAACCAGCTCGCCGTCTTGATGAAAACCCTGCCGCTGGGCCAGCAAGCCGCCCAGCGCCTGACCAGCGAACTGCTGCCGCTGCTGCAACAAGCACAGCAGGACGCCAGCCGAATCAATCCCGACCACATGGGCAGCGCCGCGTTCGGCCTGTCCCTGGCGTGCATGGCCCACGAGCGCCAGTACAGCCGCCTCTTTCGCTCCTAGGAGAAACATTAATGAACACACAACCTCTGCGCGTCGGCATCGGCGGCCCGGTCGGTTCCGGCAAAACCGCGTTGACCCTGGCCCTGTGCCTGGCCTTGCGCGAGCGCTACAACCTCGCCGTGGTGACCAACGATATCTACACCCGCGAAGACGCCGATTTCCTCGTGCGCAACGAAGCCCTCGCACCGGAGCGGATCATCGGCGTGGAAACCGGCGGCTGCCCGCACACGGCGATCCGCGAAGACGCCTCGATCAACCTTGAAGCGGTCGATCAACTGAACCGGCGCTTTCCGGGGCTCGATCTGATTCTGGTGGAGTCCGGTGGCGACAACCTCTCAGCGACCTTCAGCCCCGAACTGTCCGACCTGACCATCTACGTGATTGACGTTTCGGCCGGCGACAAGCTGCCACGCAAGGGCGGGCCGGGGATCTGCAAGTCCGACCTGCTGGTGATCAACAAGATCGACCTCGCGCCGCTGGTTGGCGCTTCGCTGGAAATGATGGACAGCGACACAAAGCGCATGCGCAACGGCAAGCCGTTCGTCTTCAGCAACCAGAAAACCGGTCAGGGCCTTGAGCAAATCATCGCCTTCATCGAACGCCAGGGCCTGCTGACTGCAGCCTGATTCACTTTTCAACAAGGAAGCTTATCCATGACACTCAAACGTATTCTTGGCGCCGTGGCGCTGCTGCTGACGCCAGCGCTGGCATTCGCTCACCCGGGGCATGGCGACAGTGGTTTGATCGCAGGCATCAGCCACCCGATCGGCGGCCTCGACCATTTGCTGGCGATGGTGGCTGTTGGCTTGTGGGCCGCGCAGCAGCAAGGTGCGGCGCGCTGGGCGCTGCCGTGCACGTTTGTCGGCACCATGCTGATGGGCGGCCTGCTCGGGTTTGAAGGGCTGCAATTGCCGGCGCTGGAAAGCGGGATTGCTGCGTCGGTGCTGGCGTTGGGTCTGGCGGTAGCGCTGGCGGTGCGTCCGCCGTTGGTCATGGCGGTGGTGGCGACGGCGGTGTTTGCGTTGTTCCATGGTGTGGCGCATGGCTTGGAACTGCCGGACATGAGCAGTCCTTGGGCGTATGCGGCGGGTTTTGTGGCTGCGACAGCTGCGCTGCATGCGGCGGGTTATGCCGTGGTGCGTTTCCTGCCTCAGGCGGCTGCGCCGTTGGTGCGCCTTGCCGGTGCTGCCTCAGCAATAACGGGCGCCTGGCTGCTGGCAGGCTAATCTCCATCGCCTGTACCGGCCTCATCGCTGGCAAGCCAGCTCCCACAAGGATATTTGGTGTTCACACAATTGTGGACTTACCCAATCACCTGTGGGAGCTGGCTTGCCAGCGATGACGGCCGATCAGACACCAAGACTCTAACGGCCGCCGCTCTGCTACCATGTCGCGCAATCGCCCCAGCCGTGACGACGTCCGCCCATGCCCCACGCTTCCCGCTCCACCTCCCTGCCCGAATTGACCGCCACGTTCGGCGCGGTGCAACAGCACTTCGTCAACGTCATAGTGCCGCTCTGGCAAGGCCCGGGCTGGAACGCTGACATGGCGCTGCCCTACGAGGCGCTGGACGCCGCGCATCAGCCCCTGCCCCCGCAACGCTATCGGGCGATGGCCTGCGCACGCCAGCTGTACCTGTTTTCCAGCCTGATCGGGGTTGTGGATAACGCTGAAGTGCGTGCGGCGGTGCTGTTCCGCTCCTTGCAACGGCACTTTCATGACGCCGAGCACGGCGGCTGGTTCTACAGCATCGATGCCCAAGGCAAGCCGCTGGATCAGCGCAAGGATCTCTACACCCACGCCTTTATCCTGTTCGCTTGCGCGCATTACTGGGCAAAGTCTGGCGATCCGCTGGTCGAGTCGACGTTGAATGCGGCACTGGAAATCATTGGCCGGCGCTTTGCCACCGGCGATGGATTGTACGAAGCCTGCCTGGAGCGCGACTGGATCACCCTGCAAACCGGTCCGCTGCAAAACCCGTTGATGCACCTGGCCGAAGCGTTCCTCGCCACCCTGGCGGTTCGCGAAGATACCCAGACGCAGAAGGCACTGCTGGAGTTATGCACAGCCATGCACAAGCAGTTCGTCGATCCGCAATATGGCGTGTTGATGGAGAAGCCGCTCGGGGCTGTGGATAACTGGTATGAGCCGGGGCATCAGTTCGAATGGTATTTCCTGCTGGAATCGTCAGCGTTGCTGCGGGGTTCGAAACTGCACGCGGCGCTCGACCGGGCGTTTGCCTTCACCGAGCAATACGGTGTGGTGCAGCCATCCGGCGCGGTGCGCGCGATGCTCGATCTGGAAACGAACGGACGCCCGCGAGATTCGACTCAGCGGATCTGGGCGCAGGCGGAATACCTGCGGGCGCTGACGTTGCGTCAGGGCAGTGAAGCCGTAGTGCTGCACCAGTTGCAGGCGTTGCAGCAGCGGTTTCTGCATGCCGGTGGCTGGCATGAGTGCCGGGATGAATTGGGCGAGGTGAGTCGCAAGGACATGCCTTCTACCACGCCGTATCACTTGGCGACTTGTTACCACGGTCTGGCTGAATATCTTCGCTGATTTATAGATCGCTTTCGCGAGCAGGCTCGCTCCCACAGTTGATTTGTGCTGCTCACAAATAGTGTGTTCAACGCAATTCAATGTGGGAGCGAGCCTGCTCGCGAATGGCCGTTATAAGGTCTCTAGGCGATCCACTTCTTGTCCCCGGTAAAGCTGATGGTCAACCAGCGCGCCGCATCCGGCTTGCCCAGCTTCGCCGAAATCTCCTCACGTAACGCATCCAGCTGTCCGACATTGCTCAGCGCATAATCCGCCGGCAACACCACATGAATCTCGATAAACCGCGCGCGACCGTGCTTCTGCACGTACGACACATAGTCGTCAAAACCATGCTCGGTTTTCGCCGCATCCATCACTTGGCGCACCTGATCATCCAGTGTGTCCGGCGCGATCCCCAGCACATCGCGTAAGGCCGGGCCAAGGATCTTGAACGCCGGTGGCAGCATGGTCAGCGCCAGTACAATCAGGATCAGCGGGTCGACATACACTGCCCACTGGCCATAACCCTGCGATTTCAACAGCAGCGCCGCGAGGAAGCTTATCAACAGGCCCACGGATAGCATCGCGTCCACCAGCCAGCTGATGTTGTCGAACTGGATCAGGCTGGATTTGAGCGTGCGGTTACGGTGCCGTACGTAGAAGAAGTAGGCGAATTCGACCACGGTAAACACCGCTGCATAAATGATCACCAGTCCTAGCTCGATGTCGCGGCCACCGTTGATGATGCCGAACACTCCGTTGAGAAACGCGTAGATCGCGATCAACATCAGGAAGCTGCCTTCGATCAGCAGCACCATCGGCTCCAGGTGCCAGAAACCGAACTGGAAACGGTGGTTGCTTTCCTTGGCGATCAGCTTGGCGGTGATCAGCATCAGGACTTTGATGAACGTTGCGATCAGCGAGAAAAAACCATCGAAAAGGATGGATTGGGAACCTGAAACAAAACCGGTGACAATCCCGGCAATCGCCACAGCCAACATCAGAATGGTCGATTGTTTGAGCAGTGCCTGCTCACCTCGGTTACTCACTTTGACTCCTCGAAAACCCTGAAAACCGCGGGGTGCGGTTGGGTTGTTGCGAGGGGAGTTTACCTTATCGCCCTGTTTTGGCCGATTTGCCTCCTTCGCGAGCAGGCTCGCTCCCACTTTGAAATGCATTCCAATGTGGGAGCGAGCCTGCTCGCGAAGAACGATGACGCGGTGTCAGGCCTTGTTACGCTCAATGGCAAAACCCGCCCAGGTCTGGCTCACCGGCATCAACTCCAGGCTGTTGATGTTGATGTGCGCCGGCGCATTCATCACCCAGAAAATCGTCTCGGCGATGTCCTGCGGCTGGATCGGCTCGGCACCGGCGTAAGTCGCGTTGTAGCGCTCCTGATCGCCAGCGAAACGCACCAGCGAGAATTCGCTTTCGCACAGGCCCGGCTCGATGTTGCTCACGCGTACACCGGTGCCCTGCAAGTCGCAGCGCAGGTTCAGCGAGAACTGTTTAACGAACGCTTTGGTCGCGCCATACACATGGCTGCCTGGATACGGATAGTTACCGGCGATGGAGCCGAGGTTGACGATGCCTGCGCCACGACCATGGGCGATCAGGCGCGGCAACAGCAAGCGCGTGGCGTACATCAGGCCTTTGACGTTGGTGTCGACCATGGTGTCCCAATCGTCCAGATCGCACTTCGGCGCCGGGTCCACGCCCAGCGCTAAACCTGCGTTGTTGATCAGGCCACGCAGCTTGGCGAACGACGGCGGCAGGTTGGCAATCGCCTCTTCCATCGCCTTGCGATCACGCACGTCGAGGACCAGGCCGTGCACTTCGGTCTGCTTCGACAACTCGGCGCACAACGCATTGAGGCGTTCTTCACGACGGCCGGTCAGCACCAGTTTCCAGCCAGCCTCGGCAAAACGGCGGGCGCAGGCTTCACCAAATCCGGACGTCGCGCCGGTGATAAACAGGGTGTTGGACATCGTGTTCTCCTTGCTTCGGCCACCGCAGCAGCCCTTGGAATAGAAAATCAGCAGGCAGCATGCCCGCCCGCGCATTCACGGGCAACACCCACAAGCGGTACAAAAAACAACCAACTCTGTCGACGCCACAGCCCCCGTGGCCTGTAGCCATGTGCGCGCATGTTATCCACAGTCCCTTCCACAGTTTCCGGGGGCAAGTGCAAACGCGCAAAGCCGCGCCACACAAGGCTTTGCGGGCGAAATAGAAAGTTTTTTGCTTGACCCTGAAGTGGCGGATGTGCCGGACATGGCATTTTGCACGAAGGGACGTTCAGCACAGTGATTGCGCGAGGCCAGTAATTACGGCGCTCAGCGCGGTCTTTCCATAGTTTAATCACAGACTTATCCACAGCCTTGCTAACCGGTAATCGCTGCTACTGGCGCCTCTATAAAAAGGTTGACAACGAGGACTTCAACCCCCGCAAAAACGCCTGATCAAAAAACAACCACACGCTTGCAAGCCACGGTTTAAAAGGCATGCAGCCAGATACACCCACGTTATTCACAGCCAGCTCCACAGCAAACGGGGACAAGTCAAAACTGTGGAAAAACAGCCATTTGCAGCGTCTATATGTCGCGCTTTGGCAGCTTCGGGAATTTGTTTTCCACAATTCTGGAATTCGGCGCAGATCAACTGTAGGAGCGAGCCTGCTCGCGATAGCGGTGTATCAGTCACCGGTGATGGCGAATGGGAAACCGCGATCGCGAGCAGGCTCACTCCTACAGGGGTTTGCGGTGAATTTTGGATATAAAAAAGCCCCGGGACTTTCATCGCCGGGGCTGTGCATAACGTGGAAGAATCAGTGCCCGCCCAGATAGGCGTTACGCACCTCCTCGTTCACCAGCAGTTCTTTGCCGGTGCCAGTCAGGCGAATCTCGCCGTTAACCATCACATACGCCCGATCCGACAGTTTCAGCGCATGGTTGGCGTTCTGCTCGACCAGGAAGATGGTCATGCCGGTTTTCGCCAGTTCCCGCAGGGTCGCGAAGATCTGCTTCACCACAATCGGCGCCAACCCGAGGCTCGGCTCATCAAGCAGCAACAGCTTCGGCCGGCTCATCAATGCGCGGGCAATGGCGAGCATTTGCTGCTCACCGCCAGACATGGTCATCGCCCGCTGGTTACGTCGCTCTTCAAGCCGTGGAAACAGCTCGAACATACGCTGCATATCCTCTTTGGCGTACTTGTCGCCAATCGGGATGGTGCCCATCAGCAGGTTTTCCTCGACGGTCATGTCAGGGAACACCCGCCGCCCTTCCGGCGACTGCGCAATGCCGTTGGAGGCGATGTAGTGCGAGGACTTGTGGGTGATGTCGACGCCTTGATAAAGGATCTGCCCGCCCGCCGCCCGTGGCTGGCCGAAGATCGACATCAGCAACGTCGATTTGCCGGCGCCGTTGGAGCCGATCAGGCTGACGGTTTCCCCTTCATTGATTTGCAGCGAAACACCTTTGAGCGCCTGGATCGGGCCGTAGAACACGTCGAGGTCTTTGAGTTCGAGGATCGGTTGCGTCATACCAGCTCCTCTTCGTCGGCGCCCAGGTAGGCGGCAATCACTTTCGGGTCGTTGCGAATGGCTTCAGGCCCGCCTTCGGCGATGACGATGCCGTGGTCCAGCACCACGATGTGGTCGGAAATACTCATAACCATGCCCATGTCGTGTTCGATCAGCACCACGGTCAGATCGTGCTCGTCGCGCAGCAGCCGGATCATCGCGCTCAGCGCTTCGGTTTCCTGAGGGTTGAGGCCGGCGGCCGGTTCGTCGAGGCAGATGCTCTGCGGCCGCGTGCACATGGACCGGGCGATCTCCAGACGGCGTTGCTGGCCGTACGAGAGCTCACCGGCGAGACGGTTGGCGCAGTCGACCAGATCGACCACTTCCAGCCAGTAGAACGCGCAGTCCAGCGCATCGCTTTCGGCCTTGCGATAGCCCTTGGTGTTGAGGATGCCGGCGAGCATGTTGCGGTTGACCCACATGTGCTGGGCCACCAGCAGGTTTTCCAGCACCGACATTTCCTTGAACAAACGAATGTTCTGGAAGGTTCGCGCCAGGCCTGCACGGTTCACCAAATGTGTGCCGCCGAACATCTTGTAGTACATGCGGCTGAGGAAAGATTTCGGCGAGACGAAGTCGGTCGGTTTGAACGACTCGCCGAGCAACTGGATGACGTTGGTCTGCTGGCCGCGCACGTTGAGTTCGATCTTGCCGCCGGAAGCTTTATAGAAACCGGTCAGGCAGTTGAACACCGTGGTCTTGC
>Ga0160443_100601_pt1 | contig 21052 bp, 19 predicted proteins | sample HID1972I_E1MG_FD_108244 | JGI IMG/M metagenome (GOLD analysis project Ga0160443, IMG submission 108244) | Enriched pill bug-associated microbial communities from UW Madison campus, WI, USA - HID1972I_E1 MG | ecosystem: Host-associated > Arthropoda: Insects > Digestive system > Unclassified ... | reverse complement strand
GAAAGTGGGTAGAATGCGGTTTTTTTCCAGTTGCGGGGGTGCGCGTTGCGCGAAATCGTCCTGATTAACATCACGGGAGTCGACCGTCCGGGTCTGACGGCAGCCATTACCGGTGTTCTGGCACAAGGTGGTGTGAACATTCTCGACATCGGTCAGGCGGTGATCCACGACACCCTGTCGTTCGGCATCCTGGTTGAAATTCCCGATTCGGAGCAGGGTAAATCCGTGCTCAAGGACATCCTGTTCAAGGGCTACGAGCTCGACCAACAGGTGCGCTTCACTCCGGTGTCCGAAGAGGATTACCAGCAGTGGGTGGGCAATCAGGGCAAGAAACGCCATATCGTTACCCTGCTGACCCGCAAAGTGACCGCCGGCCAATTGCAGGCCGTCAGCTCGATCACCGCCAAATACGGTCTGAATATCGACCACATCGACCGTCTGTCGGGTCGCATGCCGCTGGACACCCCGGCCGACAAGGGCAAGGGCTGCATCGAGTTTTCCGTGCGTGGCGAAGCGGCCGATCCGCAGGCGCTGCGTGCCGAATTCCTCAGCGTTGCCCAGGAACTGAACGTCGACATCGCCTTCCAGGAAGATTCGCTGTTCCGTCGCAACCGTCGTCTGGCGGTGTTCGACATGGATTCGACCTTGATCGAAGCCGAAGTCATCGACGAACTGGCCAAGGCTGCCGGCGTGGGTGAGCAGGTGTCCGCAATCACTGAGCGGGCGATGGCCGGCGAACTGGACTTCCGCGCCAGCTTCAAAGAGCGTCTGGCCTTGCTCAAAGGCCTGGACGTCAGCGTGCTGGATTCGATTGGCGCCTCGCTGCGTCTGACCGAAGGCGCCGAAACGCTATTTGCCGAGCTCAAGCGTCTGGGCTACAAGACCGCGATTTTGTCTGGTGGCTTCACCTATTTCGCCAAGCAATTGCAGGCCAAACTCGGCATCGACTACGTGTTCGCCAACGAACTGGAAGTGGTCGATGGCAAGTGCACTGGCGTGGCAATCGAACCGATTGTCGATGCGCAGCGCAAGGCTGACCTGTTGAAAGAATTGGCGCACAAGGAAGGCTTGCGTCTGGAGCAGACCATTGCCGTGGGCGATGGCGCGAACGATCTGCCGATGCTGGCGATTGCCGGTTTGGGTGTGGCGTTCCGTGCCAAGCCGCTGGTCAAGCAATCGGCGAAGCAGGCGATTTCGACGTTGGGTCTGGATGGTGTGCTGTATCTGCTGGGCTTTCGCGATCGTGATGGGCAGTTGTAATTAAAGAGCAAAAGATCGCAGCCTTCGGCAACTCCTACATGGTTTTCCTGTAGGAGCTGCCGCAGGCTGCGATCTTTTGCTTTAGAGTGATTTCCACAACGAATCAAAATCCTCCTCGCTCGCGCCATTCTGCGCGGCCTCCAGCGAGCGATAAGCAAACTGATTGAAACTGTGCGTACTCGCCACCCGACGATCCAGGCCGGCGCGGTGTTCTTCGCCCTGGGTGTTGATCAGTACTTTATTGCCTTCCTGAAACGGCAATCGCGGCGCCAGCAAGGTTGCCGGTAAGTCGATCGAACTGATCTCCGGTAACAAGAGTCCGCGCAGATACTGACTGTGATCGTCCCTCGAACGCACCAATTGCAAGCCGCACGGCTGGGCATGCGGTGCCACCAGTTCGATGCCCATTTGCGTACCACCGCCACGCACCTGACGAATCCAGCGGATCACCGCAATGCTCCAGCCCAGACTGACGCTGTCCTGAATGCCGAGCATTTCCCCGGCCTGCAGTTCGGCGGGCACCTCATTTGGCCACGCCAGGCAATAACCGCCGGGGCTGTGATTGATCACCGGCAGGGCATGGGTCGGATAGTGCGGCGCCGCGTCGGCACTGCTTTCGTCTTCGACGAGGTGGTCGTACTGGATTTCTTCGTAGGGCAAAAACTGCTCATTGTTTTGCGGTGCGGCATCGAACGCCTGGCTCCAGCTGTCTTTTTCGCCTTGGGCCACCGCTCGACTGAAGTTCGCCGCACGGGCGCCGGGGTGTTTGAGCAGATCGCTGAACGTGCGCTCGCCACCCAGATAAAAGTGCAGGGCGCTCATGCCGACGCACACGGTCAGATTGCCCTGGCCCACGGTGCGCTGAAAACTGCGCTCAGCGGCCTGGCCCCAAGTGGCATGCAAGTGTTGCAGGGTGTCGAAGCTGAGCCCGGTCGGGATCGCTAAGGGCGTCGACGTGTCCTGATGCAGCAAGTGCGCTTCGAGGGTGTTTACCAGCGGTTGCGGATCGAAACCGAGTAGTCCCGCTTGTTGCTCGCTGCGGAACATGCTGCGGTAACGCGGCCCGGCATCGATTTCGGCGCTGACCGCGAACAAGCCGGCATCTGCGCGCGCAGGCTGCAGTTTGAGCAAGGCACTCCACGGTTCAAGCACTTCGGCGAGGCGGGCGATCTGATTTTGCCGCAGTTGATTGCAACGAGCGCTGCCCAGCAGCAGGGCGGCGATGTAGGCCTGTTCCAGGCTCAACTCTGTGGTCAGGCTGGCCAGGTCGTCATGCACCCGGTGCTGTTGCAGTTGCAACTCACACGCTGTGCGATATAGCTGATGCAGTTCGAGCCACAGGTGTTCCGGCGGTGGACTGTACAGTTGCGTGGCGCGCACAAGTTGGCCCTTCAAAGCATGTGCCGCGCGTTGCAGGGCCGTGCTGACCAGTACTGCGCGATCTTTGCCGTATTTCGGCGTAATACGCAGGACGATCTGTTTGTAGCCGATGGCCAGTTGACTTTGCAGGGCCTGACACAGGTTGCTGATCTTGCGCGAGCGTTCGTCGAGCATGATCGCCTGATGCAGAAAATGCCGCTCCAGATGCTGGCAGACGAAATAAACTTCCGGTCGCAGCAATTCGAGCAATTGCAGGCGATTGCCGCTGGGGGTGAGCAATTGATTGAGTTCGCCCAGGCTTTGATACAGCAGGCGGGCGGTTTCGCCGATGTTGGCCTTGGGCAGGCCGGCGATCCAGCGCTTAAGGTCGCGCGGAGTGGCTTCGCAAAATGACAGGCGCGGCTGACTTGGGGTCGGGGCGCGCAACTGTGGGGAGAATATGGTCTGGCTCATGCCAAAAACCATAGCAGTAAATAAGCGCGCGGGTGTTCTGCCTCAACGCATCGTCACTGAAGATGCACAGATAACAACGTGTAGGAGCTGCCGAAGGCTGCGATCTTTTGATCTTAAAACCAGGATCAAAAGATCGCAGCCTTCGGCAGCTCCTACAGGGATTGTGTGTTTCTAGAATCAGGCTTTCGGCAGCGCCAGGCCTTGACCCATCTGTACCGGCGAGCCGGCAACCAGTTCTTCAGCCCATTTCACTTGATCCGGGCCAAACAGCACGATAGCGGTCGAACCCAGCTTGAAGCGACCCAGTTCGGCACCTTTTTCCAGATGGATTGGCGCACGCGCAGCTTCGTCGTAACGGAAGGTTTTCAGCTCGCGTTTCGGCGGCGTGACCAGACCGGCCCACACGGTTTCGATCGAAGCGACGATCATCGCGCCGACCAGCACCACCGCCATCGGGCCGCGCTCGGTGTCGAAAATGCACGCCACGCGCTCGTTGCGGGCGAACAGTTCTGGCACGTTTTCAGCGGTGGTCTGGTTGACCGAAAAGATCCGGCCCGGGATGTAGACCATTTCGCGCAGGGTGCCGGCCAGCGGCATGTGCACGCGGTGGTAGTCCTTCGGCGACAGGTAAATGGTGGCGAAGTCGCCACCCATGAACGGCGCGGCATTGGCCGCGTCACCGCCGAGCAATTCCAGCACGCTGAAGCTGTGGCCCTTGGCCTGGAACACGCGACCGTGTTCGATCGGGCCGAGCTGGCTGACAGCACCGTCGGCCGGGCTGAGGATCGCGCCCGGAGTCTGGTCCAGAGGACGTGCGCCGTCTTTCAGGGCGCGGGTGAAGAAGGCGTTGAAGTGTTCGTAAGCGGTCAGGTCTTCGACCAGCGCTTGCGACATGTCCACCTGATAGCGCTTGGCGAACCACTGGGTGAAGGCATTCTTGAACCAGCGCACGCGGCACTCGGCAACGCAGCCGGCCAAGCGCGACAGCAGGTGATGAGGTAGCAGGTACTGGCTGAGGATAAACAGACGCTCTTTCATTGGTTGTCCTTAAAAAACCTTAAATCTCGACAGGCGTGTCAGGGTGGTTGCCCCATTCGCCCCAGGAACCGGCGTAGCCCTTGACCCGCGGATAACCGAGGGACTTGGCCACCAGATAAGTGAAGCCCGACCGGTGATGGGTCTGGCAGTGGGTAATGATTTCTTTGTCCTTGGTGATCCCGAGGTCTTCGAGGATCTGCGGCATGTCCGTGCGGATGCGCAGCTGACGGGCCTTGTCCATGCCTGCGGTCCATTCGAAGTTGACCGCGCCGGGGATGTGCCCGGCCTTGGCGGCCAGCACTTTCTCGCCGGAATATTCCAGCGGCCCGCGCGCGTCCCAGATCGCCAGATCGGCGGCGCCGAGGCGGCTTTGCAGGTATTCGCGCGTGGCGGTCGGCTCTTCGTGCAGGGTCAATGCCAGCGGCCCACCGACAATTGGCGGAACCTGGATCGACATCGGCATGCCATCCGCCAGCCACGCTGGAAGACCACCGTCTATATAGTGGTACTTGTCGTGACCGATCACGTCGAGCAGCCAGATAAAGCGTCCGGCCCAGCCGCCGCCCTCATCATCGTAAACCACGTAGACCGCATCCTTGCGGTGGCCCAGTTCACCGAATAACGCTTCGAGATCGGCTTTGGCCGGCAGCAGCCCCGGCGCCGGCGGCTGGCCGAGCTGGGTGCGTTTCGGATCGACAAAGCGTGCGCCGGGGATATGTCCCTCGGTGTAGCGGGCGGCACTGGTCAGGTCCACCAGAATCAGTTCGCCAGACTCCAGGCGCGGGAGCAGGTCGCTCGGCTCAATGACGAGCGGCAAGCCAGAGAAGTCAGACATGTGAGGTCTCCAGAGCACAAAGGGGAGGATTGTAGCGCAGCCTCATCGGCCACGGCTGCTAAAGCTGTGCAGGGCTTTTTCGATGCACTGCGCGGTTTTGCCAAAGGCTTGCACGCTGATGTCGGCGAACGGCCCGCCACCCTGATCGGCGACGACGATCATGATTACCCGGCCGTTATTGACCAGTGAGCGCAGGAACAGATGCTCACCGCGAAACAGCGTACGCAGGCTCGGCGGCAGCAGGGCGGAGAACTGGGCGTTGTTGTCCGGGTTGATGCGCACCTGTGCCTGTTGCGCGAGCAAGCGTTGCAGCACGCTGCTTTGGCTGACGGCGAACGTCAGCGCCGCAGCTTCTTTTGGCAAACCATAGGTTTGCTGCACGCGCAGACTTGACTGCGTGCGGTCGGCCATCAGGATCATCACCCGGCGCATGCCGCTGGCGGCCAAGGCATCGCGGGCGGCGACGGTCAGGCTCATCGCATTGGTGAAGCGGCTTGGCTCGGCGAGCAGCTCGGCGCACTGTTTGCGCCATTGACCGAGGTCTTCAGCGGTGGGCGCAGCGGCGGGCAACATCCCGGCCGGCAAGCGCCGCGTGCCCCACGGCCACAGCAGCGAAACCGCCGGGTGCCACAGATCCGGCATCGCATGATAACGGGCGCTGTTGGCGGCCTGCTGGTGCAGTTGTTGCTGCACTTCATCCATCGAAATCTGCAAGTAAAGGCTGGTCAGATACTGCCAGCGCTCGCTGTGCGGACTGTCCCAGGCCTGTTGCGCCGACAGCGCCAGACCGTTGGCCAGCAGCACGGTATTGGCCGGTTGATTGAGCCAGCGGCGCAGAGTCGGGTCGTCATCGAGACGGTTTTGCTGGCGCAGGGGGTGTGCGCTGTCGCGAGCGATGCGCAGCACTTTCACCAGTTCGCGCTGTTCGCTGAGCAGCAGTTTGTAACCCTGTTGCACCCAGATCGGCAGGTGCCAGGCCTCGACCAGCGCTTCAGCGATTTTCAGCAGGCGTACGCCGAACAATTGCTTTTCGACCGTGCGCGCCGATTCGCCCTTGTGGATAACCCGCAACTCCCATTCTTCGAGCAATTGCGGATAGGTCAGCGCCAAAGGCCACAGCGGCGAAAGAAACAACAGGCTGCCCCAATGAATGTCCTGCCACAGTCGCGCCAGGCGACTGGCGAAAAAGCCATTGGCCTGTTGTGTCGCGTGCTGGCTGATCATTTGTAGCTGGCGCAGGGCCTTGGGGATTTGCATCTGCGGTTCGGCCGGCAGTCGCGCGAGCAATTCTTCCGTGCGCGCCAGGCCGAGACGGTTGATCGCCACCTCAAGATTTTCCGCCGGCGCGGCCATCGTGCCGTGGGTGTGACGATTCGCCTCACGGATGATGCTCAGTGCCAGTGCCGGGCTGTCCTGCATCAGGTCGGCGATGTCACGCAGTGAGCTGCGATTGTCGCGAATCGCCCGACACACTTTGTCGTGAGCCTCCTGCGGTACGGGCAGTCGCACGCCATCGAGCAGCTTTACCCAGCCGTCGAGGGTGGTCGGGTTTGCGTGTGGGACGTTCGTTTCATTAGCCATGTCTGGACGGGATCTTCACTGACTGTAGACGCGCCCGGCATGGGCTAAATTGGCTTTTCGCCTGAACTGGCTATAGTCTGGCGCAGTTTTGCCGATAAGTAGAAGAAGAGATTTTTTAACTTCCGAATATGACCTTGAACCCGACTCAGTAAGTACTTTCCTACCTATGGCTAAAATTATCGGCATCATCGTCGTATTCGCGAGCGTGCTCGGCGGATACGTGCTTTCCCACGGCAAGATTGCCGCCCTGATCCAGCCTTTCGAGGTGTTGATTATCGGTGGCGCGGCACTCGGCGCGTTCCTGCAGGCCAACCCCGGCTACATGACCATGCACGTGCTCAAGAAATCTTTGAGCATGTTCAGTTCGCGCTTCAGCCACACCTTCTATCTGGAAGTGCTCGGCCTGATTTACGAGATCCTCAACAAGAGCCGCCGCGAAGGCATGATGGCCATCGAAGGCGACATTGAAGACGCCGCCGCGAGCCCGATCTTCGCCAAGTACCCGGCGGTGCTCAAAGACGAACGCATGACCGCGTTCATCTGTGATTACCTGCGCATCATGTCGTCCGGCAACATGGCCCCGCACGAGCTGGAAGGCTTGTTCGACATGGAACTGTACAGCCTCAAAGAAGACCTCGAGCATCCATCTCACGCAGTGAACGGCATCGCCGACGCCATGCCCGGTTTCGGTATCGTCGCGGCGGTACTCGGCATCGTGGTGACCATGGCCTCGCTGGGTGAAGGTGATCAGAAGTCCATCGGTCTGCACGTGGGTGCGGCACTGGTAGGTACTTTCTTCGGTATTCTCGCGGCGTACGGTTTCTTCGGTCCGCTGGCGCATTCCCTGGCGCACGATGCCAAGGAAGAACTGAACGTCTACGAAGCCATCAAGGCCTCGCTGGTCGCTTCGGCTTCCGGCATGCCGCCATCGCTGGCGGTCGAGTTCGGCCGCAAGGTGCTGTACCCGGCCCACCGTCCAAGCTTTGCCGAGCTGGAACAAGCCGTTCGCGGTCGCTAAGCCATGGAAAATAATCAGCCGATTATCATCAAGCGCGTCAAGCGCATAGCCGGCGGGCATCACGGTGGGGCGTGGAAAATCGCCTTCGCCGACTTCGCCACGGCGATGATGGCGTTCTTCCTGGTGTTGTGGCTGCTGTCCACCGCCACGCCTGAGCAGAAGATCGCCATCGCCGGCTACTTCAAAGACCCGGTCGGCTTTTCCGAAAGCGGCACGCCGTACATCATTGACCTGGGCGGTACGCCGACCCTGGCGCCGGAAAACACCCTCAACCCTGAGGTGAAGTCCCAGCCGCAACCCGACAAGGTCACCGTCGATACCGAACAGGTTGAAGGCATGGCCGAGCAGGTCGAGAAGGAACGTCTGGAACTGCTTCTGCAAGAACTGCAGAACAAGGTCGACGAGAACCCGCAACTGCAGAAGTTCAAGGATCAGATCCTCTTCGAGATCACCCCGAACGGCTTGCGCATCCAGATCATGGACGCGGAAAACCGGCCGATGTTCGACTCCGGTTCCGCACGCCTGAAGCCGTACTTCGAAGACATCCTGCTGGCCATGGCCGACACCATCAAAGCGGTGCCGAACAAGATCAGCATCAGCGGCCACACCGACGCCAAACCGTACACCGGCACCGGCGATTTCGGTAACTGGGAGCTGTCGGCCAACCGTGCCAACGCCGCGCGTCGTGCACTGATCGCCGGTAGCTATCCGGATGCGCAAGTGGCGCGGGTGGTCGGTTACGCCTCGTCGGCGCTGTTCGACCGGGAAAACCCGTTCAACCCGGTCAACCGTCGTATCGACATCGTGGTGCTGACCAAAAAGGCCCAGGCCGCGATCGAAGGCGCGCAAGGTGCGGACGCAGCGAAACCGGCCGATGAAAGCCACAACGGCGCCGCTCCGGCAGCGCCGGTTGATCCGAACGCGTTGCCGGCGGATCAGCAACCGGTGCCAGCGCATGAGTTGCGTGAGCGGCTGAACTTGTTTGATGACGCCGCGCCGAAACCGGCGGAGCCGGGGAGTGCGGCGCCTGCGCCGACTACTCCGCCAACCACTGCCCCCGCGCCGAAGCAGTGACCCACAAAAAAGCCGACAGCGATGTCGGCTTTTTTGTGTCTGGAATTTCACCTCGCCGCTCATTTGCGTGGTGCTACGAAATTGATCGGGAACCAGGCAAGTGAGGTCTTAGAACCCCCGCCGAATCCTGCTCTTCAACTGATCATGAAACTGCTCGGCATTCCTCTTGTAAGTCCCCTTCATCGACTCACTCATCGAATCCAGCATCACCGACCGCTTGTTCGTCACTTCCTCTCGATAAGCATCGATAAAGAAATCCAGATCTCTGTCCGTACTCAACTTCGGCCATTTATCCAGATACAACGGCAACTGCGCCGGTCCGGTCTTGAACGAGCAGATTCGCCGGTTGCTGATCGTCGCCTCACCAATCTCGAACGGCACCCACCACGACAAAGCAGTCCTCTCCGACACCACCGCGAGCAAGTGCGTGCATTCGGTGATGTTGCGGGTGATGACGCCGGTGATGTCATCGGTGGTCTGCGATTCCGGGTCGAGCACGTCCAGGTAGGTTTTGATGTTGGCCTGTTTCAGGCGACTGTTGATTGCCATGGCCTGCATGCGATCCATATGGCGGTAGCTGATGAAGACAGGCATCAGAAATGTCCTTTGAGCGCGAGTTCGCGGTAGTAGGCGCCGAGCGCGGTGAGGCGGCAGCCGGTGGAGTGGAGGGCGGCGTAGTACATGTGCTCGGCGTCGACCGGCTCGATCAGGCTGTGGCGATTGCACTTCTGAAGTTGCGCGAAGATCTCGCCGTGTTCCGGATCGAAACTGGCCTCGGTTGGCTCGTAGCTGGGGTCGAGCGGGTAGGTCGATTCGGCCTCGGCAAACCACTCGGGCAGTTTGCGCAGGATCTCTTTGGGGATCAGCGGCGAGACTTCGCGCAGGGAAATGAACTGCGAGACGTTGGTCTTGAATACCGGGCGTTGTTCCCAGGCGTCGAGCGCGTTGTCGACGAAGGAATAGAGGCTGCCGGGAGTGATCTTGCCAAGAATGTTTGCCGCACCTCCGTGCAGGGCCTGAAGCAGCAACCCGGTAAACACACCGTGTTGCGAACCTTCCATGGCCGGTTCTTCCTTTTTGCACGCGGTGAGAATGGTCATGCCTTCACCGACCACGCTGCTTTCACTGCGCAAAGCGCGCACCTCGCCGGCTGATCCGCTCTGGCAGCAGTCGAGAATGATGACTTTGTTTTTGATGCGGGTGGCTTTGGTGGCCCAATTGAGGATATCGCTGATGCGAATGCCATCCTTCGGGTTACGAAAGTCCTGCGGCAGCAGCATGCCTTCGTCATTGTCGTTATCGAAGCCGCCATGTCCGGCGAAATAAAGGAGGGCGACGTTACAGTCGCCGGAAAACAACTCGCGGATCTGGTCTTCAAGTTTCTCCCGGCTCAGATAATCCTCCGCGGACGTCAGCACGATGTTCTTGAAATTCGGATCGCCATTGGCGTCGGTTTTCAACACCGAAGCCATGGCCATGGCGTCATTGCTGCAACCGCTCAGGCGCGAAATATGGGTGTAGTCGTTGATGCCGATAAACAATCCCTTGCGCATGATCAGGCCGCCGTGTGCAGGCGGATCGCGCCGACGATGCTGTTGGTGTTCCACGCGCATTCGGCGTGTGCGGCGTTACGCACCACCGTGGAAATACGTTCGGCGCCGAACGGTTTGATCGCGATGATCACCTTGCCCATGCGCTTGGCGATCTCGATTTCCTTGTTGATCCACTTGCTGTAGGTCGAATACATCCCGGCCATGATCAGCACCGCCGAGCAGGGGCGGATCTTGTTTTCGATGGCTTCTTCAAGCTGCTTGTCGGTCTGCGCGCCCATGATCGGGTTGTGCGTCGGCACCGAAAAATTCTTGTAAGTGAAGTCGGGGTGGGCACTGAGCAGGCGCACCAGATTGTCGTGGGCGTGGGAGTAGTTCCACGAGTGGCTGATGAACAAATGGTAGGTTTGCATGGGGGTTCCTCTGGGGCGCGAACGTGCGACGAGGAACTCAATGTAGGCCCATGAAATGAGCCTACAAGGCTTGGACGGAGAAAGAGAAAGGTCCTGCAAGCAGCCGTGCAGAAGTCCTACAGAAAGGCCTGATGTTTAAAAACGCGAGGGAGGTGTCAGGGGAAAACCGACATCCGGCAGCCCTTGGGCAAAGGGCTGCCGGTACGACTGTTTAATAGCCGTTTTCAGGCAGGCTGGCGATGATCGAGCGGTAGCTGTTCATCCGTTGCTGCTGCACGCGGCCATCTTCCAGTGCCTTGAGCAAGGCACAACCCGGTTCACGGTCGTGTTTGCAGTCGCGGAAGCGGCAGGTGCCGAGCAAATCGTCGAACTCGATGAAACCGGCTTCAACGTCGGCGCGGCTGACGTGACCGAGGCCGAATTCACGGATGCCCGGGGAGTCGATCAACTCGCCACCGCCAGGGAAGTGGAACAGGCGCGCGGTGGTCGTCGTGTGCGTGCCCTGACCGGACAGCTCGGACAGCGGCCCGACGCGGGTTTCCACTTCCGGCAGCAGGCTGTTGACCAGCGACGACTTGCCGACGCCGGACTGACCGACGAACACGCTGATGCGGCCGTCGAGCTGCTGTTGCAGCTGTTCCATGCCGTCACCGTGGTGCGCCGACACTTCCAGCACCGGATAACCCAGCGTGCGGTACACCGCCAGCAGCGCGTTGAGCGCCGGGGCGTTCTGCTCGTCGATGAGGTCGAATTTGTTCAGCAGTAGCAACGGACGGATGCCGGCGTGTTCGGCCGCGACCAGATAACGGTCGATCAGGTTGGCATGCGGCTCGGGCAGCGGGGCGAAAACGATGACGATCATGTCGACGTTGGCCGCCACCGGCTTCAGTTGGCCACGGCTGTCCGGGCGGCACAGTTCGGTGGTGCGCGGCAATTGCGCGACGATCACCCCGATGCCCTGATTGCCGGCGCGCCAGACGACCGTGTCGCCGGTCACCAGCGCCGGCAGGTTGGCGCGCAAGTGGCAACGGAATACCTGGCCGGCCTGATCGCCATCAGTGGCCTCGACCTCGACCTGCACACCGAAGTGAGCGATCACCAGGCCGGTCTGTTCCGGGCCCAGGTCGCCACCTTCCAGGGCTTCGACGGCCGAGGACTCGCGTTTGGCGGCGCGTGCTGCGCGCTCGCCCTGAATCTTTTCGATGCGCCAGTTTTGACGACGATTGAGTTGGCGTTTGGCCATGGGTGTTCCGTCTGAAGAATGCAGCGATTAGGTAAAACGGCCGCGAGTTTAGCACGCCCGGCCACCGGCCTAGGCTAAACTGCGCAGCATTGCCTAGGAGCCGAAATATGCAAAACCCGCAGAACCTGATCTGGATCGACCTGGAAATGACCGGTCTGGATCCGGATAACGACGTCATCATTGAGATGGCCACCATCGTCACCGACAGTGACCTCAACACGTTGGCCGAAGGTCCGGTGATCGCCATCCACCACAGCGATGCAGTGCTCGCGCGCATGGACGAGTGGAACACCCGCACCCACGGCAACTCCGGCCTGACCCAGCGCGTGCGCGACAGCCGCATCAGCATGGCCGAAGCCGAAGCTGAAACCATCGCGTTCCTGGAGAAATGGGTACCGAAAGGCAAGTCGCCGATCTGCGGCAACAGCATCTGCCAGGATCGTCGCTTCCTTTATACCCACATGAAAGGGCTGGAAAGCTACTTCCACTACCGCAACCTCGACGTCTCGACGCTCAAGGAACTGGCCGCGCGCTGGGCACCGGACGTGCGTGACAGCTTCAAGAAGGGCAGCACGCACCTGGCGCTGGACGACATTCGCGAATCCATCGCCGAGCTGCAGCATTACCGCAAGCACTTCATCAAGTTCTGATGTGATCCCTGTAGGAGCTGCCGAAGGCTCCTGCACGGATTTGTGTTTGCTGTGGCGCCCCCTTTTGGTGCCGCCGCGAAATGGCTAGACTGCGCGCCTTCTTGCCTGGATCGCCACCATGTTGCTGATGCTCTATCTCGTCGCCATCACCGCTGAAGCCATGACTGGCGCGCTGTCTGCCGGGCGTCGCGGCATGGACTGGTTTGGCGTGGTGCTGATCGCCTGCGTCACGGCGTTGGGCGGTGGTTCGGTGCGTGACGTGTTGCTCGGGCACTACCCGCTGACATGGGTCAAACACCCGGAATACCTGGTGCTGACCTCGGTCGCAGCGATGTTCACTGTGTTCACCGCGCGCTGGATGCGTCACCTTCGCTCGCTGTTTCTGGTGCTCGACGCCGTCGGCCTGGTGGCCTTCACCCTGATCGGCTGCATGACTGCACTGGAGATGGGCCACGGCATGCTGGTGGCCTCGGTCAGCGGCGTCATCACCGGGGTCTTCGGCGGCATCCTCCGCGATATCTTCTGCAACGACATCCCGCTGATCTTCCGCCGAGAACTGTACGCCAGCGTCTCGTTCGCGGCGGCGTGGTGCTACATGCTCTGCCTGTACCTGAATGTGCCGAGCGAGCAGGCGATTTTGATCACGCTGTTTGGTGGCTTCCTGCTGCGCTTGCTGGCGATCCGTTTCCACTGGGAAATGCCCAAGTTCGTCTATAACGATCAGCCGTAACGCGATATCCCATGTAGGAGCTGCCGCAGGCTGCGATCTTTTGACGTTCAAGATCAAAAGATCGCAGCCTGCGGCAGCTCCTACAGGGGGTTATGCGATTCCGTGTTGTTTCAGAGCCCATTCGACGTGTTCTTGTACCAGCTCTGACGGATAGTCTCGCCGTGCCTTCAACGCTTCCAGCACCGGAATGCTCGACGGCGCGTTACCGAGCCCCACCGCCAGATTGCGCAACCAACGCTCATAACCGGCACGGCGCAGCGGTGAGCCTTCAGTGCTGCTGAGAAACTTGTCTTCATCCCACAGAAATAGCTCGGCCAGTTCAGCGTTGTCGAGATTGTGCCGTGGCTTGAAGTCGCTTTCCCCGGACGGTTTGGCGAAACGGTTCCACGGGCAGACGATCTGGCAGTCGTCGCAGCCGAACACACGGTTGCCGATCAGCGGGCGCAGGTCTTCGGGGATCGCGTTTTTCAGTTCGATCGTCAGGTAGGAAATGCAGCGGCGCGCGTCCAGCACGTACGGACCGACGAAGGCGTTGGTCGGACAGATATCCAGGCACGCGGTGCAGCGCCCGCAATGTTCGGTGCTGTGCGGCTCATCGACCGGCAGCGGCAGATCGACGAACAACTCGCTCAAGAAGAAATAACTACCGGCCTTGCGGTTCAGCACCAAGGTGTTTTTGCCGATCCAGCCCAATCCAGCCTGCTCGGCGATGGCTTTTTCCAGCACGGGCGCGCTGTCGACAAACGCACGAAAACCGAATGGGCCGATCTCCGACTGGATCTTGTCGGCTAATTGTTGCACGCGTTTACGGATCAATTTGTGGTAATCGCGGCCCAACGCATAACGCGACACGTAAGCTTTTTCCGGTTGCGCCAGTCGCTTGGCCATTTCGGTATCGCCCGGCAGGTAGTCCATGCGCAGCGAGACCACGCGCAACGTACCCGGCACCAGCTCTTCGGGGTGCGAGCGTTTGCTGCCGTGGGCGCCCATGTAGTCCATTTCGCCGTGGTAGCCGGCCTCGAGCCAGCGCGCGAGGTGCTGCTCATGCTCGGCCAGATCCAGACCGCTGATGCCGACTTGCTGAAAGCCCAGCTCGCGGCCCCAATCCTTGATCGATTGGGCGAGGGCGGGCAGGTCTGTGGTGATGGCGGACATGAGACGAGAGAAACCGGAGCTGAGGTGCGTATAATTCTGCCAGACATCGGAGCCCGAAGACGCATGCCGCACACGAAAGATCAATTACCCGACGCGCTGTATGGTGCCGCACAGGTGCGCGAACTCGATTCACGGCTGATTGCCGGGGGCACGCCGGGCTTCGAATTGATGCAGCGCGCCGCTCACGCAACCTGGCGCGCACTGGTTCGGCAATGGCCTTCGGCGACCGAGCTGACGGTGCTGGCCGGGCATGGCAACAACGCCGGCGACGGTTATCTGGTCGCTGCGATGGCGCAGCGAGCGGGCTGGCAGGTGCGGGTGTTGGCCGTCGGCGATCCGCAACGTTTGCAGGGCGATGGCGCGCAGGCCCATGCCGAGGCGCTGGCTGAAAATGTTCTGGTGCAAGGCTGGCAGGCTCAAAGCGAACTGCGCGGCGTCCTTCTTGATGCCTTGCTCGGCACGGGGCTGAACGGTGAGGTGCGCGAGCCTTACCTTTCGGCGATCAATGCGATCAACGCCAGTGGTTTGCCGGTGACAGCCGTCGATATCCCTTCCGGGCTTAGCGCTGACACTGGGCAAGTGCTGGGCGCCGCTGTACAGGCCGATCTGACGGTGAGCTTTATCGGGCTGAAAGTCGGCCTGTTTACCGGGGACGCGGCGGATCACGTCGGCCAACTGCTGTTTAACGATTTGCAGGCCGGCGCCGACATCTATCGTGACATTCCCGTTATCGCCCGACGGCTGAACACGGCTAATCTTCCGGGGCTGGCGGCGCGTGCCCCGGCTTCGCACAAGGGCCGCTTCGGCCACGTGCTGCTGATCGGGGGCGATCACGGTTTTGGCGGGGCGATCCTGCTCAGCACCGAAACCGCTTTGCGCAGCGGCGCGGGCATGGTCTCTCTGGCGACCCGCCCTGAACATGTCCCGGCAGCGTTGACGCGAGTCCCGGAAGCCATGGCGCTCGGTACATCGTCTGCCAATCAATTGATGGGGTTGCTGGAAAAAGTCTCGGTGCTGGTTGTCGGCCCGGGGTTGGGGCAGGCCGCTTGGGGGCGAGCGCTGTTGTCCGCTGCCGCCAACGCGGCATTGCCGCAAGTGTGGGACGCCGATGCACTGAACCTGCTGGCGAGCGGTTTCGTTGAGTTGCCCAAGGATTGCGTGATCACGCCGCATCCGGGGGAAGCGGCCTGGTTGCTCGGAATCAGCACTGCCCAGGTTCAGGCGGATCGCCCGGCAGCGGCGCTGGCATTGAGCAAAAAATACTCGGCGGTTGTCGTGCTCAAAGGTGCCGGCAGCCTGATCGCCCACCCCGATGGCCGATTGGCTGTGTGTCATCAAGGTCATCCGGCCATGGCCACTGCCGGCCTCGGTGATGTGCTGGCCGGTTTGACCGGTGCGCTGTTGGCGCAAGGCATGGACAGTTTCGAAGCCGCTTGCCTGGCGGTCTGGCTGCACGCCAATGCGGGAATGCAGCAAGGAAAATTGGGCCGTGGGCTGGCGGCCAGTGATCTGATTCCAGCCATTCGTCAGTTGTTGGAGGAGCAAGTACCGTGTCTGAAGTAACCCTGTACCTGGCCGATGAACAGGCCATGAGCGACTTTGGTGCACGGATCGCCCGCGTGACCCAGGGCCATGGCCTGATTTTTCTTGAAGGCAACCTGGGGATGGGCAAAACCACGCTGTCGCGCGGGATCATTCGCGGGCTGGGCCATGTCGGCGCAGTAAAAAGTCCGACCTTCACCTTGGTCGAACCTTACGAGATCGGTGACCTCCGCGCCTTCCACTTTGACCTGTATCGACTGGTCGATCCGGAAGAACTGGAGTTCCTCGGCATCCGCGACTACTTCGACGACGATGCGATGTGCCTGATCGAGTGGCCCGATAAAGGTGCAGGCTTTTTGCCAAAGCCTGACCTGACCATTACCATTAGCCCGCAAGACAGCGGGCGTTCGCTGAAAATTTTATCCCAGGGCTCGCGTGGCGAGGCCTGGTGTGCCGCTTTGGCGTTGGAATCCAATTAAATGATGGGGTTAGGTATGCGCTTTCGCGCGATGGTGGCTGCCGCTGGACTGATGTTGATGGCAGTAACCGTCAACGCTGTGGCCGATTCAAAGGTCAACAGCGTGCGCCTGTGGCGGGCGCCGGACAACACGCGACTGGTCTTCGACCTGAGCGGCCCGGTGCAGCACAGCGTGTTCACCCTGACCGCGCCGGACCGGCTGGTGATCGACATCAACGGCGCGACCCTCGGTGCGCCGCTGAATGTGCAGACCGCTAACACGCCGATAACCGCAATGCGTTCGGCCCAACGCACGCCGACCGATCTGCGGGTAGTCATTGACCTGAAGAAAGCCGTCACGCCGAAAAGCTTCTCGCTGGCGCCGAACGCGCAGTACGGCAACCGCTTGGTGGTCGATCTGTTCGACAACCCGGCCGACGCCGCGCCGCCGCCCGCGCCAAGCCCGAAAGTCGCGACGGTGCCTGCAGTGCCGGTAACGCCAACTGAGCCTTCGATCAAATTGCCGCCCGCTCCGGCGGGCAAACGCGACATTATTGTGGTGATCGACGCCGGCCACGGTGGCGAAGACCCCGGTGCGTCCGGCTCGCGCGGCCAGCGTGAAAAAGACGTGGTGCTGCAGATCGCCCGCGAACTGCAGCGTCAGGTCAACGGCATGAAAGGCTTCCGTGCTGAACTGACCCGTACCGGCGACTACTTCATCCCGTTGCGTGGCCGTACCGAAATCGCTCGCAAGAAGGGCGCCGACCTGTTCGTCTCGATCCACGCCGATGCTGCGCCGTCTGCCGCCGCTTTCGGTGCCTCGGTGTTTGCCCTGTCTGATCGCGGTGCGACTTCGGAGACTGCCCGTTGGCTGGCCGACAGCGAAAACCGTTCCGACTTGATCGGTGGTGCCGGCAACGTCAGCCTCGACGACAAGGACCGCATGCTCGCAGGCGTTCTGCTCGACCTGTCGATGACCGCCTCGCTGACCTCCAGCCTCAACGTCGGCCAGAAAGTCCTGACCAACATCGGCCGCGTCACGCCGCTGCACAAACAACGCGTGGAGCAGGCCGGGTTCATGGTGCTGAAATCGCCGGACATCCCGTCGATCCTGGTCGAAACCGGCTTCATCTCCAACGCCAACGAGGCGAACAAGCTCTCGGCGTCGAGCCACCAGCAAGCGCTGGCGCGTTCGATCAGCAGCGGCGTGCGTCAGTTCTTCCAGCAAAACCCACCGCCGGGCACCTACATCGCCTGGCTGCGTGATTCCGGCAAGATCGCCCAAGGCCCGCGCGACCACCGTGTCGGCCCGGGTGAGACGCTGGCGATGATCGGTGTGCGCTATCAGGTGTCGCCGGCCACATTGCGCAGCGCAAACAACCTGAAAAGCGATGAGCTGAAAGTCGGCCAGCATCTGACCATTCCTGGCACCGAACTGGCGTCCAAAGAATGAACGAAGTGCTGAACGCTGCCGCGCGCATCGAACTGCTCAGCCCTCGGCTGGCGAACCAGATTGCCGCCGGTGAGGTGGTTGAACGCCCGGCCTCGGTGATCAAGGAGTTGCTGGAGAACAGCCTCGATTCCGGCGCCAAACGCATCGATGTCGATGTCGAGCAGGGCGGCGTCAAGCTGCTGCGCGTACGCGACGATGGCAGTGGTATTTCCGCTGATGACCTGCCGCTGGCGCTAGCGCGTCACGCCACCAGCAAGATCCGTAACCTGGAAGACCTCGAACAAGTGATGAGCCTGGGCTTTCGGGGTGAGGCGCTGGCATCGATCAGCTCCGTGGCACGTCTGACCCTGACCTCGCGCACCCGTGGTGCCGAGCAGGCCTGGCAGGTCGAAACCGAAGGCCGCGACATGGCGCCTCGGGTGCAACCGGCGGCGCACCCGGTCGGCACCTCGGTGGAAGTTCGCGACCTGTTCTTCAACACCCCGGCACGACGTAAATTCCTCAAGACGGAAAAAACCGAATTCGATCACCTGCAAGAAGTGATCAAACGTCTGGCGCTGGCGCGTTTCGACGTGGCGTTCCACCTGCGTCACAACGGCAAGACCATCCTTAGCCTGCATGAGGCCCATGATGATGCGGCGCGTGCCCGGCGTGTGGCGGCGATTTGCGGTTCGGGGTTTCTTGAGCAAGCCTTGCCGATCGAGATCGAACGCAATGGCCTGCATTTGTGGGGCTGGGTTGGATTGCCGACCTTCAACCGCAGTCAGGCGGATTTGCAGTATTTCTTTGTGAATGGCCGGGCGGTGCGCGACAAACTGGTTGCCCACGCGGTGCGTCAGGCCTATCGCGACGTGCTGTTCAATGGCCGGCACCCGACGTTTGCGCTGTTTTTCGAGGTCGATCCGGCGGCGGTCGACGTCAACGTGCACCCGACCAAGCACGAAGTGCGCTTCCGTGACGGGCGCATGGTGCATGACTTCCTTTACGGCACGCTGCACCGCGCATTGGGCGATGTGCGACCGGAAGATCAACTGGCCGGTTCGGTGACCACCGCCATCGTCCGCCCGACCGGCCTCGATGCTGGTGAATTCGGCCCGCAAGGCGAAATGCGTCTGGCTGCCAATGCGCTGCTGGAGCAACCGCAAGCGCAACCGGCGTTCAACACCTCGTCCGGTGCCAGTGCCGGCGGCGCTTACCAGTACCAATACACACCGCGTCCGCAATCGGCAGTGCCGCCGGCCGCTGAAGCTCAAGCGGCGTACCGCGAGTTCTTCGCGCCGCTGCCTGAGGCCAATGCCAGCGCATTGCCGGCCGGGCAGGAAGACATTCCACCGCTCGGATATGCACTGGCGCAGCTCAAGGGCATCTACATTCTGTCCGAGAACGCCCAAGGCCTGGTGCTGGTGGACATGCACGCCGCCCACGAACGGATCATGTACGAACGTCTGAAAATCGCCATGGCCAGCGAAGGTCTCAGTGGCCAGCCTTTGCTGGTTCCAGAGTCGCTGGCGGTCAGTCAGCGCGAGGCCGATTGCGCCGAAGAACACGCAGCATGGTTTCAGCGTCTGGGCTTTGAATTGCAGCGGCTGGGCCCGGAAACCCTGGCGATCCGCCAGATTCCGGCCTTGTTGAAGCAGGCCGAAGCCAATCGTCTGGTCGGCGACGTGCTGTCGGACCTGATGGAGTACGGCACCAGCGACCGGATTCAGGCGCACCTCAACGAATTGCTCGGCACCATGGCCTGCCACGGCGCGATCCGCGCCAACCGGCGCCTGGCCCTGCCGGAAATGAACGGCCTGCTGCGTGACATGGAAAACACCGAACGCAGTGGTCAATGCAACCATGGCCGACCGACCTGGACCCAACTGGGACTGGACGATCTGGACAAACTGTTTTTGCGCGGTCGTTGATGAATCAGCTCCCTCCTGCGATTTTCCTGATGGGCCCGACCGCTGCGGGCAAGACCGATCTGGCCATCGAGCTGACCAAGGTGCTGCCGTGCGAGCTGATCAGTGTCGATTCGGCGCTGGTCTATCGCGGCATGGACATCGGCACTGCCAAGCCCTCGAAAGAGTTGCTGGCCGAATATCCGCACCGTTTGATCGATATTCTCGATCCGGCGCAGGCCTATTCAGCTGCGGATTTCCGTCGCGATGCCTTGCAAGCCATGGCCGAAATCACCGCGCGCGGAAAAATTCCGTTGCTGGTGGGCGGCACGATGCTCTACTACAAGGCGTTGGTCGACGGTCTGGCGGACATGCCGGCAGCTGATCCCGCCGTGCGTGCGCAGATCGAAGAAGAGGCTGCACGCCTTGGCTGGCAAGCCCTGCACGACCAATTGGCAGTTATCGACCCGGTGTCCGCTGCGCGGATTCACCCGAACGATCCGCAGCGCTTGAGTCGCGCGCTGGAAGTCTATCGCGTCAGCGGTCAGAGCATGACTGCCCTGCGCCAGCAACAATCTGCGCAAAGTACTGAAGCAGCCGCTTCGGGACTGCAACAATTGCCCTATACTGTCGCGAACTTGGCCATTGCTCCGGCAAATCGTCAGGTACTGCACGAGCGCATTAAACAAAGATTCACAAATATGCTGGAACAGGGGTTCATCGACGAGGTCGTAGCCCTGCGTAAAAGAAGTGACCTGCATTCGGGGTTGCCGTCTATACGTGCGGTAGGCTACCGCCAAGTCTGGGATTATCTGGATGGCACGCTGTCGTTGGCTGAAATGCAGGAGCGCGGCATCATTGCCACGCGTCAATTGGCCAAACGCCAGTTCACCTGGCTGCGCAGCTGGGAAGATATACACTGGCTGGACAGTCTTGATTGCGACAATCTGCCACGCGCCTTGAAATACCTTGGGACCATCTCCATATTGAGCTGAGTCCTTGCAATTGCCGTCTATCCTTGGGGGTGTGGCGGCTAAAGCCATCTGAATTACCTATTTTTTATTATTGAATCCTTAAAGGAGTGCGGCACATGTCAAAAGGGCATTCGCTACAAGACCCTTACTTGAATACTTTACGTAAAGAGAAAGTTGGGGTTTCCATCTACCTGGTCAACGGTATCAAACTGCAAGGCACGATCGAGTCGTTCGACCAGTTCGTGATCCTGCTGAAAAACACCGTGAGCCAAATGGTTTACAAACACGCTATCTCGACAGTCGTGCCGGTTCGTCCAATTCGTCTGCCTAGCGCAACCGAATCCGAAGCAGGTGACGCTG
>Ga0160443_100596_pt1 | contig 21328 bp, 17 predicted proteins | sample HID1972I_E1MG_FD_108244 | JGI IMG/M metagenome (GOLD analysis project Ga0160443, IMG submission 108244) | Enriched pill bug-associated microbial communities from UW Madison campus, WI, USA - HID1972I_E1 MG | ecosystem: Host-associated > Arthropoda: Insects > Digestive system > Unclassified ... | reverse complement strand
TGGCTGTGTCGAAGGCGACGTTCCCGGCGGCGGGTGTTCCGGTGGTGTATCTGGCGAATGGGTTGGATTTCCCGGATGCGCTGGCGGGTGCGGCTGCAGCGGGTGCGTTGAACGGGCCGGTGTTGTTGACGCCGGCGAATGCGTTGTCGGCAGTGGTGAAGTCTGAGCTGGCGCGGCTGAAGCCGCAGCGAATCGTGGTCCTGGGCGGGACCGGTGTGGTCTCGGCGAATGTCGAGTCGCAGGCGAAGTCCTACGTTGGAGGCTGATCGAGTCGCGGACGCCATAGTTCCCAGCATCCGTTGGATATGATTAGCGGGTTCTTCGCGGCTGCGCGCCGCAAGCCCTACCCGAATGGTGAATGTGTTGACGTCTGGCATGCAGATCGATATCAGCGGGTTCGATGTACCCGGTCGCGGGCGCGGGATCCTCGATGTGTTCCGACGGAAGTACCTGCTGCACCTGCTGATCCGCAAGGGCACGGCCACGCGGTACCGGAACTCTGTGCTCGGCTGGGTCTGGTCGTACGTGAAGCCGGCTTCCCAGTTCGTCATCTACTACTTCGTCATGGGCGTCGTGCTGCAGCTGGACCGGGTGCCGAACTTCCCGATCTATCTGTTCTCTGGCATCGTCGCGGTGAATCTCTTCAACGAGGCCTTCGGGAATGCGACGACATCCATCGTCGACAATCGCGCGCTTGTGAAGAAGATCTACCTGCCACGGGAGCTGTTCCCGATCGCGGCGATCGTCATTGCATTCGTCCACTTCCTGCCTCAGCTGGTCATCCTGCTGGCCGTCATTCTGCTGTTGGGATGGATGCCGACACTGATGGGCGTCGCCGGCGTGCTGCTGGGGCTGGTGATGGTGCTGGCATTCTCGCTCGGACTCGGCCTCCTCTTCGCCGGTCTGAACGTGCGCTACCGGGATGCGCAGAACTTCGTCGAGCTCATCCGGATGTTCTCCACCTGGACGTCTCCGGTGCTCTACCCCTGGGTGATGGTGCAGTCGGCGCTGCAGAACCACGAGTGGGCCTTCAACGTCTACACCTGGAATCCCCTGACCGTGGCCGTCGAGCTCTTCCACCAGGGCTTCTGGGCAGGAACCGTGCCTGCTCCCGACCCGGGAAGCGACGATCCGAGCATCCTGCCGAACTTCGGTATGGCCGCGCTCATCGCCACCGTGATCTGCATCGCGATGCTGGTCATCGGCCAGGCCGTCTTCCGTCACTACGAGCGATCGTTTGCGCAGGACCTGTGATGCTTCAGATCATTCAGCAGACTGCGGGAACACCCCGCATCATCGTCGACCACGTTTCCAAGCGATTCCTCAAACGCAACACGCACTCGTTCAAGGAGGCGTTCGTCGGGTGGATTCGCGGCAAGAAGGTGCGCGCGGACTCGTTCCTCGCTCTGGACGACATCAGCTTCCAGGTCGGGCAGGGCGAGGCGGTCGCCATCGTCGGGCTCAACGGCTCCGGCAAGTCGACGACCCTCAAGCTCATCTCCGGCGTTCTCGAGCCCGACAGGGGGCGAGTCTACACGCGAGGCAGGGTCGCAGGCCTGATCGAGGTCGGAGCCGGCTTCCACCCCGAGCTCTCCGGGCGCGAGAACGTCTTTCTGAACGCAGCCATTCTCGGTATGTCAAAGGAGGAGATCGATGCGCGCTTCGACGACATCGTCGCCTTCTCCGAGATCGGTGACTTCATCGATCAGGAGGTCAAGCACTATTCCTCCGGAATGTTCATGCGTCTCGCGTTCTCAGTGGCGATCCACGTCGAACTGGACATCCTGCTTGTCGACGAAGTGCTCAGTGTCGGTGATGCCCCGTTCCGGGCGAAGTGCATCGAGAAGATCAAGGAGCTCACGGCCAAGGGCGTGACTATGCTCGTCGTCAGTCACAGCGCGGGAATGATCAAGGAACTCTGCGATCGCGGGATCGTCATCAAGAAGGGCAAGAAGATCTTCGATGGAGACATCGAAGGTGCACTCGCTGCGATGAAGTGAATTCGAGCTCAGCTCGTCTTATCCCGAATGTCTTCGACGCGGACCGAGATGATCTGGCCCGTCAGGTCGCTGTTCAAGACCTTAAGGCTCACTGCCGCGACATTATCCGGGTCCAGCAGCGTGTCCAGCGGCTCTTCACCGAAGGCATTGGTGCGCATCGGCGTGTTCGTGCGCTGCGGGTTGATGCAATTGATCGTCACGCCGTCGTCGGTCCATTCCTCGGACAGCGACTGCGTCAGGTTGACGACGGCCGCCTTGCTCGCGGAATACACGCCGTAGTTGGCGCGGCCGCGTGTGTGAGAGCTCGAAGTGAACAGAAGCACCTGGCCTCTGGACTCCTTCAGATACTTGTGAGCCGTGCGCGCAACGATGACGGGTGCGACGAAGTTCGTCTCGATTCCCGCTGCGATCTGCTTGGTCTTGGTTCTCGCAAGCGGACCGACCTGAAGGGTTCCGGCAGTCATCACAACAGAGTCGATACGCCCCGTCTTCTCGTACACGGCTTTGAGCGCCTTCTTCACCTGTCCACGGGAGCGGACATCGGTGCCGGTCGTCGAACGGCTGAACTGGTGCACGTCGGCCCCCGCCTGCTCGGCGAGATGGACGATACTCGCTCCGATCCCGTAGCTTCCTCCGAACACGACGATCACCTGACCGGTCATATCCGGAAGCTCGTCGTCGGCAGCGAGGCTGGAGGATTGCAACTGGAAGAGCTTGTCGGCGATATGTACGTCGATCGGCTCGGTGACCTTCATGTTCTCCGCGGTGCCGTCCACGACGAAGATCGGGGTCTCGGGAAGATAGGTGAAGACGACACCGCAGTCATCCGTCGCGTGGAAGGTTCTGTCTTGAGCAGCCAGCTCGTATGCGCGGCGGATCGTGCCGGCCCGGAAGGCCTGCGGCGTCTGTCCACGTCGAAGCGTGGAGCGGTTCGGGATGCCGGTGATGTGCGATGCCGAGTCCACCTGGATGATCGTGTCCGCCGAAGGGATGGCAGTGTCGACGGCATCGTAGTGATCGAGTGCCTCCACGCAGTCGTCCAGGATGCGTTCGTTCACGAAGGGGCGCACTGCGTCGTGGAAGAGAACTTTCGTATCGGGGTCGTCGCCGATCACGGCCAGTGCGGCCTGAGTGGAGTCGTTGCGAGTCTCGCCGCCGGGGATGATCTGGGTGAGCTTGGGGAAACGCTCACGATCCATGAGTGGCGACAGCTGATCGATGGCGCCCGCGTTCATCACGATGATGATCTCATCGATGACCGGGCTCGCGTTGACGACCTCGAGCGTGTGCTCCACGATCGCCTTGCCAGCGATCTTGATCAGTTGCTTCGGGATTCCGAGACCGACTCGAACTCCGATCCCACCGGCCAGCAACACAGCTACAGTTCGAGTGCTCATCCCTTTAGTCTATCCAGCGGCCGCACCCAGCCAGGATGGCCCCTCATGCCTTGTCAGCGAGAAAATCCTCTACCTGGATCCTCAGTTCCGCGACCCGGCGGCTGTCTGCCCGCAGCTCGTCGATGTCCTTCTCCATCTCGTCCAGACGGCGATGGAGAGCATCGATGATGCTGGTGAGATGCGTGACGGTGTCGGCGCGCAGGCGTCTTTCCGCTATCCAGCCTCGTGCGGTCGTCTTCGCGACGTTGAGGATTCGTGTGAGTCTGTTCATCGGGTTTCCTTCTTCGCTAGCGTGTACTCGACGACGGAGAGCCTGCGCCGCACGCCGTCCTCATCAGTGAAGGTCGACCGCTCCAGAACGGTGCAGTCCAAGGACTCCCGCTCCGCTTCCGCAACGCGCGCACTCCAGTCCAGATGCCAGGTACGCGGGGAGTCGAGGCGGTAGCGCCCGAGTTCCTCGTAGTCGGCGGTGATCACCCGGGCACCTCTGCGCAGCGCGAAGGCGAACAGATGGAGCAGAACTGCGCGTCCGCGGGGATCCTGGCAGGCGAGTAGGTGGTTTGCCGCGACGACGATTCGCCCGCTCTCAGCGAGCTGGGCCAGTGCGTTGCGGAGGAACGCGAATGCGGGCAGATAATCCACCAGGTTGACCAGCGCCTCACCTGCCCGCACCGATCCGGCGATCTCCACGACATCCGCTCCGACCGCATTCAGACCCTCTTCGCGGTACGCGGCCAGATCCTCGCCGTCTCCTGAGCCGAGGTCGATGACCGCATCCGCACCACTGAGCACATGCGAGCGCAGGAAGTCGCTCTCGTGCGCGCCTCCGCCATGGGAGTAGCGGTTCGTCCAGTTGTTGATGCCCAGGTGGAACGCCCCGAACCAAGCGTGGAATCGCCGTTGCGTGGGCCAGGGGGTCTCGAAGACAAAGGACGGATCCGGAGTGCGCCACTGCGGTCCGTAGCATGCCGCCAACCACATCTCCGGGTCATGAGGAGCCGACAGATGCTCGCCGTGCAGCTCGACGTCGCTGAGCGGGAGGATCGAATCGACCATGCCTGCCGCGCGCACGTGGATGGGCTCATGGAAGAACCCCGACTTGTAGAACGCGGTGAAGATATCCACGTAGTACTGGCCGTCATCACTGAGGACCTGGAGATGAGACCAGCTGTGTCGGAGCACACGGTACCCGCGAGCGAGCAGGATCCTGTGGAGCCTGTCGTTTTCGAGGATGAGGTCGGAGGGGTGCGAGTGCGGGCTGAGGTAGGCCAGATCCGCGTCATCGTCATGGGCGAGGATCTCGCCGTCACGGACTGCGCCCAACAGAGTGCCGCCTACGATGAAGCCCACAAAGCCGCTCTCCTGCATGAGCGTCAGCACGGCCGCTGCCGAAGCGGTCACTCGGGGTCGGATATCCTCCCCGGTCTCGAAAGACGGTTTCATCCGCCCCCACTTGTCGACGCGGAGCGTGCGGCCGTGATCATCGGTAAGAGTGGGGGAACCCAGCAGGCTCCAGCGCACGTGACCGCGCCAGATCTCTGTGTGAGTTGCGGAATCGGAGATCGTAGCTGTCGCCGAACCGCGCAGCAGCTCGCGCAACGCAGGCGGCCATACGATGGATCGGCCCGACGTGGGCAATGCGACCGACCACACCCGATGCCCGCCGATCGCAATGTCGACGACCTCTCCGGAGAGGTCGGGCGAATATCTCACGCCAGATCGAGTGAGCCGTGCAGCGCGCACTCGCACTCCTTTCGTCGACGGTGGGACAGGTGTCGTCGTGCGTCCCCCGCTCAACGCTACCGACTTCGGGGCAAGTCCTCTCGATGGTATGGGCCGCGAACGAGTCTGCGATGGCTGCCTCGTGCGACCGCCGGCGGCGACCGAAGCCGGGTATTCCTGAGCGCGACCGTGCAGGCGCCCGGATTATGATGGCCGTCGGCAAGTATCCGGTTCGCCGTCGCTCGCGCACATCTTTCTTAGGGGGTATGGTCTTTGGCCGCTTCAATCCAACGGTCTCGCAGCGTCTGGCTCTTCAATTCGCTGGACTTCTCGGGGAACCCGAAGTGGCTGTTCCTCTACGTGCTGGCCATGCGGCCCGACATCGAAGCGCACTGGATCGCCGACACCGACGAGAAGGCCGGCATCGTGCGCAAGCTCGGGTATCCGGCTGTCACGTATGCAGATCGCGCGGTGCAGAGGCGCGCGGGCGTCTACGTGGTCAACCAGGTCAAGGAGAAGCTGCCCGCGGAACTGAGCGGTGCAACGATATTGAATCTCTGGCATGGCGTCGGAGTCAAGCAGATCGAACGGCAGATGAAGGAGAGCCACCTACTGCCGAAAATCGCTGAGAAGTACATCAGGAACAACGTCGCCTATCGCGAATCGATGATGCTCTTGGTCACTTCTCCGCTGATGGAAGAGCATTTCCAAGCACAGATCAACCCGTTGCCGCACCAGATCATTCGGGCCGACTACCCGCAGAACTCTGTGCCGCGATCCCTCAGTTACAAGGCCTCGTTCGACCACGACCTGCGTGCACGCAAGGGTATCGATGCCGACGCGCGTATCGTCGCCTGGGCTCCCACCTACCGGTTGCACGACAATGACGGCTTCGTGCAGCATGCGCTGCCCGACATGGATCAGCTCATCGACGTGCTCGAGCGCACCAACCAACTGCTCGTCCTCAAGATGCATCCTCAGCTTCTCGCCGACTCCAGCTATCAGCATCTGCTGGCGCAGTATGCAGATCATCCCCGGCTGATGTTCTGGGACAACAGTGAGGACTTCTACGAGGTGTTCACCCAGGTCGACACCGCCGTGGTCGACTACTCCTCGATTCACTACGACCTGATCGCGGCGGGGGTCAAGAAGTTCATCCGGTACGCGTTCGACATCGATACCCCGGGCGTCCTCGAAGCCGGCCTGGACTATGAGTCGATGTCGGTCGGCCTGCTGGCTCGTGACTTCGATCAGCTGGTCAACGCACTCGAGCAGGACAACACGGTCGCCGACGCAGATCTCGCGCGGCTCGAAGACGCCTTCTGGGCGTATCGGAAGGATGGCGGTCCCGAGAAGATCGTCGAGGCGGCACTCGCGTACGAACCACGGGAGGTCGACCTGCCCACGCTGTACACCTTCGACATCTTCGACACGGTGATCCACCGTCGTGGCGTCGTTCCCAGAAGCATCTTCCTCGGGATCAGGGACCGTATCCGACGAGAGGGTGCGAAGTGGCCCGCTCACCTCGCCGCGAGGTTCGATGAGGTCAGAGCGCAGGCGGAGAGCGCCGTGCGAGAGTCGAAGCGAAAGGACCCGCGCAGAGCCGAGCGCAAGGACTTCGAGATCTCGCTGGACGAGATCTATGCGCGGGTGGCCGACGTGTACGGACTCACCGATCAGCAGACGGACGCGCTGAAGAAGCTGGAGATCGAACTAGAGCTGCAGGATGTGATCCCGGATGCCGAGATGGTCGATCGCATCGCGGAGCTGCGTGAGGCGGGCGAGACGGTTCTGCTCATCAGCGACATGTATCTTCCCCTCGCGGTCATCGAGCGCATGGTCAGTACGGCAGACGCCCGGCTCGCGGGAATTCCGATCCATCTCTCCAATGAATACGGCGTGCAGAAGTCGACGTCCGTGCTGTACGCGCGTGTGTTCGCTGAGATCGGTTACGACTTCGGCGAGTGGGTGCACGTCGGTGACAACGCCCATGCGGACGTCCGCGCGGCACGACGTCTTGGCATCACCGCTCAGCCGATCGACCTCACTGATCTCGACAAGACGGAGAACTTCTTCCTGAAGCATGCGCAGACGAGAGACGTCGCCATCGTCGCCGGGCTGTTGCGCCAGAAGCGCGTCGGCGATTTCAGCCCGTCGGACCGGTTCGCATACAGGCACCTCGCCGGTCTCCTCGTGCCGTACGTGATGTGGGCCGTCGACGACGCCATCCGACGCGGCTATCAGACGCTGTACTTCGTCGCGAGGGACGGGCACTTCCTCAAGATCATCGCCGATGCATATGTCGCCGAGACAGGTGCGCAGCTGAAGACCCGGTACATCTACGGTTCTCGTCGCGCCTGGAGACTGGCATCCCAGATCCACGGCCTGAACGAGGACACCTTCGCACCGCACGGGATCTTCGGCGGAGCACGCGACATCGAAGCCGTGGCTCTTCAGGCCCAGCTGACCTCGGCCGAACTCCTGAGGATCGTCCCAGCGCTTCGCGAGTGGTCGACGCACCGAGACTGGCAGCCGAGCGACCTCGCAGAGGTGCTGGCCCTCATGCGGGAGTCGCGCGCACTGCATGCCCACATGCTCGAGCGCGCGGCCGCGGAGAATCGGGCAGCGCAGTCCTACATGAGGCAGGAGATCGACTTCAGTGAGTCCTTCGCATTCGTGGACTACTGGGGCCGAGGCTACACGCAGGACTGCCTGGTCGACATCTTCCGCTCGATGGGTGACGTCGATCCCACGACCGCGTTCTACTACGCCAGAAGCATCTATATGTCCGAAGGGCAGTCGATCCGTCACAACTTCACCTCCGCGGCATACCCGCTCACGCTTGTGGAACTGATCCTTGCCAATCAGCCCCACGGCACGACCCAGGGGTACGAAGAGGGTGAAGACGGGCGCATGCACGGCATCTTCCACTCGCGCGATCACAGCGATGAACTCCGCGAGTCCACGGAGCGCATGTCGGCAGAATTCACCAGAGACATCGTCAACACAGAGTTCGACGATCGCGACGCGGTACTTCGTGAGATCTTCCGATTCTCCTTCGAGCACTTCAGGAAGTTCCCGGCGGACCCCGAGTACGGCGCATTCCTCGCACCGCTGCGCGACAGCGTCACCATGGGAGACAGCGAGCGGGAGTTCGCACCCCGGCTGACCCTGCGCAACTATCTGCGATATCTCAGGACTCTCAGGTCCGATGAACTCACGAGATCCATGCCGATGAGTCTCCGCCGTTCAACGCTTCCCGTTCGCGTACTCGCGACCCTTCAGCGCGAAGTGGGCTTCCGTCGCTGGGTCGTCAGGTTTCGGCAGCGCCGTCGATGAGTCACTGGCTGTACTTCCTCCCGACTGCGCTCACAGCCGTTCTCATCGTGCTCGCACCTGGCCTCGTCGTCGGGTGGGTGCTGAGACTTCGCGGCATCCTGCTGTGGGGATTCGCCCCCGCTGCGGGTACTGCAGCGATCGCCGTCAGTGCGACACTTCTGGGTATCATCGGCGTGCAATGGTCGTGGTGGTCGGCTTCGCTCGCCGTGCTGGTGCTCATCATCATCGCGGCCCTGATCGGCTGGGCTGCTCGCCCCGTCCGCATCCGGCTGCGCGTGTCGCGGCCCAGCATTCTCATCTTTGCGGTCGTGATCGGAACCCTCATCGGGATGGCGCGGATGGCGTTGCTCATCGGCAGCCCACAGAATCTGTCACAGACCAACGATGCGACTTTCCACCTGAACGCGCTGCGCTTCATCTCGGAGTCGGGTAGTGCGTCGTCCCTCGACATTCTCGGCACGCTCGGCACCACCGGCTTCTACCCTGCGGCCTGGCACTCGATCGCATCGTTGGTGATGGAACTTTGCGGCGTGGGTCCCGTCGCGGCGGCCAACGCGACCGCGCTGGTGATTGCGGGCCCGATATGGACACTGTCGATCACCTCTTTCGTCTGGTGCGTTACCCGTGGCTCTCGGTTGGCAGCAGTCGCCGCAGCCGTGATGTCGCCGGTACTGTTCGCGTTCCCGCTGGCGATGCTCGATTTCGGCATTCTGTACCCGTACGCCCTCGCTGTGGCTGTGCTTCCCGGAGTACTGGCGCTGCTCGTGCACGCCGTGTCTGCCGGGAGCGGGGGAGAGTCGTCGGTTTCGTCCCGGCGCGCCTGGCTGGTGATCGCGTCGACTGCTGTCGGTATAGCGGCGCTCGGCCTGTCACAGCCCTCAGTGGTGCTCATCTGGATCACCGGCGCACTATGCGTCGCCGTGCTGCGCTTGACTGAAGACTGGAAGACAGCGAACACCCGGCAGCGGCGCCGCCGCATCGGCATGATCGCCGCGGCACTTCTGGTCGGCGCCGGCCTGTGGCTCACGATCACCCGGATGAGCTCCAGCATGCTCTGGGGGCCGCGCATGCCGCTCGCTGCAGCGCTGACTGAGATGCTGGTGAACAACAGCATCGGACCCGGTCCTTCGATCATCATGAGCCTGCTCTCCATCATCGGGTTCGTCATCGCGGTGCGTGTCGGACGTCTGCGCTGGTTCGCGTTGTTCAGCGGCACGGTCGTATTTCTCACAGCTGTCGCGCTCTCCGTTCAGAACGAAGCAATCCGCGGGCTGCTTGCAGCCTGGTACGCGGATCCTCAGCGCTTCGTGGCATTGATGCCGCTGATCGTCATCCCTCTTGCCTCGGTTGCTGTCGCTGAGATGTCATCTCGCATGAGGCGCATGAGGGGGCCGGTTCTGAGCGGTGGTCTCGTAGGCGTTCTGCTTGCCGCGGTGATTGCAGAGATGGTGGTGTGGACATTGGTGCCCGCGGAACGGCGGAGTAACTCGTATGACCTGTCGGCATCGTCATACCTCTCCATCGACGAGGAAGCGCTGCTCAAGGCTCTTCCGAGGTATGTGGGACCCGACGATCGGATCCTCGGCAACCCTTCCACGGGTGCGGCATTCGGATATGCGCTGAGCGGCAGGGACGTCGTTCCACGCACTTGGTCGATGCCCGCTGACGAGGACTTTCAGGAGTTGAGATGGGGACTGGCCGATATCGCGGATGATCCGGCCGTGTGCGCCGCCGTGGATCGGATGGGTATCGACTACGCCCTCGACTTCGGCAAGAGCGCGACTGGAGCCGGAAAATGGAAGATGCCCGGTCTGACGGGCTTCTCGACGGCAAAGGGATTCGAGAAGGTTGCGCAGATCGGCGAGGCGTCGCTTTGGCGGGTCACCGGTTGCTGATGAGCATGCGCCGCCTTCGGGTCGGCAGTACAGACGTGGGCCTACGGTACGCATCCGCGTCCTCGACACGGTCGGGCCGGACGAAGCGGACGCGTGGCTGCGTGGCGCACGAGTGAGTCTGGCGACCCTGGTGCCCGAGAAGGGATACGACTTCGCTGTTCCCGCCAAGCTGTATGCATCCGTTGCGATCGGAACACCGGTCGTCTATGCAGGTTCTCCGGGCGTCGGCGCGGTGATCGAGCAGAACCGGCTCGGGGGTATGCGCCGTACGAGTACGCGGCCTTCGCCCGCGCGCTGCGCACGACTCCGGATTCCGCGGATGGGAGGCCAGACGGACGGCTGATCGGCTGGGCGCATGAGAACCTGTCTGCGGTGCAGGTGGCGAGGCGCGCCGGCGACGCGATCGAAGGCAGCTGGCAGGCTGTGAGGTCGTGAGGGGTGCGATACAGAGCGGCGGAATAGACTGTCCGAGGTGGCCGCTGCCGTGCGCGCCGTAGTCAAGATCCAGCGAGGAGTCCACAACCGTGGCAGACCGTTTGCGTGCGCGTATCGTCGATTCCGCCGATGTCTCACCCGATGCATCCATCGGCGATGGTTCGTCGATCTGGCATCTGGCGCAGGTTCGTGAAGGCGTGCGCATGGGCGAGAACTGCATCGTCGGGCGCGGCGCATACATCGGCACGGGCGTCGAGATGGGCGACAACTGCAAGGTGCAGAACTATGCGTTGGTCTACGAGCCGGCGAAGCTCGCCGATGGGGTGTTCATCGGGCCCGCCGTCGTCCTGACCAACGACACGTATCCGCGAGCGATCAACGCGGACGGCACGCTCAAGAGCGCCCACGACTGGGAACCCGTCGGTGTCACAGTCGAGACGGGCGCAGCGATCGGGGCACGCGCGACGTGCGTCGCCCCGGTGACGATCGGCGCGTGGGCGACCGTGGCCGCCGGTGCCGTCGTCGTCAAGGACGTCCCCGCGTACGCCCTGGTCGCCGGTGTGCCCGCGAAACGGATCGGCTGGGTCGGCGAGTCCGGCGTGCCGCTGGTCGCCGGCGACGAGACCGACAGTTGGATCTGCCCGGCCACCGGCAGCCGTTATCTCGAAACCAATGGAACTCTGACCAAGGAGGCCGCGTGAGCGAGTTCATTCCCCCGGCGAAGCCGATCATCGGCGACGAGGAGCGCGAAGCGGTCGACCGTGTGCTGCGCACCGGCATGGTGGCGCAGGGGCCGGAGGTGGCGGCGTTCGAAGAGGAGTTCTCCGCACATTTCGTGCCCGGGCGTGCGTCTGTAGCGGTGAACTCCGGAACGTCAGGTCTGCACCTGGGACTTCTGGCGGCGGGTGTCGGGGTCGGTGACGAAGTCATAGTCCCGTCGTTCACGTTCGCGGCGACAGGCAACTCCGTGGCGCTGACCGGCGCCACCCCGGTGTTCGTGGACATCGAGCCGGAGACGTTCACGCTGGATCCTGAGGCCGTCGCCGCGGCGATCACGCCCCGGACCAAGGGCATTCTGCCCGTGCACTTGTACGGCCATCCCGCGAGGATGCGGGAGTTGGAGAAGCTGGCCGCCGACCGCGGAGTGGCGCTGTACGAGGATGCCGCGCAGGCGCACGGTGCGTCTCTGGACGGACGCCCGGTCGGTTCGTTCGGCGAATTCGCGATGTTCAGCCTCTATCCGACGAAGAACATGACCAGTGGGGAGGGCGGAATGGTGACTGCGGCGACCTCCGAGCTCGCCCGCCGAGTCAGGCTCTTGCGCAACCAGGGCATGGAGCGGCAGTACGAGAACGAGCTCATCGGGTTCAACGCACGCATGACCGACATCCACGCGGCGATCGGCCGCGTCCAGCTGACCAAGGTGAATGCGTGGACGAAGAAGCGCCAGGCGAATGCCGCGTTCCTCGATGCGAATCTGCAGAGCGTCGTCGTGCCGCCTGTCGCCGACGGCGCGGTACACGTCTACCATCAGTACACGGTCCGCGTCCCCGATGACCGCGACGGCTTCGTGAAGGCGTTGAAGGAAGAGCACCAGGTGGGTGCGGGCGTGTACTACCCGATACCGAACCACCGCCTCCCGTCGCTCGCCCTGTACGCGCCGGGAGTGGATCTGCCGCAGACCGAGCGTGCTGCCGGTGAGGTCGTGTCTCTGCCGGTGCATCCGTCGCTGTCGCAGGGCGACCTGGACCGGATCGTCGCCGCGGTGAATGCCGTAGCCGGGGCCGGCGCCTGATGGCCTCGCTGCGGGCGGGGCTGCTCGGCGTCGGCATGATGGGGCGACATCACGCCCGCGTGCTGCGCGAACTGGACGGCGTCGAGCTGGTCGCGATCGCTGACCCGGGTGGCGACCCGCACGGCGTCGCCGGGAACCTGGACGTCCTGCCGGACATCGACGCGCTGATCGACGCGGGAGTCGATATCGCGGTGGTCGCGGTGCCGACCCGGTTTCATGAGGAGGCGGCACTGAAGCTCGCCGCCGCCGGGGTGCACACGCTGGTGGAGAAGCCGATCGCGCACTCGCTGGAGGCGGGGCAGCGAATGGTCGACGCGTTCGAGAACGCGGGCCTGGTCGGTGCTGTCGGGCATATCGAGCGCTTCAATCCTGCAGTGCAGGAGCTGCGTCGCCGAATCGAGGCCGGGGATCTGGGTGCGGTGTATCAGGTCGTCACCCGCCGGCAGGGACCGTTCCCGTCGCGGATCGCAGATGTCGGTGTGGCGAAGGATCTCGCCTCGCACGATGTGGATCTGACCGCCTGGGTGGTGCAGTCCGATTACGATGTCGTCTTCGCGCAGACCGCGTTCAAGTCCGGACGCGAGCACGAGGACATGATCACCATCACCGGCCGTACCGCGTCAGGCGTGATCGTGAACAACATCGTCAACTGGCTCTCCCCGATGAAGGAGCGTGTCACCGTCGTCACAGGGGAGAAGGGCGCGTTCGTCGCCGACACCGCAACGGGCGACCTCACCTTCTACGCCAATGGCACCATCCCGCTGGAATGGGAGTCGATGGCGACGTTCCGCGGCGTCTCCGAAGGCGATGTCACCCGCTATGCATTCCCCAAACGCGAACCTCTCAGGGTCGAGCACGAAGCATTCCGCGACGCGGTACTGGGCAAGCGGACCGACGTCGTGACCATGGAACAGGGCCAGCGCACTCTGGTGGTCGTGGAGGCTGCCCTCGACTCCGCCCGGACGGGTAGATCCACCCGGCTGTGGCAGGACACATGACTGCCACCGGCCAACCGCGTCTGCGCGTCGTCAGCCGTATCTACGCACCGGAGCCCTCGGCGGCATCTCAGCGCCTGCTGAGCCTGGTCCGGGGTCTCCGCGATGGGGGAGTACGGACGTCGGTGCTGAGTGCACGACTGCCGGACCGGCAGGGCGAGACTCCGCCCGAACCTCATCCTGGTATCGCCCGCGTGAGGGTCGTGCGCGACAGCGCGGGGTATGTCCGCGGATATCTTCCGTACCTGTCCTTCGATCTCCAGGCTGCGGCAAGAGTGCTTCTCGGTCGACGCACCGAAGCGATCATCATCGAGCCGCCGCCGACCACGGGCCTGTTCGTGGGCACGGCAGCGCGGCTGCGTCGCATCCCGTATGTGTACTACGCCGCCGACATCTGGTCCGATGCCAGCGCTCAGACGTCCGCGCATCCGCTCGTCGTCCGCGCGGTCCGCTGGATGGAGAGCATCGCCATTCGCGGCGCCGCCGGCGTCCTCGCCGTCACCGACCACGTTGCAGAGCGCGTCCATGAGCTCGCGCCCGGCGCGAACGTGACGGTCGTGGGCCACGGAGTCGACATGGACGTGTACACGCCACGCGTCGACGCAGAGGTGGATGCGCCGGTGGACCTCGTTTACGTCGGCTCTGCCAGCGAATGGCACGGCGCCCGCGTGCTCGTCGACGCGCTGTGCAGGCTCCCGGCCGGTTCGGTCGACGCCGTCATGGTTGGTCAGGGATCGGAGTGGGCGGTGATGCAGGAGCAGGTGCGCGAAGCGGGCCTGAGCGAGCACGTCCGGATGCTCTCCACGGTTCCCAGCGCCGAAGCAGCGCAATGGCTGCGGCGTGCGCGCGTGAGCGTGGCGACATTGCGTCCCGGGGCCGGGTACGACTTCGCCGTACCCACGAAGCTCTACTCCTCGGTCGCCGTGGGCACGCCGGTCATCTATGCAGGGCCGGATCCCGTGCGTGCGCTGATCAACGAAGAGCAGCTGGGCTGGGGCGTCGAGCACGATGCCGATGCGCTCGCGACCGCCATCCGCGACGCACTGTCCGACGGGGCGGCCGAGAAGCTGCGCGAGCACGTCGCCTCGTGGGCTCGGGACAACGTGTCCGCGGCATCTGTGGTGGATCGCAGCGTCGCAGCGATCCTTCGGATCATCCCTCGTCCGAAGGGCTGACCGGTTTCTCGCCCTCGTCGCCGGGCGCCGCCGGAGCTGAGCGCTCGGCCTCCAGCAGCGCGATGGCGCGCGCGAGGCCTGTGATCTTCTGCTGCATCTGCGCGTTGCGATGGAACTGGGTGTAGACGAAGACGAGGAACATCATGCTGACGATGTAGAGCAGGAGATCCGTGCCGCGTCCGACGCCGATGAGCTGGGCGACCCACGTGATCGCGCGAGGGAACAGCACCGCGAGGATCGCGACGACGACGAAGAAGCCGAACACGATGCGGCGCATCGCCAGATGGCTGTCGGAGCCGGGACGACGCACGAAGAAGATGCCGAGCGCGATGATGACGGCGATGAGCAGCAGCTGGATCCACATGGTCAGCGCACCAGCAGATCGACGAGGATGTTGACGGAGTTGAGCACGCTCTGCCCTTTCGCCTTCGAGTAGTCGGTGTAGAGCAGCTCCACGGGGAACTCGGCCCAGGGCTTGCCGGTGCGTCGCAGCTGCAGCACGATCTCGCTCGCGTGGGCCATGCGATCCTGCTTCAGATGCACGCCCGCGGCAGCATCGGCACGCAGCACGCGCAGACCGTTGTGCGCATCCGTCAGACGCAGACCGGTCGTGAGGTTGGTGACGCGCACGGCGGTCTTCAGCACGATCGTCTTGAGCATCCCCGGCTTGGTGCGGTCATCCAGGAAACGCGACCCGAACACGATGCCGAGATCGTCCTTGCGCGCCAGCGCCACCATTCCCACCGCATCCGCGACGCGATGCTGTCCGTCGGCATCGAAAGTGACGATGTAGTCGCAGTCTGCGCGTCCCAGGGCGAATTCGATCCCCGTCTGAAGCGCGGCGCCCTGACCCAGATTGATCGGATGCTGCAGCAGGGTGGCGCCGGCGGCGGCCGCTACTGCCGCCGAGTCGTCACTCGATCCGTCATCGATGCAGACGATGTTCGGGAAGGCCGGCAGGAGATCGGCGATCACCTGTGCGATCACGGACTCCTCGTTGTAGAGAGGGATGACGACCCAGGTGCGATGGTCGGCGGCACCTGCGGGGATGTCGTCGGGGCTGCTCATGGTCCCCATTCTGTCAGGCGCATTAGGCTTGTACCGCATTGCACCGCCTCGTGGCGGATCGCCACCGATCGAAAGGCTGACCTTGTCACGACCTCGCATCCTGTGCCTCTCGCTCTCTCCGATCGCACAGGACGCTCGAGTTCTGCGCCAGATCTCGGTACTCACCGAGTTCGGCGAGGTGACGACTGTGGGGTACGGGCCGCGACCGGAGGGCGTGGCCGCACACATCGAGGTGCCCTCCGATCTCGCTTCGCTCCCGCAGACGCCTGCCGGCGTGCTGAAGCTGGCGCTCCGGCGCCTGAAGTCGGCGGAGCTCGCCGCTCCGGGCATCGCGTTCGCACAGCGCGCGCTGCAGGGCACCGAGTGGGACGTCGTCGTCGCCAATGAGGCTCGTATCCTTGCACTTGCACATGCCGTGGCGGGTGATGCACCGGTCTGGGCGGACATGCACGAATGGGCGCCCGAGGAGCGGACCCACCTGCTCACCTGGCGGCTGCTGGTCGCGCCGCTGATGGATCACCTGTGCCGTGTGTACCTGCCGAAGTCCGCCGCGGTGACCACGGTGGGAGGCGAGATCGCGCGCCTTTACGGTGAGCGGTACGGCGTCACGGCGGAGCTGATGCGCAATGCGCCGCCCTTCGCTGAGCTCACGCCCACCCCGGTTCCCGACGGGGTGCTGCGCGCAGTGCACAGTGGCGCCGCCGTTCCCGGGAGAGACATCGAGAGCATGATCGACGCCGTGGGCAGTCTGGCAGACCGCTTCAGCCTCGACCTGTACCTCGTCGGCGGGAGCGGCGGAGCCCGCGCCTATGCGGACGAGCTAAGGAAACGTGCGGCGGAGTACCCGAACATCCGCTTCCGGGACCCGGTCCGACCGCATGAGCTTCCCCGAACGCTGAACGCGTACGACGTCGGCATCTTCTGGATTCCGCCGGTGCACACCAACGCCAGACTCACCCTGCCGAACAAGCTCTTCGACTTCGTGCAGGCGCGCCTCGCCGTCGCCGTGGGGCCCTCGATCGAGATGGAGAGAATCGTCGAACAGTACGAGCTCGGCGTCATCAGCGACGATTTCTCGATCGATTCGTACCGGCGCAGCCTGCTCTCGCTGACACCCGAACGAGTGCGTCGGCACAAGCTCAACTCCGATGCAGCCGCGCGTGAGCTCAGTTTCGGGGTCGACGCGGATGTCGCACGCGGCATCCTGAGACGGCTTCTTCCGTCGGCGAGCTGAATCGCTCGGACAGCGCCGGTGACGTCAGCGGGCCGTGAGGCCCCGGGCACTCTGCAGCAGCAGCACCACACTGCTGCGTCGCAGCAGCACCCACGCGGCCAGAGCGACCACGGCGAGCATGCACTGCGTCCACAGCGGCAGCCGCAGCGAAGGCAGCATCCGCGAGGCGAGAACGAGCACTCCCACCGTGATCACGGTGGTGATCGCCTGACCCAGCCAGCGCTGGCGCTGCCGACGCCATGCAACCGCGTACGGGATGCCGGCGGTCAGGGCCGTGCCGATGAGGAAGCCGAGGGGAATCCCGATCTGCGGGGCGACGGGCAGTAGGACGAACCAGGATCCGATGCCGATGATCGCGCCGGCGAGGGCGGATGATGCGGAGATGAGAATGCCGCGATTGTCACCGGTGGTCAGAGAGCTCACAGCGGGCGAGGCGACGGCCGTGAGGATCATCGCCCCGGCGAGGAACGCCGTCAGCTCGTACGCCTCGTGGAAGGAGTCTCCCCAGAGAAGGCGGATGAGCGGTTCGCCGAGGAGCACCAGCAGGATCAGCGCCGGGATCATGAGGGTGAGCATGTGACGGGAGACGCCGTCGGTGGTGCGCGCCACAGCGCCCGCATCGCCGGCTCCGTGGCTGGCGGCGAGTATCGGGAACAGGACCAGCGTCGTCGCCCCTGCCAGCACGGTGATGGGGGCCGACAGCGTGATCGCGACCGAGTACTGACCGGTGTAGTGGTCACCGAGCGCGCTCTGCGCGACGAGGACGGACGCCTGCAGCAGTCCGGTGTTGGCGAGCGTGCCCAGCATGGCGAGTACGGCGAAATGCAGGATGCGTCGCCTGTGTGCGCGAGCGGGCATCGGCCCGCGCATGGCAGGCCAGGTGGCCACCGCGTAGATCAGGTTCAGCACGGCCAGCGGGACCAGTACGACGATGCTGCGGGCGCCCAGGAGCAGGACCGCCGCAACGGCGGCCGTACTCAGCACCGAGACGATCGTGCTCCAGGCCGCGGCGCGTTCGATCTGTTGCGCACCGAACTGGGCGCCTTCGATGAATGTCCGCGCGCTCACTCCCAGCACCATCAGGGATGTGACCGCGACCGTCAGCGGGTCATGGTCGGTCAGTGCGAGCACTGAACCGGTGATGACCGTCAGCGCGCTCGCCGTGACGAGTGCGATCCTGCCCAGGTAGGCGGCGACAATGGCCGCATCGGCGGATGATCCGCTGCCGCGGGCCGTCGCGATGTACTTGCTCGCGGCCGATCCGGTGGATGTGGGACCCGCCACCGACGCCAGCGACGCGGTCGATATCGCGGCCTGAGTCTGGCCCAGAAGGATCGGTGAGCCCAACCGGCCGACGAGAACGTTCGTCAGAAACCCAGCGGCGGCCGGACCGATGCGCGTGATCAACGCGTAGAAGCCCGGACGAGCGATGCTCTGAGATGCGGGACGATCGAACTGAAGACGGCTGAAGAGAGGCGCCATGGTGGGTATCGCTCCTCTCAGTGGTCGTCGTCTGACAATCCTAGAGTGGTGGGGGAGCGTCGCCGTGCCCGCGTAGGATCTGGTGCTGTGATGCGCGTAGCGACCGTGAAGGGCTCCCTGCTGATCCCTCCGACGTATTTTGCGGTGCAGCATGCGCTGCTGCTTGAGGGGCGCGTGCAGTCCCGCGTCTTCACGGGTGCCGCGCAGATCTCGCCGTCGGTCGATCTGGCGGGCATCCAGGTCGTGGACACCACCGCTGCGATCGCACCGATCGCAGGGTTGCCGGTGCGCCAGAGGGAGCGCATCTCGCTCCTGATGCCGGGGCGCACGGCACGATCCATCGCCGACTGGCATCCGGACATCGTCCACCAGCATGTCGCCTACTCCTCCCGCGCCGCGGTGCTCGCCGCCGGACGAACGCCGCTGGTGCTCACCGTGCACGGCGGGGACGCCTTCGCTCCACTGCGGACCGCCCAGGGAATGGGCCTCGTGGCACGCGCCTCGCTGATGCGGATGAAACGGGACATCCGGGGCGCGTTCGCCGCGGCGGATCGAATTCTTGCGGTCAGCGCATACCTCGCCGACATCGCCGTGCAGGCTGGAGCCCCCGCCGATCGCGTACAGGTACATCGTCAGGGCGTCGATATCGAGACCTTCATCCCCGGCTCCCGGCAGCCGCGGTCTCGACCGCGGTTCCTGTTCGTGGGTGCGCTCAAGGACACGAAGGGAGTGCGCGATCTGCTGCAAGCCGCCGATGGCATCGATGCGACCATCCGCTTCGTGGGGACAGGACCCTTGGAATCCGAGCTGCGGGAGCGCGCGCGGGAGGATGGCAGGATCGTGGTTCTCGGGCAGCGAAGCATGGCCGGTGTCGTCGAGGAGATGCAGCAGGCGGATGCTCTGGTGCTTCCCACCCGCGTCAATGACGGTGCGCGGGAAGCGGCTGGACTCGTGCTCCTGGAGGCACAGGCCACCGGTACACCGGTGATCGCGTACGACAGCGGCGGGACTTCGGAGATGGTCGCAGCGGATCGCAGCGGATTCCTGGTGCCCGAGGCCGACATCGTCGCGCTGGGCGAGCGGATGCGTCATTTCGTCGATCTGAGTGATTCCCAGCGCGAGACGATGCGTCATCGCGCTCGGGAGTTCGTGATCGAACAGCGGTCGGCCCAGCAGGCCGCCGAGGATCTCCTGACCGTGTATCGGCGGATGCTCGGCTGATCCGGGCGAGTTCCGCCTGCTCGTAGACTGGACTCCATGCGTATCGCCGTCGTGGCCCTGGGTAAGATCGGGCTTCCCCTTGCTGTCCAGTTTGCTTCTTCCGGTCACGATGTGGTCGGCGTGGACGTGAATCAGAAGGCTGTTGATCTCATCAACAGCGCCGTGGAGCCGTTCCCGGGTGAGGCGGAGTTGCAACAGCGGCTCGAGGAGCTGGTCCCGGCTGGGCGTCTGCGTGCGACTACGGACTATGCGGAGGCGATCCCCAGCGCGGATGCCGTGGTGCTGGTCGCTCCCGTCTTCGTGAATGACGAGACCTGGGAGCCGGACTTCAAGTACATGGACGCGGCGACCTGGTCGCTTGCGGAGCACCTCGCACCGGGCACGCTGGTGTCGTATGAGACCACGCTTCCGGTCGGGACGACCCGCGACCGGTGGAAGCCGATGCTGGAGGAGGGGTCGGGTCTGACGGAGGGCGTGGACTTCCACGTCGTCTACTCTCCGGAACGCGTGTTGACAGGTCGGGTGTTCGCCGATCTGCGGAAGTACCCGAAGCTGATCGGCGCACTCTCGGATGAGGGCAACCGTCGTGCGCGGGAGTTCTACGAGGCGGTGCTGCAGTTCGATGAGCGACCCGATCTGCCGCGTCCGAATGGTGTGTGGGATCTGGGCTCGACTGAGGCGTCGGAGATGGCGAAGCTCGCGGAGACGACCTACCGTGATGTGAACATCGGTCTGGCGAACCAGTTCGGTCTGTTCGCCGCGTCGCACGGCATCGACGTGTACAAGGTGATCGAGGCGTGCAACTCGCAGCCCTACAGTCATATTCACCGTCCCGGCATCGCCGTGGGCGGGCACTGCATCCCCGTCTATCCGCGCCTGTACCTGTCCACGGACCCGGATGCGGACATCGTGCGCGTGGCACGTCAGCTGAACGCGTCGATGCCCGAGCGGCTCGTCGCTCAGGCACAGGGGATCCTCGGCGACCTGACCGGCCAGAAGGCTGTGGTCCTGGGCGCAGCGTACCGCGGTGGCGTGAAGGAGACGGCGTTCTCCGGTGTGTTCCCGACCGTGAATGCACTGAAGGAGCGCGGTGCTGAGGTCGTCGTGCACGACCCGTTGTACACCGACGATGAGTTGCGCGGACTCGGCTTCGAACCCTACGCGATCGGCGACTCGGCCGACCTCGCCGTGCTGCAGACCGACCACGCCGATTACAGGACTCTCGCCCCGGCCGACGTCCCCGGGGTGAAGCTCCTCGTCGACGGCCGCAACGTCTCCGACGCGTCTCTGTGGGCGGGAACCCCGCGCATCGTCGTCGGCACTGCGGCCTGAGCGCGCTGATGGCGGTTCGGAGTGGGGAACTGAGTCTCCCAGCCTCCCGCCGATACGATTGAGCCATGGATCTTCTCGTCGTCGGGTCGGGTTTCTTCGGCCTCACCATCGCTGAGCGCGCGGCAGCAGCCGGACGCAAGGTGACAGTCATCGACCGTCGCTCGCACATCGGCGGTAATGCGTACAGCGAGGCGGAGCCCGAGACCGGGATCGAGGTGCACCGCTACGGCGCGCACCT
>Ga0160443_100574_pt1 | contig 22330 bp, 18 predicted proteins | sample HID1972I_E1MG_FD_108244 | JGI IMG/M metagenome (GOLD analysis project Ga0160443, IMG submission 108244) | Enriched pill bug-associated microbial communities from UW Madison campus, WI, USA - HID1972I_E1 MG | ecosystem: Host-associated > Arthropoda: Insects > Digestive system > Unclassified ... | reverse complement strand
GAGCTTTCGGTCGAATATAACGCCTATGAATCCGGTCTCGACCGTTTCCTGCGTCCGGAGAAAAACTTCATCGGCCGCGACGCGCTGGTGGCATACAAGGAAGCCGGCTTGAAATCGGTATTCTCGACGCTGACCGTTTCGGGCAATACGGATGTCGATGCCCGTGGTTCTGAAGCTATCTTCGATGCAGATGGCGCACTTGCCGGCCGTGTGACGAGCGGCGGCTTTGGCTGGCGTATCGGAAAATCGATTGCGCTTGCCATGCTGAAACCCGAATATGCCACGATTGGCACAAAGCTGAAAATCCGCATTCTTGGCACGCTTTATGACGCCGAGGTGGTGGAAGAAAGCCCCTTCGATACGGAAAACGCGCTGCTGCGCGCCTGAGGGATTTTCCTGGAAGCATTCGAAACACGGCCCTCCCTCGGGGGCCGTGTTTTCTTTTGGGTAAGCATGTATGCCGACTATTTTCGGGCAAAAGTGTTATTAATCATTCTGAAAAATACGCCTGCTAATTTCCCGTGAAAGACGACGGGGGACTGGGACAAAATGAATTTTCTGGGCATCACGGGCATGCAATATTCGGGTGTGCCATTTACCAATTGCCGCATTTTGCTTGCGGAAGATACCAATGTGTTCACCCAGATGGTGAGCATGCGCCTGAAAGAATTGCTGGGCGTTTCCGTGGAGGTGTGCCGCAACTTCGAGGAGTTGCAGGCGTGCTACGAACACTCGGCCGAACCCGTGACGCTTGCGATTTCCAACATCAATCTTCCGGGGGCGGAAAATGGCGAGGCGCTGGAATATCTGATCGATCTTTCGATCCCGACCATCGTTTTCACCAGCACGTTCCATGAGGCGACCCGCGAAACGCTGATCGCCAAGAATGTGGTCGACTACATTCTGAAAGACAATATCTTTGCCGTGGACATGCTGACGGAATCCATCTGTCGGTTCCTCACCAACCACCGCCACCATGTGCTGATCGTGGATGACAGCCCAACGGCGCGGGCGCTGCTTTCCAGCCGCCTCAAGCGTTATAATTTCCGCGTCAGCCTTGCCGATAGCGGTGCGAAGGCGCTCGAAATCCTGAAGGCCAATCCCGATATCGGGCTGGTGGTGACCGACTACAATATGCCCGATATTGACGGTTTCGAACTGACACGGCGCATCCGCACCGTGCGCGGCTCGCACGAGTTGCGCATCATCGGCGTTTCCTCGTCCACCAACCGGCTTTTGTCGGCGCGGTTCCTGAAGGCGGGTGGCAACGATTTCATGCTTCGGCCCTTCATCGACGAGGAATTTTATTGCCGCGTCAACCAGAACCTCGACACGCTGGTGCAGATACAGCTGGCCAAGGCTGGCGTGAGACCGGCGGCCTGACCGGACTTTTCGTTATCAAAGCCGCGATAAGTCAAAGCTGAGACTCGAGCGGCAGGAAACGCATGATGCCCGCGACGATCCGGCGGCTGATGGCAGCGTCCGGTTCACGCCTGTATGTCTTCGGCTGGCCGTGTTCTTCGGTCATCCAGACGATGCGATTGCCGTTGTCTATATCCAGCTCGAAGCTCATTGAGCGGCGGATCTCTTCGCTGAATATCTCGTCCATGCGCGCAACCAGCGGGGCTGAGGTGAAAACGACGCCCATTTCCGTGTTGAGAGACGCGGAGCGTGGATCGAAATTGAGCGAGCCGATATAGCCGGTCTTGCCGTCGCGGGAGAAAGCCTTGGTGTGGAGGCTCGCCTGTCCTGAACCGCGAAGCGTAAAGCTTGGCTGGTCCGCCTGTGCCCGCAGTTCATGCAGTCGCACCCCGCCCAGCAGAAGCGGCTTTCGATACCGTGCGTAACCGGCGTGAACGGCGGCAACATCTGTTGCAGCCAGCGAGTTGGTGAGGATGGCAACCGAGACGCCGCGCTCGGCAAGGTTTGCGAAAATGTCCAAGCCCTGTTTGCCGGGAATGAAATAAGGGGAGGTGATGTGCAGGCTGTCATTTGCCGCCTGCATCAGCGGCAGCAGGCTCTCCATCAGGAAGTTGTGGCCGTTGCGGCGTTTTCCCGCTGCTTTTTCCGGCGGGTCGGCAAGCACGTCGGCTTCATCGACCCAGTGCAGGCGGTCCGACATCAGGAAATGTCCGCTGCCATATTGGTTTTCGACGCGCTCGAGATAGGGTTTGGCAGCCTCGCTTTTCGGTAGCGCAGCAAGCTCGCGCCGTAACCTGGCAAGCTTGCTCGGCCTGCGCGCCAGAAGCGAGCGCACGGGAACGGAAACGGCGCTGTTCCAGTAGTCGTCGAAGATTTCGGTGGCATCCGCAACGATCCTGCCGAAACCGAGAATGTCGAAATCGTGGAAATTGGCCCGTTCGGCGGCATCGAAATAGGCGTCGCCAATATTACGGCCGCCAACGATCGCGGCGCGTCCGTCGGCAATCCACGCCTTGTTGTGCATGCGCCGGTTGACGCTTCGGAACCGGAGGACCAGTTCCAGGCTTCGATACAGGATGTTTTCCCGCGCCCTGGTTGGGTTGAACAGCCGCAGCTCGATATTGGGATGGCTGTCGATGGCGTGGAAGATGCGGTCGGACATCGAGACGCCGAGATCGTCCAGAAGCAGCCTCACGCGCACGCCGCGATCTGCCGCGGCAATGACCTCGCGCATCATCAGCCGACCGGTCAGGTCGGCATTCCACATGTAATACATCAGATCAAGGCTGCGCCCAGCCGCCCGCGCGGCCGCCATACGCACCGCAAAGGCATCCAGATTGGAATGCAGCAGGCAGAGCGCGTTTTTCTCGTTCCAGCCGTTCCTTATTGACTGCCAGTGGCGGTCGAGCCCGGTCGCATCCTCGGCAACGGGTAGGGCAGTTGAGGGGCGTTTGGGAATGGCCTTTTCCCGCTGCTTGCTGATGACAACAAACAGGGCTGGTCCGACGACCAGCAGCACCATGGCGATAAAGACCGTAAATGCAGTCACTTGTTTTGATCACTCCCGGCCTGAAGATTATCAGGCCGGGTGAAAACGCGCGAGCACATAAAGCGTTCACGGCAGAAGAGGGTGCGGCAGCGAAAAAGCCTGCCTTGCGAAGCGAATGCAGGAGGCGGGACTTGTGAATCACATAAGTCTATGCTTATCTGTTGTCATGACAGAGAATGATATTTTCCGGGCGCTGGCCGATCCGACACGCCGCGCTATTTTCGAAAAGCTCGCGGATGGTGCCCAGAACGCTTCCGCCTTGCGTGAGGGTTTCGATATCAGCCAGCCGGCCATGTCGCAGCATCTTGCCGTGCTGCGGGGGGCGGGGCTGGTCGTCGAACGGCGGCAGGGTCGTTTCGTCAATTACGAGGTCGATCCGGATGGGCTGACACGGATTGCGACATGGCTTGGCAAATACCGCGCCTACTGGCCGCAGCGCGTAGAAGCACTGAAGCTCTTGCTGAAGGATATGGATCAATGAACAGGGAACTGCCCGCAGCACCGAAACCCGGTATCGAGCTGGAATATGATCTCGATGAGCCGCCGCAAAAAGTCTGGCGTGCGATCAGCATTCCGGCCTTCCGTGAACACTGGTTGCCGAAGGAGGCTTTGGCTGAACCCGAGGCGATCAGGATCACCCCGGGGAAGGAGGTCTGTTACAGGATGCGGGATGACGTTCCGCCATTTCTGGAAAGCACCGTCACCTTCAGGATTGCACCCAACGCGAGCGGCGGCACCAGCCTGCGGGTCATTCATGAGTTGCCCATCACCGGTTCCGGTCGGATGACAAAGGCCGCCGCAAACCACAACCGTTCGCCCATCAAGCTCGCCGCCTGATCCACCACATTTCCTTACATTTTCAAACGACAGGAGTTCGCCGATGCGCGAAGCGATGCAACTCGTCCCTATGGTAGTTGAACAATCCGCTAGGGGAGAAAGGTCCTTCGACATCTATTCCCGGCTGTTGCGGGAAAGGATCATCTTTCTCAACGGTGAGGTCAACGACGCTGTTTCCGCACTTGTCTGCGCGCAACTGCTGTTTCTGGAGGCGGAAAACCCGAAGAAGCCGATCCATCTCTACATCAATTCTCCAGGCGGCGTCGTGACCAGCGGTCTCGCAATGTATGACACCATGCGCTACATCCGCGCGCCGGTTCATACTCTGTGCATGGGGACCGCCCGTTCGATGGGCTCGTTCCTGCTTATGGCGGGCAAACCGGGCGCGCGGGCGGCATTGCCCAACGCCAGCATCCTCATTCACCAGCCGTCCGGCGGGTTTCAGGGGCAGGCGTCGGATATGCTCATCCATGCTGAAGAAATCAGGCAGACAAAGCACCGAATGACGCGGCTTTATGCCGAGCATTGCAAACGCAGCTATGACGAGTTTGAAGCGGCAATGGATCGCGACCGTTTCATGACGGTGGAAGAGGCACTGGAGTGGGGTTTGATCGACCGCGTTCTGGACGTTCGCGAAGATGTGGCGGCGGCATGACTCAAATCGTCCCGGTTGGCGCATGGCTGGCCGGGACGGTTGATCAGATATCCAGATTATCCGCGAAGGCAGCGCGTTCCTGAATGAAGCGGAAGCGGGCATCCGCCTTGGTGCCCATCAGATTGTCGACCGCCTCGCGGGTGCCTTCGAAATCCACGTCGTCGATCTCGACGCGCAGCAGGGTGCGCTTTTCGGGATCCATGGTGGTTTCCTTCAGCTGTGCCGCCATCATTTCACCAAGGCCTTTGAAGCGGCCGATTTCGACCTTCTTGCCTTTGAAGACGGTTTCCATCAATTCGGCGCGGTGGGCGTCGTCACGGGCATAGGCGCTCTTGGCACCCTGACGGATGACGTAGAGCGGCGGCACCGCGAGATAGAGGTGGTTGCCACGAATGAGTTCCGGCATTTCCTGATAGAAGAAGGTGATGAGCAGCGAGGCGATATGGGCGCCATCGACGTCGGCATCCGTCATGATGATGATGCGTTCGTAACGCAGATCCTCTTCGCGGTACTTGGTGCGCGTGCCGCAGCCCAGCGCCTGGATGAGATCGGCGATCTGCTGGTTGGCGGAGAGTTTTTCACGGCTGGCGCTGCCGACGTTGAGGATCTTGCCGCGCAGCGGCAGGATGGCCTGATTGGCGCGGTTGCGCGCCTGCTTGGCCGAGCCGCCAGCCGAGTCACCCTCGACGATGAAAAGCTCGGCATTCTCAGCCGTGTTCTGCGAGCAGTCCGCCAGCTTACCGGGCAGGCGCAGCTTGCGCACCGCCGTCTTGCGGTTGACTTCCTTTTCCTTGCGGCGGCGCAGGCGTTCTTCGGCGCGCTCGATCACCCAGTCCAGCAGCTTCGCCGCTTCGCCCGGATTGCCGGTGAGATAATGGTCGAAGGGATCGCGCAGCGCGTTTTCGACGATGCGCTGGGCCTCGACGGTCGCGAGCTTGTCCTTGGTCTGGCCGACGAATTCCGGCTCGCGGATGAAGACGGAGAGCATGCCCGCTGCCGAGATCATCACGTCATCGGTGGTGATTTCCCTAGCGCGCTTGTTCTGGGTCAGCTCCGCATAGTTCTTCAGGCCCTTGGTGAGCGCGATGCGGAAACCGGCCTCATGCGTACCGCCTTCAGGCGTCGGGATGGTATTGCAATAGGAATGGATCTGCGTGTCGCCGCCATACCAGGTCACAGCCCATTCCAGCGCGCCGTGGCCACCGGTCTTTTCGGTGCGGCCGGAGAAAATCTCGCGGGTGACGGTGAATTCCTTGCCGAGCGTGGCGGCCAGGTAGTCCTTTAGACCACCGGGGAAATGGAACACGGCCTTTTCGGGGATTTCGCCACCGGCGGGCACCATGCCGGGATCGCAGCTCCAGCGGATTTCGACGCCGCCGAAGAGATAGGCCTTGGAGCGGGCCATGCGGAAAATGCGCGCCGGTTCGAATTTTGCGTGATCGCCGAAGATCTGCGGGTCCGGATGGAAACGCACGCGGGTGCCACGACGGTTGTGCACGTCACCCAGTTCTTCGAGACCGCCGATGGGCGCGCCGCGCGAAAAGCGCTGGCGGTAAAGCTTGCGGTTACGGGCGACTTCCACTTCCAGAAGATCGGACAGCGCATTGACCACGGAAACGCCGACGCCGTGCAGGCCGCCGGAGGTCTCATAGGCCTTGCCATCGAACTTGCCGCCGGCATGCAGCTTGGTCATGATGACTTCGAGCGTCGACTTGCCCGGAACCTGCGGATGGTTTTCCACCGGAATGCCGCGTCCGTTATCGGTGACGGTCAGGAAACCCTCGGTATCGAGATGGACCTCGATGAAATTGGCGTGGCCTGCGACGGCCTCGTCCATGGAGTTGTCGATGACTTCGGCAAAGAGGTGGTGCAGCGCCTTCTCGTCGGTGCCGCCAATATACATGCCGGGCCGCATGCGCACCGGTTCCAGCCCCTCGAGCACGCGGATCGACGAGGCACCGTAGTCGTCACCGGAAGGAGACACGGGCGCTGGGGGTGGGGGCGTCGTGACGGCCGCAACGGCTGCTGGTTTCGGCTGCACGTTCACGTTCGCGGCTGCGGACACCGGGGCCTTCACGGGTTTTGCCGTGTCCTCGTTCTTTTCCGTTTCGCTGTTTGGTGCCACCGGAAGACCGGAGAAGAGATCGTTGCTATCGTCCATCATGTCCAAGGTTCAAAAAAGCGTGTCGTCAGAATTTCGCCAAGCGAATCAGTATGCCAATAGGGGCGAGTATAGCGCCAAACGTGCAGGGCGTGTGGCCTAACGCGGCGCACCCTATGCCACGACTATGTCAGGGTTTCGCAACAGGAGGATTGCGCTGCCGCCCTGGCAATGGCAAGTCTCGCAGCCACGAATGAACGGTTAACCAAGTCATGTCCACAGCTCATTTCACGTTTTGTACTCTTTTCTGCCTGACTGTTGCGGCGATGCCGGGCGGTGCCGGGGCGGCGGACGGGCCGCTGCGGCCGTTCAAGGACGAGCTGTTTTCCAGCCAGACAGTGCTTTCCACGGCCGATGGCGGCGCATCTGAGGTGATCGATTATCAGGAGATGCGCGATATCAACGGCCGCGACGAGGTACCGGAACGCCGGGTGAAGCGGCAATATGTGGATATGGCGCCCAAGACAGCGCAGGCGATGGAATCCGTGGCGGTTGAGGGCAGGGCGCTTGAGGTGGGCCGCGTCGGGCCATCATCCGGGCAGGCCTTCACCGTGATCTTCATTCACGGGCGCGGCGGCGACCGGCGGCTTGGCATGAACGACTATACGTTCGGCGGCAATTTCAACCGGCTGAAAAATCTGGCTGTCGCCAATGGCGGCACCTATTATGTGCCGAGCGTACGATCCTTCGATGCCAATGGCGTTGCCGACGTTTCCGCGCTGATCGCCTATGCTGCCAGCAAATCCGGCGGCAAGCCGGTGGTGTTGGCCTGCGCCTCCATGGGCAGCTTCATCTGCTACGGCATCAGCCGCGACAAGGCGACGGTCGGCAATCTCAAGGGCATGGCGATCCTCGGCGGCGCGGTCGACCCCGATTTTCCGAAGAGCGCCTTTGCGAAAGCCAAAAAGCCGGTGTGGTTCACCCATGGCAGCGCCGACAAGGTCTATTCCGCCGACAGCCAGGCGACCATCTTCCGCACCTTGCTGAAGGCGGGAGAGCCGGCGCGCTTCACGCTTTTTGAGACAGGCACGCATGGAACGCCGGTGCGCATGACCGACTGGCGGGCGGTTTTGAACTGGATTTTGAGCCGATGAGGTCCAGTTTTGGTTCGACAGGCGCGAATTTCGGCAAATTGACCGACGTTTTGAAGCTTATGACTGCTTTTTTGTACCAATTGTCATCAGCTGCGTTTAAGGAAATATTCCGGGATTTCCGGCAGGGTTTCTGTCGCGATTAGGGGCCGCCTGGCGGCTGAGGTAAGGGGTGTTCGCGCAAGCGGCTCTCCGAGACAAAGGGAATGGGATACGCATGACGCCGAATGTTCGACCGCTTGTAGCCGGAAACTGGAAGATGAACGGCACCCGTTCGTCGCTCGATCAGATCAAGGCCATGGCAGAGGGCGTCAAGGGCGCGCTTTCCGAAAAGGTGGATGCGCTGATCTGCCCGCCATCGACGCTTCTTTATGTGGCAACCGCGCTCTGCGACGACAGCCCGCTGATGATTGGCGGACAGGATTGCCACCAGAATGTTTCCGGCGCGCATACGGGTGACATTTCCGCCGAGATGATTGCCGATTGCTTCGGCACCCATGTCATCGTCGGCCACTCCGAGCGTCGCACCGACCATGCCGAGACGGATCATCTGGTCCGTGCCAAGGCCGTTGCCGCCCATCAGGCCGATCTTATCGCCATCGTCTGCATTGGCGAGACGGCGGACGAGCGCAAGGCGGGCCAGACGCTCGATATCCTCAAGCGCCAGCTCGCCGGATCGCTTCCGGACGAGGCAACCGCCGAAAACACCGTCATCGCTTATGAGCCGGTCTGGGCGATCGGCACGGGTCTGACGCCGACCACGCAGGATGTGCGCGAGGCTCATGCCTTCATGCGCGACGAGCTGGTCAAGCGCTTTGGTGATGAAGGCAAGACCATGCGGATTCTCTACGGCGGCTCGGTGAAGCCTGCCAATGCGCTGGAACTGATGGGTGTCGAGAATGTCGACGGCGCACTGATCGGCGGCGCGAGCTTGAAAGCCTCCGACTTCCTTTCCATCTATGCGGCATACGAGCAACTGACGGCTTGAGACACGCTTTCCTGCCACAGTGGCGGGAAAGGGGCTTGGAATAAGCCTTCGCCTCATGTAAAGAGCCGCGAAACCTTCTTTGTAGTGCTCCGCGCGGGGCATGGAATGGATTGTCATGCAGACCGTTTTGATTGTTATTCACCTCATGATCGTGCTGGCACTTGTCGGCGTGGTTCTGATCCAGCGTTCCGAAGGCGGCGGCCTCGGCATCGGCGGCGGTTCGGGCTTCATGTCCGCGCGCGGAACGGCCAATGCGCTGACCCGCACGACGGGTATCCTTGCCGCGCTGTTCTTCGTGACGTCGCTCGGACTTGGTCTTCTGACCCGGTACGAATCGCGCCCGACGGATATTCTGAACCGTATTCCGGCCACGCAGGGTCAGGGCAACGGCATTCTCGACACGCTCGGCCCGGCACAGACGCCGGCAACGCCGGCTCCGGCTGAGAATGGCGTTCCGACCAACAGCGGCGCTGCAGCACCTGCGCAGACCGCGCCTGCGCCGGCCACTGCTGGTGAAGCCGCTCCGGCACCGGCCAAGCCCGCCGATCCGAACGCAGTTCCGACCGGTCAATAAGCCCGGTTATGATTTAACGCTCCGGCAGGCCAAAAGCCTGCCGGTTTTCTTTTGTTCGCATTTCGCCACATCCCATTGCCAATTCGTCAACAGCGAATTTGCAACAGCATGAAATTTGGGCTGGCGGAATCAGAGGTAAAAAGGTATCCGGTGAATCCCATGGCGCGATATGTATTCATCACAGGCGGCGTGGTCTCCTCTCTCGGTAAGGGCATCGCAGCTGCGGCACTCGGAGCATTGCTGCAATCCCGTGGTTATCGGGTGCGGCTTCGCAAACTTGACCCCTATTTGAACGTCGATCCCGGCACGATGAGCCCGACACAGCACGGTGAAGTGTTTGTGACGGACGACGGTGCCGAGACGGACCTCGACCTTGGCCACTATGAACGCTTTACGGGGCGTTCGGCGACCAAGACCGACAACATCACCACTGGCCGCATCTACAAGAACATCATCGACAAGGAACGCCGCGGCGACTATCTCGGCGCGACCGTTCAGGTCATTCCGCATGTCACCAACGAGATCAAGGATTTCGTGACCGAAGGTAATGACGAGTACGACTTCGTCATCTGCGAAATCGGCGGCACGGTGGGTGATATCGAGGCGATGCCGTTCATGGAGGCGATCCGCCAGCTCGGCAACGACCTGCCGCGCGGCACTGCAATCTATGTTCACCTGACGCTGATGCCTTACATTCCGGCAGCCGGCGAATTGAAGACCAAGCCGACCCAGCATTCCGTGAAGGAACTGCAGGCGCTTGGCATTCATCCCGATATCCTGCTGGTGCGCGCCGACCGGGAAATCCCGGAAGCGGAACGCCGCAAGCTTTCGCTGTTCTGCAACGTGCGTCCTTCCGCCGTCATTCAGGCGCTGGATGTTGCCAACATCTATGACGTTCCGATCGCCTACCACAATGAAGGTCTAGATTCGGAAGTGCTGGCCGCTTTCGGTATCGAACCGGCGCCGAAGCCGCGTCTGGAACAGTGGGAAGAGGTCTGCAACCGTATCCGCACGCCGGAAGGCGAGGTAACGATTGCGATCGTCGGCAAATATACCGGCCTCAAGGACGCCTACAAGTCGCTGATCGAGGCGCTGCATCACGGTGGTTTTGCCAACCGCGTCAAGGTCAAGCTGGAGTGGATCGAGTCGGAAGTCTTCGAAAAGGAAGATCCGACGCCCTATCTCGAAAAGGTCAACGGCATTCTGGTGCCGGGCGGTTTCGGCGAGCGCGGTTCGGAAGGCAAGATCATGGCGGCACAGTTCGCCCGTGAGCGCAACGTGCCCTATTTCGGGATCTGCTTTGGCATGCAGATGGCAGTCGTGGAAGCGGCGCGTCATCTGGCCGGCATCGAGAATGCCTCCTCCACCGAATTCGGTCCGACGGCTGAGCCCGTCGTTGGCCTGATGACCGAGTGGGTAAAGGGCAATGAGCTGGAGAAGCGCTCCACCAAGGGTGATCTCGGCGGCACCATGCGTCTCGGCGCTTACAAGGCAGCGCTGAAGAAAGACACCAAGATCGCCGAAATCTACGGTTCCACGGATATTTCCGAGCGCCACCGCCACCGCTACGAAGTGAATGTGGACTACAAGGACCGGCTGGAAGAATGCGGCCTCGTCTTCTCGGGCATGTCTCCTGATGGTGTGCTGCCGGAAACGGTGGAATATCCTGACCATCCCTGGTTCATCGGTGTGCAATACCACCCGGAACTCAAGAGCCGCCCGCTCGACCCGCATCCGCTATTTGCCAGCTTCGTCGAAGCGGCGGTGGAGCAGAGCCGGCTGGTTTGACGGTTTGAATGAGATGAAGAGGGCCGCTTTTGCGGCCCTTTTTTATTGGGGTGCGCACAGAAAGCGTCAGGCCAGAAGGTTGTGCTTCCTCAGCCATGCCTCATACCATCCAGGCAATTCTTGCGTGGGGGTTCCGGGCTTGCCCATGCCGAAGCCGTGGCCACCAGAAATGATTGGGTGAAATTCGACATCCACATCCGCCTTCTCGCACGCCTGCTGCATTATACGGCTATTGGCGGGATTGGAAATCCGGTCGTCATCCGCCTGCGTGAGGAAGACCGGAGGGCAATCTTTGCTCACATGGCTTTCCACTGACCACTCTCGTGTTGCCTCGTCTGTCGGGTGCCTGCCGATAAGTGACCTCCGGGTCGATGTATGGTCATAGGGCGCTGCAAGCGTGATGACCGGATAGATCAGTGCCGCAACATCCGGCCGGGCTGATTGCCTGTCGATGTCATCGACTGCTTCGTAAGACGCAAAAGCCGAGCGGGCGGCGGCCAACCCCATCAAGTGCCCGCCGGCAGAAAAACCAAGTGCGCCGATCCTGTACGGATCGATCTGCCGGTCCGAAGCGCGTGCACGCACCAGACGAAATGCGCGCTGCGCATCCTGAAGCGGTGCCAGCGGTCCAGCAGCCCATCCTTCAATCGGCAGACGATAGGTGAGGACAAAAGCATAAATGCCTCTGGCCGCGAGCCAGCGTGCGGCGGGATAGGACTCCTTGCCTTCCTCGATGCGTTTATATCCACCGCCACCTGCAATGATCATTGCGGAACCATTTGGCTTTGCGGGAGCGAACACCTCCAGGCTCGGTACGGCAATGTTGGTGACAGCGCCTTTTTTGCTTATATCCGGGACGCCGTTCGGACCACCGCCACCCGGAGGCGGGCCGGGCCAAAGCGAAATCCACTGCCGATCGCCTTGCGCAAACAGACTTGGGACTTTCATGGCCGTGGCGAGGAAGGCACCACCAAGAAGCAGGCTGCGGCGGCAGATCATGATGTCATCCTCAATCGTGCACCTGGTTTCGGCATTCTCTGCGGAAGAACAGCTTACGGGGACGATTTAAAAACACCAAGAGTAGTCAGTACCGGGACATCCCGATGCTTTGGCCCTACACCACGGTCTCATCGCTCATCCGTCAATCGAACAAACAAAAAACGGGCCCGAAGGCCCGTTCTCTATGCCAGCGATAATCCCGACCGGCTTACTTCGGGCCGATCATGTTTTCCGGGCGCACATACTGGTCGAATTCCTCGTTCGTGAGGTATCCGCCGCCGACGGCCTCGTCGCGCAGTGTCGTGCCGTTCTTGTGCGCGGTCTTGGCGATCTTGGCGCAGATGTCGTAGCCGAGCTTGCTGTTGAGAGCCGTGACGAGCATCAGCGAGTTCTCGACGCCCTTCCTGATGTTGTCTTCGCGGGCTTCGATGCCGACGACGCAGTTGTCGGTGAAGGAGACGGCGGCATCGCCCAGAAGCTGGACCGACTGCAGGAAGTTGTAGGCCATCATCGGATTATAGACGTTCAGTTCGAAGTGCCCCTGCGAGCCTGCGAAGGAGAGCGCTGCATTGTTGCCGAAGATGTGGGCGCAAACCTGCGTCAGCGCTTCCGACTGCGTCGGGTTGACCTTGCCCGGCATGATCGATGAGCCGGGTTCGTTTTCCGGCAGCGACAATTCGCCAAGACCGGCGCGCGGGCCGGAGCCGAGGAAGCGGATGTCGTTGGCGATCTTGAACAGGGCTGCTGCTGCGGCATTGATCGCGCCATGCGAGAACACCATGGAATCGTGCGAGGCAAGCGCTTCGAACTTGTTCGGCGCCGTCACGAACGGCAGGCCGGTGATCTTGGAAATCTCTTCGGCAACCTTTTCAGCGAAACCGACGGGGGCGTTCAGGCCCGTGCCGACCGCCGTGCCGCCCTGGGCAAGCTTGGAAAGTGCGGGCAGGGTGAGTTCGATATTGGCAATCGCCGAGGCGACCTGCGCGGCATAACCGGAAAACTCCTGGCCGAGCGTCAGCGGCGTGGCATCCTGCGTGTGGGTGCGGCCGATCTTGATGATCTTTTCGAACTGCTTGACCTTGGCTTCCAGCGCCGAGTGCAGGTGCTTGAGGGCCGGCAGCAGGTGGTGAACGATTTCTTCCACGCAGGCGATGTGCATCGCCGTCGGATAGGTGTCGTTCGAGGACTGGCTCATATTGACGTGGTCGTTGGGGTGAACCGGCTTCTTGGTGCCCATTTCGCCGCCGAGCATCTCGATTGCGCGGTTGGAAATCACCTCATTGGCATTCATGTTGGATTGCGTGCCGGAGCCGGTCTGCCAGACGACCAGCGGGAAATGCTCGGTCAGCTTGCCGTCGATGACTTCCTGTGCGGCTGCGATGATGGCGTCGCCTACCTTGGGGTCGAGGCCTGCAAGCGCCATGTTTGCACGGGCGGCGGCCTGCTTGACGATGCCGAGCGCGCGAACGACAGAGGCGGGCTGCTTTTCCCAGCCGATCTTGAAGTTGCCGAGCGAGCGCTGCGCCTGCGCGCCCCAATAGCGATCGGCCTGAACTTCAATGGGTCCAAATGTATCGGTTTCCGTCCGTGTGGCTGTCATCAATCTTGCCTTTTTACTCGTTTTCCTCCGCCAAAACGGCACTTCGCCCGCCTTGCGCGCGCCGATATATAGAATCATCGCGCTGGCAATGAAAGCGTTGCGAGGCATGCCTGGCAGATATTTCCCTTGGGACACGGCGATTTTGGCGCTCATCCTGCCCGGTTAAGAAAAAGACCTTGGCGTGTCATTTTTACTACGTCGATAAAAGCCCGGAAAACTGGGGTTTCATCGGCTTGGAACGGCTTGGCCAACCACGGCAAAGTGAATGAAATAAATAGAAATTTAACCATTCTCGCCAATTCTGGAAATTACGTTTTTATGGTTTTGGCCGTAATATGAGGTTCATTTCGGGTGCGTTCTGGACTTCGGCGTTTTCTTTTCAACGGGCCGGCTATCGGCTAGACAAGCATGAAACTGGATGCTCCGTCTTCGTTGGCGGCGCTGGGTGCTACGAGGATCAAATTGCAAGTCACATCTGGAAAAACATCGGCAGCGCTGGTGCTGGCTCTCGGTCTTTCCGTTTCCACCGCTCTTCCCGGCAGCGCCGGCGCGGTAACGCTGATGGACCTTTTGCGTGGCGGGCCTGGCAAGGTTGCGCGCGATCGCGGTGAAATGCCGCCAGCCGGTATCGTCACCTCGCCGCCGACGGTCGGACCGAGCGCCGATGCATCCGATCCCGAGCCTCTGCCGCGTGTTTCCGGTCCACGTTATTACGATTACAAGGCCGATACCGCACGCGCTGTGAACACCGCCAATTTCGGCGATGGTCTTGCCAATGTGAAGTTCAGCGCCACCCCCGAAATCGGCAAGGCTCTGGAAGCCTATTACGGTGCCGGCGGCAAGGCGCTCTGGGTTTCGGAAGGTGAGCTGACTGCCCGCGCGAACGCCGTCATGGCGTTTTTGGAGACTGTTGGCGAAAGCGGCCTCGATCCGGCCGATTACAGCATTTCAGTACCCGCAAAGGACGTGACCGCCAGCATCAGCGCAGGCGCGAACGCATCCGGCACGCCGGTGGAAGTGGCTTCCGCATCGACCTCCGACGCCTATCAGCGCGCGCAGATGCAGTTCGAGCTTGCTCTTTCCGCCAAGGTCCTGGCCTATGTGCAGGATATGACGCGTGGCCGTGTCGATCCGAACCGGCTGTCCGGTTACCACGATTTCAAGCGCAAGACGGTAAACCTTGCGCCCGTGCTGAAGCTTGCAGGCCTCAGCCCGAATATCGCAGCCTATCTGCGCAGCCGTGAACCTTCGAACGCCGAATATCTGGCGCTGAAGGCCGAACTGGCCCGGTTGCGCAGCGAGGGTGATGCGGCCAACACGGTCAAGGTTCCCGCCGATCTGGTGCTGAAACCCGGCAACAGCAGCGGCGACATGGCGAGCGTCGTCAAGGCAATCGAACATCGCGCTTCGCCTGCCTTCAAGGCGGAACATGCGGCGATCATTTCCGGCTACCAGCAAACGCCGGATTATACGCCTGATCTCGTTGATCTGGTGAAGGCATTCCAGAGCGAAAACGGCCTGAAGGCCGACGGCGTCATCGGCCGCGCGACCGTGCGTGCCATGGTCGGCGAAAGCAACGACGCCCGGATTGCCAAGGTGCAGGTGGCGATGGAGCAGATCCGCTGGCTGCCGGCCGATCTCGGCCAGCGCTATGTCTTGATCAACCAGCCCGCCTTCATGGCCTATTACCACAACGACGGACAGGAACAGTTTGGCATGAAGGTGGTCGTCGGCTCCAAGGCCAACCAGACCTACTTCTTCCAGGACGAAATCCAGACCGTCGAATTCAACCCCTATTGGGGCGTTCCGCAGTCGATCATCGTCAACGAGATGCTGCCGAAGCTGCGCCGCGATCCGTCCTATCTCGACCGTCTGGGTTATGAGGTGCAGGTGGGTGGCCGTGCGGTTTCTTCCACCAGCGTCAACTGGTTCGGCTCGACCAATGCCATTTCGGTGCGTCAGCCGCCAAGCAGCGACAATGCGCTGGGCGACCTGAAAATCCTGTTCCCGAATGCGCATGCCATTTACATGCATGATACGCCTGCCAAGAGCTTCTTCAACCGCGATATGCGGGCGCTGAGCCACGGCTGTATCCGTCTGGTCGACCCGCGCCGCATGGCGGCCGCTGTTCTTGGCACCAGCGTCGACAAGGTCAACGAGCAGATTGCAGCGGGCAAGAACCGCGCCGTGCAGGTGCCGGTGAAGATACCGGTCTACGTGGCCTATTTTACTGCCTGGCCGGACAAGGCCGGCAAGGTGCAGTTCTTCGACGACGTCTACGACCGTGACAGCTACGTCCAGAAGGCGTTTGCGGTAACGACGAAGGCGCGTGCCGCGTCGATTTGATAGAAATCACATTGAGAAAAAGAAAGCGCCGGAAACGGCGCTTTTTTTGTTTGATGGCAAGGTCGCCACATGAATGATAGCGTTAAGCGGCAGCATCCGCACTCCGCCATCCCGGACATGGTCGGGGTCCAGTACGATCAGGTCTTTGATCGCGAAAGAGTTGTATTACGGCGCAGACGCGCCGTGGCTCGATACCGGGTCAAGCCCGGCATGACGGTGGGAGAACAGCGCCGTCTCAAGCTGCAGCGGCGCCCTTTGCGACCAGCTGCTCGAACAGCGCGGGCGTCAACGCAGTGAAATCATCTATCACGACATCCGGTTCGAGTTCGACCATCGGCACATCCGAGTAACCGAAGGTGACGCCGATCGACGGGACGGCCGCATTTTTGGCGGCGAGAATGTCGTTGATGCTGTCACCTACCATGACCGAGCGCTGCGGGTCGCCGCCAGCCTTTTCGATGGTGCCGAGAATATGGCGCGCATCAGGCTTGCGGAAAGGGAAGGTGTCGCCACAGGTGATGGCGGCGAAATATCGGGTGAGATCCAGTTTTTCGAGCAGCGGGAGCGCAAGGATTTCGGTCTTGTTGGTGCAGACCGCGAGCGTGATGCCAGCTGACGAAAGCGCATCCAGTACGCTGACGATGCCGGGGTAGGGGCGGCTGTCGCCGGGCATTTCCGCGCGATAATGGTCAATGAAACGCTCGTACAGCGGCTCCAGCTCGGCTTCCGGCAATTCTACCTGACGCAGCGCGAAGGCCCGCTTGATCATCACGCGCGCGCCCTGGCCGACGAGATGCGTCAGGTCGTCATAAGTAACGGGGGCAAGACCGGCTGCGGCAATGGTGTGGTTGAGGCTCGAAACGAGATCGGCGGCGGTGTCGACGAGCGTACCATCAAGGTCGAAGATGGCGAGCGGGGAGAGCGGGCGAGATGTCACGGGAACTGGCCTCTTGAGAGAATGCTTTTGGCGATGATATCGGTGCGTTCGTTGTGGCCAAGCCTAGGCAAACGGCTTTGTCTTTGCAACCGCGCCACAACGTTCTGTTCGTTGCCTGCAAAAATGCTTTCGTTTGGCTTTCGACCCGTGTAAACAGCACGGCGACGACAAAGCTACCGGAGTTTCAGGCACATGGATGCCCGCCAGATGAAGATCAAGGCCGCCGAGGCCGCATTGTCCCATGTGCAAGACGGGATGCGACTTGGTATCGGCACGGGCTCTACAGCTGAGGAATTCGTCAGGCTTCTGGCGGAAAAGGTTGCTGCAGGCCTGAAGGTCGAAGGCGTGCCGACATCCGAGCGTACCGCGCGCCTTTGCGTGGAGCTTGGTGTGCCGCTGAAATCCCTCGATGAATTGCCGGAACTGGACCTTACCATCGATGGCGCGGACGAAGTGGATCACGGCCTGCGACTCGTCAAGGGTGGTGGCGGTGCGCTTCTGCGCGAAAAGATCGTGGCGGCGGCATCCGCCCGCATGATCGTCATCGCCGACCAGAGCAAGGTTGTGGAGACGCTTGGCGCCTTTCCGCTTCCCATCGAAATCAATCCGTTCGGTCAGGTGGCGACACAGATAGCCATCGAGAAACTGGCGGCGCGGTCCGGCCTCTCGGGCGACCTGACGATGCGTTCGTCGGGCGACGGCGCCTTCATGACGGATGGTGGACACCTCATTCTCGACGCATCTTTTGGCCGTATTCCTGATGCAGAAGCGCTTGCACGCGAGCTGAACACTATCCCCGGTGTTGTCGAGCACGGACTTTTCATAAATTTGGCATCGCTTGCCATCATTGCGGGTCCTGAAGGCGCCCGCGTGATGCAGGCAGTATAACAGGAGCGAGATTTTCATGATCAAACTAGCGGGACTGGGCAAAGCTGCCGCTGCTTCGATCCTCATTTCCGGCATCGTGTTCGGTACTGCCGCACGCGCTCAGGAAATTTCGGAAGCGCATATCGCCGCCGCACGGCAGGCGATCGCCTCTCTTGGCGTTACTGACCGTTTCGATGATATCCTGCCGGGTCTGGCGGAACGTCTGAAGGCCGAACTCATTCAGGCATCGCCGAATGTGCAGGACGTGATCACCGCGACTGTCGACGCCAAGGCACTTGAGCTTGCGCCGCGCCGCGCCGATCTGGAACGCGAGGCAGCACTCACCTACGCGCGCGCCTTCTCCGTCGAAGAGCTGAACGCCATCTCCACCTTCTACAGCAGCGAAGCCGGCAAGAAGCTTCTGAAGGACGGTCCGATCGCCACGCGCGAACTGATGAAGGCTGCCGACATCTGGGCCGCGGGCATCAACCGCGATCTGAACACCTCCAGCATGACCGAATTGCAGAAGGTGGCCGGCGCTGATCTGAAGCCGCTTCCGGCCGATCAGGGCAACACCGGTGGCGCTCCGGCTCACAAGCCCTGAGTGAAATAGATAAAGCGTCGGGTCCCAAAACTCACGTTCAGAAATATTCAAAGCCCGGCCGCAAGGTCGGGCTTTTCATTTGTGCATCGCAGCACCTATATGTGCCATGAATACGCCACAGCCCGCCTTGAGGCCGATGGCACGTGGTTTTGATCAGGGGTTTTGACTATGACAGCTTATGACTACGATCTTTTCGTTATCGGTGGCGGCTCGGGCGGCGTGCGCAGCGCTCGCGTGGCCGCCTCACTCGGCAAGCGTGCGGGAATTGCCGAGGAATACCGTTACGGCGGAACCTGCGTCATCCGTGGTTGCGTGCCGAAGAAGCTGTTCGTTTATGCCTCGCAATTTCCTGAGCATTTCGAGGATGCCGAAGGTTTCGGCTGGAGCGTTGGCGAGCGTCGTTTCGACTGGAAAAAACTGATCGAAGCGAAAGACAGGGAAATCACCCGTCTCGAAGGGCTGTACCGCAAGGGTCTGGATAACGCCAAGGCCGATATTTTCGACAGCCGTGCAGAGCTTGTCGATGCGCATACCGTGAAGCTGACGAAGACTGGTGAGACCTTCACGGCCGAGCGTATCGTGATTGCCGTTGGCGGTACGCCGAACGAACACAAGGCGCTGCCCGGCCACGAGCTGACGATCTCCTCCAACGAGGCTTTCGACCTGGAAGAACTGCCGAAATCGATCCTGATCGCTGGCGGTGGTTACATCGCCGTGGAATTCGCCAATATCTTCCACGGACTCGGTGTCGAAACGACGCTGATCTATCGCGGCAAGGAAATCCTTTCGCGCTTCGATCACGATATGCGCAAGGGCCTTCATGAAGCGATGGAAGCCAAGGGCATTCGTATCATTCTTGAAGACGTCATTCAGGAAGTGAGCAAGGACGGTGCGGGCGGCTTTGTGGCACGGACGAAGCAGGGCAACTCGCTGCATGTCGGCTTGGTGATGCTGGCGCTCGGTCGCGATCCGAATACGCATGGTCTAGGCCTTGAAAATGCCGGTGTGAAGGTGGATGCGCGCGGCGCAATCATCGTCGATGAGTATTCGCGCACGAACGTCCCTAGTATCTTCGCACTGGGCGACGTCACCGATCGGGTACAGCTGACGCCGGTGGCGATCCACGAGGCCATGTGCTTCATCGAAACCGAGTACAAGAACAACCCGACCAAGCCGGACCACGAGCTTATTGCCACTGCGGTGTTCTCGCAGCCGGAAATCGGCACGGTTGGACTTTCTGAAGAGGAAGCGGGCAAGAAATACCCGCAACTGGAGGTCTATCGCGCGCAGTTCCGTCCGATGAAGGCAACGCTGTCCGGGCGACAGGAAAAGACGATCATGAAGCTGATCGTCAATGCCGCCGACCGTAAGGTCGTCGGCGCGCATATTCTCGGCCACGAGGCAGGCGAAATGGCGCAGCTTCTCGGCATCACGCTGAAGGCCGGATGCACCAAGGACGATTTCGATCGCACCATGGCGGTTCATCCGACAGCGGCCGAGGAACTGGTGACGATGTATTCGCCAAGCTACCGCGTGGTGAACGGCGAGCGCGTGTAACGCCGTCGCTTGCGCGACGTGATCACGTCTCCGCTTCGCTCGCCACCACTTGAAAACCGTTGTTTTCCGTGTGGTGGCGGGTTTATTAAATCGTTTGAATTGACTTTTATGCACGTTAAACGCCCAAAACGGGCGGAATGGGCCCGATGGCCCTGACATCGGCTATGCAAAGCCTGTGCTTGGAGCTATAAGCCGCTCAATTTTTCGAGGCGGTCGTGCACAAATGCGCGGGCGAGAAAAGGGTAAGGACATGGCACAGAATTGGACACCCGGCAGTTGGCGGCAGAAACCGATCCAGCAGGTTCCCGAATATCCTGACGCGGCAGCGCTTGCGGCGACGGAAGCCACGCTTGCGACCTATCCGCCGCTCGTTTTTGCCGGTGAAGCCCGCCGCCTGAAAAAGCAGCTTGCCAATGTGGCAGACGGCAACGCCTTTCTGTTGCAGGGTGGCGATTGCGCCGAAAGCTTCCTCGAGCATGGCGCGGATAATATCCGCGACTTCTTCCGCGCTTTCCTGCAGATGGCTGTCGTCCTGACCTATGGTGCGCAGCTGCCGGTGGTGAAGGTCGGTCGTATTGCCGGTCAGTTCGCCAAGCCCCGCTCTTCGAACGTGGAAGTGCTCGATGGCGTGACGCTGCCGTCCTACCGCGGCGACATCATCAACGGCATCGAGTTCAATGAGACCTCGCGCGTGCCGAACCCCGAGCGTCAGCTCGACGCGTACCGCCAGTCGGCGGCGACGCTTAACCTGCTGCGCGCTTTCGCAATGGGCGGCTACGCCAACCTTGAAAACGTTCACCAGTGGATGCTCGGCTTCATCAAGGACAGCCCGCAGGCGGATCGTTACCGCAAGCTGGCTGACCGGATTTCCGAGACCATGAACTTCATGCAGGCAATCGGCATCAGCGCAGAAAACAATCCTAGCCTGCGCGAAACCGATTTCTTCACCAGCCACGAGGCTCTGCTGCTCGGTTACGAAGAGGCGCTGACCCGCGTCGATTCGACCTCCGGCGACTGGTATGCCACGTCGGGCCACATGATCTGGATCGGCGACCGCACGCGTCAGCTCGACCATGCGCATGTGGAATATTTCCGCGGCATCAAGAACCCGATCGGCCTGAAGTGCGGACCGTCGCTGACGCCTGATAATCTGATCGAGCTGATCGACGCGCTGAACCCTGCAAACGAGGCAGGTCGTCTGACGCTGATCTGCCGTTTCGGCCACGACAAGGTTGCCGACAGCCTGCCGAAGCTCATCCGTGCCGTGGAGAAAGAGGGCCGCAAGGTCGTCTGGTCCTGCGATCCGATGCATGGCAACACCATCACGCTCAACCACTACAAGACGCGTCCTTTCGAGCGCATCCTGTCGGAAGTCGAAAGCTTCTTCCAGATCCACCGTGCCGAAGGCACACATCCGGGCGGCATCCACATCGAGATGACCGGCAAGGACGTGACGGAATGCACCGGCGGCGCGCGCGCCGTGACGGCAGATTCGCTGTCGGATCGTTACCACACCCATTGCGATCCGCGTCTCAACGCCGATCAGGCACTGGAACTGGCCTTCCTTCTGTCCGAGCGCATGAAGAGCGGCCGTGACGAGAAGCGTCTGGCAATTGCTACTGCCTGACAGAGGCAGATCAAACAAAAAAGCCGCCGGATACTGCCGGCGGCTTTTTTTATGGTTGTCGGCCTGATTACTGGACGAGTGCCGGCTGCTGGCAGCGAACGTCGGTGACGCGCACATCGGCTTCGCCAATCTTGACGCCGAGTACCAGCAGCACGTTGTAGAGCAGCTGATCCACGGGCGCCGTGACTGCCGCGAGCGTGTTGGCAAGCGCTGACTGGATGCCCGCCAGACCTCCCAGATCGATGTTGAGGAAGAGAAGCCTGATATCCAGATTGAGGTTCTTCAGCAGTGAACTGACAAGAGTGGTAACGGTATCCTTCGTGGAAACACTCTTGATCTTGGCCTGGGTGATATCCGACTGGGTAAAGGTCAGCTTGGTCTTCGTCATGTTCGTGGCATTGATGAGGGCGCTGCCATTGATGGCGAGCAGGGCCGAATCCACGATCGCGGTCTTGGTGACGCGCGGATCCTTGCCGAAATTGGCAAAGGCCGTGGTATCGACATTGCCAAGCGCGATTTCTGCGACGCCGGGAACGACTTCGACATCGACCGTACCCTGTCCGCCGCCCGTGCAGCGAATGTCGGCGAGCCGCGCTTCGGCATGGGCGACTTCCACATAGAGCGGAATATTGACCTTCAGACCGGCAATCGCCTGAAGCCCGTCAACCACGACACTGACCGCCAGCCGGGTTTGTGCGGTGCGCACCACCGTGCCCTGGCCGCCGACG
>Ga0160443_100567_pt1 | contig 22510 bp, 13 predicted proteins | sample HID1972I_E1MG_FD_108244 | JGI IMG/M metagenome (GOLD analysis project Ga0160443, IMG submission 108244) | Enriched pill bug-associated microbial communities from UW Madison campus, WI, USA - HID1972I_E1 MG | ecosystem: Host-associated > Arthropoda: Insects > Digestive system > Unclassified ... | reverse complement strand
GAATGGCAGACGCGTTCGACTCAAAATCGAATGGGGAGACCCGTGGAGGTTCGAGTCCTCTCACCGGTACCACAATAATAATGAATAGTCCATTGGAGAATTTCTCCGATGGGCTTTTTTGTGATCTGTTGAACCGTATGTCCGGATCTGTAAGCAGGTCCATGCAATTGTGCATGAACCTGCTTGAATGACTACTGAGAGGATAATTTTGTTTGTGTGGCATCAACAACTAATTGTCCATTTTCCTCTATTTTTGCAAAGTACTCTTCTATAGTAAGGACTCCATTAAGATATTCATCGATAATTAATTGAGCCTCGGTTTTAAAAGCATTAATGACCTCGTGATTTACTAATTCATAAGGGTTATATGATTCTTGTTGTGGAAGTAAGGTATAAAGTGGACTTAAGTCTATATCTGATACATCTTCTCTATATCTTTCATTGGCTGGAATACCATATTGCCAAAGAACATTTAAGATATTTCTATTATAATCAGGATCTGCTTCGATATATTGGATAAAAGTCCATGCGGCGTCTTTGTTTTGAGTAAGTGCATTAATTCCGTAAATTTCATCGAACCGGTAGGAATCAGAATACTCGGGTGTTAATGGATTAATTGGAACGGTAACTACTCCCCATTGTGATGCCGTATCTTGATATTGTTGATGATACAATCCAAAATTAATCGCAGCAGCATAAGAGGCGATTTGCATTGCAGACTGTCCTGTAATTATAGAAGCTTCATTATACTCCCCGACTGCTTCCTCTGCTTCAGTAAAAATTGAGTTTTTTTCAATAGCATGTAATACAGTTTTCCCTGTTTCGATCCATTTCGATGTGTTAATGGTTATCTTATTCGTTTCTGGGTCAATATAGGATAACCCTTCTGTTTCACCCATTCTAAGTATTAAATTAATAGGAACTTCTTTATAGTAACTGCTAGTAAACCCGTATAATCTACTTCCATCAGCCTGCTCATTCGGAAACTGATTAGCTAATTCATAGAGTTCTGACCAGCTCATCTGATTATGAGGTAGTGGTACGTTGTACTGCTGAAACAAGTCAATATTATAATAAAGTCCACTGCTAATAAAAGTTGGTGCTAATCCATATATTTCACCACCGCTCAACGTTAATGATGAGGTGACGACCTTTGAGATCGCTTGAAATGATTCTCTATCTCTTTGTATCAAAGTAGAAAGTGGAGCAAGTTGATTCAGTTCCACCATTTCATTATATTTTTTAATACTATTCATGAAAATAATATCTGATGATAACTCTGCAGACTCGTCAAACTGCTGTTCAATGACTTCAATTTTAATATTTGGATATTTTTGCTCGAAAGCATATCCTATTTTTGTGTAAAACAAATCGTAGGAAGGATAGTTTATCGTTAATATTATGGGATCGTTGTTTGCAGCTTGATTACAGCTAGTAATGAATAATGTCGCAGATACTAACAATGAGATAAGTAATTTCTGTTTCACGGTATCCTCCTAATATAATGAAAGAAGATGAGGGATAAGCCTCATCTTCCCAATCATTCAGCCTCAATGTTCTCCAAGAGCTTTTGTTCTATTTTGGCTTGCATTGCTGCTAATACATCCTCAGTTGAATGATCACTACTTAACAATTCCTCAATGGCAGCTTCACCAGCTGATATGAATTCAAAAGGTAAGCTTTCATCGTCATACTTAGATGCAGGGTTTAACTTTAACAATGACTGCTCAATTTTTAAAGGTGGGTTATTTTTATAGATTGTAATAGCATGATGGCGGTTTGATTTTTCCAATTGTGATACTTGAGGCGAAAGGAAAAATTGTAATAATTCAAATGATTCATTAACGTACTGCGTATTTGCTGATAAAGCATAGAAACCGTCTGTATAGGTATGGATAGTTTCTGTTGGATAAAGTGGATCAATTGGCATCGTGATCGTTTCCCAATTCGTATGGTCTTCAATGAGCTTCGCATCCGAGTCACTTAGTATTGCCATGGCTGCTTCATTATTTAAGAATGAACTCTTTTCCAATGAAAGTACTCCAGATCGCATTGGTATTATAACTAAATCCCATACTTCTTCCCAGTGTTCATTAGCAATATTAACTGTTGCAAAGTCAGAATTATACGCTTGTAACCCACGTATTCTTCCGATTTCATAGATTATTTCGCTAGGAAGCATTATTGGAGAGACCAGTCCATCTTGTGGAAAAAGCTGGGCTAGATTTATAATTTCCTCCCAGGTCATTCCATCATACGGGTAATCTATTTGATGGGTATCGAAAATATCTTTGTTATAAACAAGTACTGTTCCACGGATTGAAGTAGGTATTCCATATAAATGACCATTGCCTAAACTTCTAGCGTATTCCAATATTTCAGGCTGGTATTTGGATAGATCCAGTTTATTTTTTGTGATTAGCGGATCTAAGTTTATCAGTAAACCTTCATTAATAAAATCACTGATCATCTCAGTTGGAACAAAGATAATATCCGTACTCGCAGCAATGTGCTGATGGTCACTAACTTGATTAATCATTTCTTTAATAGGAACCACAGAGTAATTTAATGAAGGGAATTTTTGATTTACGAGATTACCATAACGCTCGTTAAAATTTTCTGTTAAACGATAGCCTATTTTTATCTCAATATCACTATTCAAATCAGCTATGTTGCTTTTGGAAGAACAACCTACAAGACAAATGATTGTAAGTACAATAATTGAAAATTTATAGTACATATGCAAAGTGCAACTCCTCTTAAATTTCTACCAGTTGTTTAGAAAGAAAAGAATATCCCAAAAATGAACAGCCTCTAAAATATACTATATATTGAATTTCAATTCAAATATTGGAATAGCAAGATAATTCAAGTATTAATTCTTTCATTTTTCTTTCATTGGAGCTCACTAGAATGAGTTCTATACATTTAATGGAAAGGTGGAGGAAGATGTTAGAGGAAGGATGGAATAGATGGCGAGGTTATATTCGCAAAATCGGGATGATTGGACTCATCATGCTGCTTATGTTGCCTAATATGCTAATAAATCCTGTATCAGAAGTTTTTGCGGACGAGGCGGATTACGATATTTTAGTTGATGGTGAAACTGTAACGATCACAAAGTATTTGGGAACGGATACGAACGTGAATATTCCGGAACAGATTCAGGGTAAAGATGTTACAGCAATTGCGAATCAGGCATTTATGGCTATAAAGTTGGACACAGTAACAATTCCCGAGACTGTCACAACCATAGAATGGGGGGCATTTATGGGATGTGAATTGGATGCGGTTACTTTTAATGAAGGATTAATAGAAATAGGCCTGATGGCATTTGCAGGAAATAAAATGGAGAATATCGACATCCCCGGGACAGTGACTACGATTGGCGATAGAGCGTTCAGTCAGGGGAGTTTGAAGACAGCAATATTTAATGAAGGTTTGAAAACAATAGGGTCGGAAGCATTTGATAGTAATGAACTAACATCTGTAACTATTCCGGAAGGTGTAACTACAATTGGAGAAAAGGCATTTATAAAAAACAAACTGGAGGAAGTGGCGCTCCCAAGTACAATCATTTCTATGGGCCGGCTGGCGTTTTTAGGTGGTACAGAAGGTGGAAATAATATCCGTACATTAACTATGAAAGAAGGATTAAGCTCAATCGGAGAAAATGCCTTTAAAGATAATAGGTTAGAGTTGCTCGATATTCCTGGAAGCGTGTTGGAAATTGCAAGCGGAGCATTTTCGGGCAATGAGTTGAAAGCAGTTAGCTTACATGAAGGCACAGAGCAAATTCATATGAGCGCTTTTGCACAGAATAAACTTAAAGAAGTAGAATTCCCTACTACTTTAAAGCAAATTGGAATAATGGCATTTCATCAAAATGAGATTAGTACATTGACGTTGCCCGATAGTGTGGAGATAGTTGGCGATGCTGGATTTGGCTTCAATCCCTTAACAGAAGTAAAAGTATATAGTGATGACGTGTCATTCGGAATGTTTCCTTTTTTTCCAGATCCGACGGGTCCTCAAAGTAGTATAACATTGTTTGGCCGTAGTGGATCGTCAACAGAGGCATACGTGCAAGCGATGATTGAACTGCAACTTGAAAACGATCCTGAAAGTGAGGAATTTTTATATAGCTTTGAAGAATTGGACGAGAGTAGTTCAACGGTTTGTGGAGAAGGTACAGCTTTTTTATGTGATGTTAATGATGATGATACAATAACGATCACTGGGTATGATGTGAATGCGCCGAAACATGTGGTGATACCGGACACGATAGGCGGAAAAACAGTGACAAATATAGAGGAAATCGCTTTTAGAGCTCATGATCTAACGGGAGTTGAATTACCAAACAGACTTATAGAAATCGGACGCTCTGCTTTTTATTGGAATTCAATAACGACTGTAACCATACCGAGTGGAGTGACATCAGTTGAAGATTCAGCATTTTCCGCTAATTTATTAGTAAATGTGTCCATACCGGATAGTGTTACGACAATTGAGACATATGCATTTTATAAGAATTCATTAACAGAGGTAACCATTCCAAGCGGGGTTGATTTCGTTGGGAGAGGTGCATTTTCATATAATCCATTAACAATAATACATTTCGAGGGAACGCCTACTGTAATTGATAGTTCAGCGTTTCATCCTGGTTTTTTTGCTTACCCAGATTTTAAGGGCTGGTATACCGATGAGAATTTTGAACAGGCATGGGATAATACAGTCCCGGCCCCGATGACCATTTATGGAAAATGGGAAGCAGTTTGCGGGGAAGGTACAGCTTTTAACTGTAAAGTCAATGATGATGGCAATACAATAACGATCACAGGATATACCGGCTCTGACACGGATGTGATCATTCCAAGTAAGATAGACGATAAAGATGTAACAGCAATCGGAGAAGATGCCTTTGCGGGTAAGCAATTAGTAACTGTTGAACTCCCGTATGGTGTCACGATCATTGGAAAACAAGCATTTTCTGTAAATGAGTTAACTTCTGTAACCATTATGAATGATAACGCCAGCATTGAAGAAAGTGCATTTGAAGGAAACCAAACAACCCCAACGGATCTAACGATCTATGGTTGTCTTGGATCTACTGCGGAAGCACATGCTAACGATCAAGGCTATTCATTCGCAGAATCTCTTAAGGCAGAATGTTTAGGAATGAGTTTAGCAGCAAGTGAAACAAATGCTACAAACCAAGATGTGACGATTTCTGTGAACGTGAACAAATTACCGGAAAGCATCAAAGAATTGAAATGGGCAAAAGGGGAGCAAACCCGTGCTTATTTTCAAGGTGGCGGAGGCCAGCTTGTTGTCTCCAATGCATTTACCGTTTCGGAAAATGATACGTATACCGTATATGTCGAAGATGTACTGGGGAGAGAACGGATTGCCACGATCCCAATTGCTAATATCGATAAAACCGCTCCCATAGTTACTGGAGTGACAGATGGTGGGGGGTATGATGAACCCGTAACGATCTCCTTCAACGAAGGAACCGCAATCTTAAATGGGATCACCTTCACAAATGGAACAACGGTAGAGTTGAATGGCGCATATGAACTAATCGTTACGGATGAAGCAGGTAATGAAACGATTGTGATGTTCGAGCTGAAGCAATCGGATTATATATTTGTAGCCAACGGCAGTGGCACGGTAATGATTACCGGATATCGGGGCGCGGATACTAGTATAGAAATCCCGAGTACATTAGACGGGAAAACAGTTACGGCTATTGGGAATAATGCCTTTAGCGAAAAGAGTTTGGAAGATGTGATCATACCAGGTAGTATAAGGACGATTGGAGATTATGCTTTTCGGTACAATAATTTAGCTTCTGTTACCCTTTCCGAAGGGCTGGAAACGATAGGCAAGAATGCATTTTTATCGAACGTTATAACTGAATTGATCATACCAGATACAGTAACATTCATTGATCATGGTGCATTTGTAGATAATAACATAATGGAACTAACTTTAGGTGAAAATGTCCAAACGATAGCTGCCTTTGCATTTTATATAGGTAATATACAAGAGGTAACGATACCGGAATCTGTTCAATCAATTGGCATGGGTGCTTTTCAGCAGAATCAGATAAAGGAATTTACAGTGCTCGGCAATGAAGTAATACTTGATAAGAATGTAGTTCACGCTAGCAAACCAGAGAACCCTGAACAGCTAATGATTCGTGGCTATTGCGGCTCGACAGCCAATGAACTAGCGAATAATTGGGGGTACTCTTTCCAGCAGCTTGAAGCGGATGAATGCTTAATGATCACCTTAACGCCAAGTGAAACCGTGCTGACGAATGAGGATGTAACGGTGCAAATTAATGTGGTAAGCGACAGCGCCAATGTAGTGGCGTTGATATGGGCACAAGGAAGTAGAAACCTTGTTGATTTCCAAGATGAAGATGGAGATAGCAACATTGTAACGGACAATCAATTTACGGTTTCAGCAAATGGTATCTATACTGTATATGTAAAAGATAGAAGCGGGAATGAAAAAGTCGAACATATACGAATTGACAATATCGACAAGACTCCTCCTGTAGTGACTGGAGTGACGAGTGGTGAAGTGTATGATGAACCTGTAACGATCTCCTTCGATGAGGGGATTGCAACATTAAATGGCATTGCCTTCACAAATGGAGCAACGGTAGAGGTGAATGGCGAATATGAATTAATTGTTACCGATGAAGCAGGTAACCAAACCATTGTAATGTTCGAGCTGAAGCAATCGGATTATATCTTTGTAGGCAACGGCAGTGGAGCTGTAATGATTACAGGATATAGGGGAACGGATACAGAGATAGAAATCCCGAGTACACTTGATGGGAGAACGGTTACAGCTATCGGGAATTACGCTTTTAGTGGAAAGAATTTAGCAGAAGTGGTCATCCCTGATACTGTTACAAGCATTGGAGAGTATGCATTTCACAAAAATGAATTACAGGATATTGAAATTCCGGGCAGTGTAAAAACGATTGGTATGCATGCTTTTTACGAGAATCATTTGGTTTCTGTCACTTTTTCCGAAGGGCTAGAAACGATAGGAACTAATGCGTTTTGGAATAATCATATAGCCGAATTGGCCATACCAGATACAGTGACACTTATTGGTTACGGTGCATTTTTACAAAATAATATAGCTGAACTAACTTTGGGTGAAAATGTACAGACCATAGCGGCCTTTGCGTTTTGGTTAAGTAATTTACAAGAGGTCATCATACCGGAATCTGTTCAATCTATTGGTGAGGGTGCATTTAGGGGGAATCAGATAAAGGAATTTACAGTACTCGGCAATGAAACAATGCTTAATCAGAATGTACTTCATGACCAGAGTCCAGAGAATCCTGAGCAATTAACGATTCGCGGCTATTGTGGATCGACAGCCAATGAACTTGCCATGTATTGGGGCTATTCTTTCGAGCAGCTTGAAGCGAATGAATGCTTAGCGATCTCATTAACTCCAAGTGGAAGCGAACCAACAAATGAGGATATAACGGTCTCCATTGATGTGATCAGCGATATCGCAAATGTGGTGGAGTTGAAATGGGCAAAAGGAGAGCAAAACCTTGCTTATTTCCAAGCTGGCGGAGGAGAGCTTGTCACTTCATATGAGTTCACTGTTTCGGAGAATGATACGTATACCACATATGTAACAGACGCTTTTGGGAGAGCGCTGGTTGTAACGATATTAATCAGCAATATCGATAAAACTCCTCCCGAAGTTACTGGTGTGACGGATGGTGAAGTGTATGCTGAACCCGTAACGATCTCCTTCAATGAAGGGAGCGCAACCTTGAATGGGGCTGCCTTTACCAATGGTACAACGGTGAGTGTGAATGGCGAATATGAATTAATCGTTACCGATGAAGCAGGTAACCAAACCAATGTGATGTTCGAGCTGAAGCAATCTGATTATATCTATGTAGATAACGGCAGTGGCACTGTAATGATTACAGGCTTTCGGGGAACGGATACAAGGCTCGAAATTCCGAATACGCTAGACGGGAAAACAGTTACGGCTATCGGGGATTACGCCTTTAGCGAAAAGAGTTTAGAGCATGTGACCCTACCTGATAGTGTTACAAGCATTGGAGCCCATGCATTTTACCAAAACGTCTTGCAAGTCATTGAAGTTCCGAGCAGCGTAACAACGATTGGCAAGCATGCATTCGACGGCAATCATATAGCTTCTGTCGCCCTTTCAGAAGGGCTGGAAACGATAGGCGAGAATGCGTTCTTAGCAAATGCTATAGCTGAATTGACCATACCGGAATCTGTTCAATCTATCGCTGCGGGTGCTTTTCAGCATAATCCGATACAAGAGTTTACAGTACTAAGCAATGAGGTGGCGCTTGATCAGAAGGTGCTTCACGACCAGAACCCAGAGAATCCCGAACTAGTAATGATTCGTGGCTATTGCGGATCGACAGCTAACGAACTTGCGAATTATTGGGGATATTCTTTCAAGCAGCTTGAAGCGAATGAGTGCTTAGCGATCAAATTAACTCCGAGCGTAACCGAACTGACGAATGAGGAGATAATGGTCTCCATCGATGTAATTTCCGCTATAGCGAATGTCGTAGAGTTGAAGTGGGCAAAAGGAGAGCAAATCCTTACTTATTTCCGAGATGGGAACGGCAACGCTGTGACAGACAATCAATTTACTGTTTCAGAGAACGGAACCTATACCACATATGTGAAAGATAAGTCTGGAAATGAAAAAGTCGAGCAAATCAAAATTGGCAATATTGATAATTCCCTATTAATCATTCATGTGCAAATAGTTGATGGAAAGACAGTTACAATTCACGCAAATAGTAGCGATTCTATTCAGCAACTGAAACAAAGACTTCAAGATACCGAAGGGATTGCACCTGAGAATCAAAAAATGATGTTCGATGGAACGGTGCTAGAAGATGGCCGTACATTCGCGGACTATAATCTTCCTAAGGAAGCAACAGTGCAACTGATCATTTTATCAACTGATGTAAGTCTAAAACAATTAGGAGTAGCGCTTAAGGACGAACGGGCAATTGAGTTAGATCTAACCCAATTAGATCACGATATTGGGAAAACGGAACAAGAAAATATCGAAATCTTTGCAACGACAAGTGATTCTAAAGCGAAGGTAACATTAAATGGTGCTTCCTTTGATAAAAAACAATCCCTTCAACTGAATGTAGGAGAGAATACATTTACAATGATCGTTACTGCTGAGAATGGGCATGAACAAACGTATACGATTAAAGTGAATCGTCAAACAAAAGCACCATCACCAGGCGGGGGAGGCGGAGTTTATATTCCTTCCAGCGATATAAGTTTGGACCAATTAGAAGTCATTATTGATGGGGAGAATAGATTGCCGTTTGATCCGGCCCAATTCGAATATGATCTGGGTGATACGGAAGCTGAAACCGCAGAAATTATCGTTAAGGCCCATCATCCTAGGGCGACAATCACACTAGATGGTGAAGTATTTACAGATAAGAAATCCTTGCTATTAAACGAAGAGAAGAATATTTTCAATATCGTGATTATCGCCGAAAATGGAGATGAGCAAGCTTATACGATTACAGTGAATCGATTGCAAAAGGTCCCATTTATTGATATTGCAGGACATTGGGCGGAAGGCTTTATCAAAATGAGTTATTGGGGGGACATGTTTTATGGTTATCCAGATAAAACATTCCGACCGGATGATCGGATAAGCCGGATGGAGGTAACAAGTGTCCTTGTACGATTACTGGAATTGGACGAACAAAAGCAGGTGCCATTTATCGATGTTCAGTCGATCGGGAAAGAAAAAATGGAGGAGCTTGAAAAGGCATATGCCAATGGCGTAGTTAAAGGTTATCCAGACCAGACGTTCAAGCCGAATACAGATGTGACACGTGCTCACCTTGCCTTAATTCTTTACCGGACCTATGAGAAGGTAAATGGAACGCCGTATAAACCGAAACAGTTAACATATTTCCAGGATATCGCAGACTATGATCAAGAAACACAACATGCTATTGCGATGCTTGTTGAATTAAACATTGCAGAAGGATACGATTGGGATTTTATGCCGAACGAGCAAGCGACAAGGGCGGAGGCAGCAAAAATGCTTGTGAGATTTAAGGAAGTGTTAGGCCGCCTAGAACGTGTCTGAACGGGTTTTCAGACACGTCCTCAATAAGTAGTGATATGAATGGAAACTCCCACAGAAACGAATAGTTTGTGGGAGTTTCTATGTTTCAACCTTGTATAACATAGAAAGGAAGTGCTACAGATGATATTAGTTGTTTGGATCGTTGGATCTGCCAGTGCATTAGCTATTTTAGTCTGTCTTATTATCTCTTTTATTGTGTCGCTGAAACTAACGCGTAATAATGTAAGAAAGCCGATAAATGAATCGCCGGAAGATTACGATTTAGACTTTGAATTAATATCGTTTCAAAGCAAAGATGATATTTCTTTGGAAGGATGGTTTATTCCAGCACAGCAACCAAGAAACAGGACAATTATTTTTGCACATGGTTATCGGGGGAATCGATTGGAAAGAAAATTACCTGCTTTAAAATTAGCAAAAGATTTATCAGAAAATGGTTTTCATGTATTGATGTTCGATTTTCGCAGCTGTGGGGAATCTAGTGGGAATGTTGCTTCAATTGGTCTGTACGAACAGGAGGATCTGCTATGTGCGATTGCGTGGGTGAAAGCTAATCATCCATCTTCGATCGGGCTGATCGGTTTTTCTATGGGAGCATCCACTGCTTTACTTGCGGCTGCACGTGCTCCTGAAGTAGTTGGTGTAGTTGCAGATAGTCCTTTTGATGAATTGTCTACCTATTTAGCTGAAAAGTTTTACGTATGGACGAAGCTGCCCAGTTTCCCATTTACACCACTCACGCTTGCCTTTATAAGAATGCATGTGGGAAATGCCAAGAAGGTTAATCCTAGAAAAGCCTTGAAGCGAATCTATCCACGTCCTGTTTTATTTATTCATGGTGATCGGGATTATTCGATACCATATGAAAACAGTATGCGCTTGCATGAAGCCTATAAGAAGCATTCGAAATTGTGGACGGTTTCTAATGCAGATCATGTTGAGAGCTACAGATTACATCGTGAAGAATATACAAGACGAGTTGTTCAATTTTTTGCGAAGGTTAATTAAGCAGGAAACAAACGAACACTTCTCGAACGTATGATATCAAACAAGTGCAAATAGGATAGAAAGGAATAATAATGGATAATGTTATATTTTTAGCAATGATTGTGTCCGCGATGATGATGTGCATGCTGCTAATCTATTCATTTTTACACTCGCAACAACGTGGAGTCCGTTACTTTGCATGGGTTATGGTTTGTCGAGTTGCCTTCGGCTCTAGTGTCATTCTCGAATTATATAGTAGTGATGTAGCAAGTAAACTTTTTTTTCGGCAAGTAGAACAAACAGCACTTGCACTTACCGTTCCGTTAGTAATTCTTTGTGTGATAGATTTATATGCTAGGGATGAGTGGCTAAAATGGCATAAACAGTTCATATTGCTGCTGTTTTTTATCGGATGGTCAGTACTTATATGGACCAATGAGAAAACAGATTTAGTATTTGAATCAGCTACGCTTGTTAATGGTTATCTACATGTGTCTAGGACTAGTCTAGCGATTGCATTTAATATATTTTGCTATTTTATTTTACTGACATGCGTTTATTTCTTTATTATGTATTTACGCAAGGCAAGGCCAGATGTTCGTAAACCAGGTATCATCGTTATTTTACTTGCATCAATATCAGCGATCATTGAAGTAATCAAATTGGTTTTTCCGAATTTATCGCAATGGTTACTCCCGATTTCCGTTTATTGTGGTGTATTGGGGATTATTATGCTGTGGGTGATCTATAAAAATAAAATATTTACGATTGTACCAATGGCAAGGGATTTTATCGTTGATACGATTCGTGAAGGGATTTTGACTGTCGATCAGAAAGGAACAATCATTGACTGTAATAGCTTTATAATGCCATTGTTCGACGAAAAAAACAGCAAATCAATCATTGGAAAAGACGTATCTGAATATCTTAAAGATTGGCCCGAGTGGCTAGAAGCGTGCAATATTATGGTAGAGAGGTCCATAGAAGTAAAGAAAGAGATGGATGGCGAAGAGAAGTATTTCATGGTGAAAGTGTATCCTCTTTACTCCAAAGGAGCTCGATTAATCGGAACGGTCACAATATTATTTGATATAACAGAAAAGCAGCAACGATTAGCAGAAATCGCACATCTTAACTTTATGAAAGACCAGCTGTTTACTCTTGTTTCTCATGACATACGCGAGCCGATTGCTCTTCAGGTAAATTTGATCGAAATGCTAGAAGAAGAAAAGCAAATGTTCTCTCCGGAAACAACGGAGTTGCTTGATTTTTTAAGTACACAAATTCGTTCAACCTATATGACGGTTGGTAATGTGCTTGAATGGTTTCGCAATCAAAAGAATGACGTATCGCTTAATGACGAATCATTGGCTTTAGTCGATCTTATCTATGAAGCTTATCGTATACTATCTATAAAAAGTAAGGCGAAAGATATTGAGATCGTAATTAACGTTGACGAAGCTATCCATGTGTATGTTGATAGGGAAGCGATGGTTATGGTACTGCGCAATATCCTTTCCAATGCGATCAAATTTTCCAATCGAGGAGCAACGGTTAAGATTGCAGCCGATAAGAGCCGTGAAGAGAACATCATAATCACGATCCGTGATCAAGGGATTGGCATGTCTAAACAGTTGTTGGAACAATTATTTAATGAAAGACAAGTCATCTCTACGATCGGAACCGAAGGGGAGCGAGGGACAGGACTGGGTCTGCAAGTTAGTTGGCAATTTGTGAAGATGAGTGGTGGAGCTTTGTGGATTGATAGCGAATTAGGGAAAGGAAGTACCGTCTATCTTTCGTTGAGAGAAGGTGAAAATAGTTGAAGGTAATCATTATCGATGATGAACAAGCGATGCTCACCATTATGCAAAGAATGTTAAGGAAAATAGAAAGCGTAGAAATAATCGGTGGATTTCAAAGCGTAAAGGAGGCTCTTCTATTTACGCAACATACAGTGGTCGATATCGCATTTGTCGATATTATGATTGCGGATGAAAGTGGGTTAGAGCTTGCCCGACAATTGCGCGCCGGACAAAAAGATATGGAAATTGTATTTGTGACTTCTCATCGAGAATATGCGGTTGATGCTTTCGATACCTATCCGCTTGATTATATGGTTAAGCCCGTATCGCAAAAAAGATTGATACAAACGATTGAAAGGGCGAGAGAGAAAAACAAGAAGTCTTCTGAAAAGACGGATGGCAACCGACTGGAAGTGAAAGCATTAGGTGGTTTTGAGGTTAATAGTGTGCAAGTAGGCAAAGTGAAGTTTATATCAAAAAAGAGTCAAGAGTTGTTTGCATTTTTACTTCTTCAACGAGGCAGAGCGGTCTCAAGAGATCGAGTGATTGACGAAATTTTTTTAGGAATGCCATTAGAGAACGCGGTGGTATACCTTAATACGGCAGTTTACCAGTTGCGCAAGGCATTGCAGCCACATGGGTTAAAATCAATAGTCCGTACTTTCGACGAACAGTATATGTTAGAAATGACTCCTATAGATGTGGACTTTATTTTGTTCGAAGCCTATATTAATCGGGTGAAGGAATGGAATGAATTTACCGTTAAAGAAGCACTCGAATGGGAAAAAAGATTTACTGGAGACTTGTATGAAAACAAATTTTATACATGGTCCGTTCCTGAACAAGAAGGACTCGCGATACGCTATCATGATTTTGCTATAAGGCTAGTTCGCTGGCTGTTTGACAATAATCAAATGACCCAATCTATATTAATTGCTAGAAAGATCGTTTCACGTAACGAATTGGATGAGGAAGCTAACGTATTTTTAATGAAGGCTTATCGTGCAGCAAAGGATTATCAATCTTTCCGAAGTCACTACGAGCATTATATAAAAGAATATCAGAGAGAGATGGGAAGCCTTCCCACGATAGAAGAGGAAAGCTATTTCAAAACATAGATGAGCATTTCATAGTCAGTTGCAGCAAACGGAGCTGCTCCGGAGTAAATTATTCTTCCACTCGCGTTTAAAGCCCTCTTTTTTTGAGGGCTTTATTTATTGTGATGAAAGAACAGCACAGGCGTTAATTAGAATTTCAAAAATTTTTCAACGTAAGTCGGTATAATTAGAACAATAGCTATTAATTTTTGCAAAGCTTAAACCGATTAATGCTTGAGAAAGTTTGTATAGGTGTAACGTATTTACAAACACGGAGGTAGAAACAAAATGGAACATATACATCATACACATGGAGTATACGATACACTTTTAGTTATTTTTTCTTATGTGGTTGCTGTAGTAGCATCTTATACCGTTCTTGATTTGGTTGGAAGAATCAGTACATCTACCGGGCGGGTACGGTGGTTATGGCTATCGTTCGGTGCGTTTGCAATGGGAATGGGGATTTGGTCGATGCACTTTGTCGGTATGCTTGCTTTTTCCTTACCGGTTCCAGTTGCTTATAATTTATTCACGGTGGTCTTATCTGTAATTGTAGCTATTATTTCTTCGTTCGCGGCTCTATATGTGGTTGGTAGAGATCAATTAACGATCCAACGACTGCTCGTCAGCGGAATGCTACTGGCAACGGGGATCGTTTCTATGCATTATATTGGGATGGAAGCGATGCTTATTGACATTACCTATGACCCGTTTTATGTTGTGCTCTCTATCGTTATTGCTATAGTAGCTTCTGTTGCTGCTTTATGGCTGTCATTCTACTTCCGTAAGGGAGGACAACGTGGCATCGCATGGAAGAAGCTTGGCAGCGGTTTGATTATGGGGGCAGCAGTTGCTGGTATGCACTACACGGGAATGATTGCGGCACATTTTTATTTGGGAGATAAGTCGCAATCCTCCTCAGGAATGATACTTAATCAAAGTTGGCTCGGATATTTCATTTCAGGCGGCACTTTATTTACGTTGGGACTGTCCTTGCTTGGGATTTATATTTCTAATAAATTCTCTTATAAAGATTCCGAGATTCAAGATAAAGCCAATGAAATCTATCAGATGAATAAAGAGCTGCGGCAACTGAATGAAAATCTGGAGCAATTAGTGAAAGAACGGACTGCACAGCTTGAACTGGCACATGATGAGGCAATTCAAGCTAATATGATTAAAAGCCAATTTTTAGCGAACATGAGTCATGAGCTGCGAACTCCACTCAATGCGATTATCGGCTACAGCGAGATGCTGGCTGAAGAGGCGGAGGAGATTGGTGAGCCTATTTTTGTCGAAGACCTAGGTAAGATTAGAAATGCAGGCAAGCATTTGTTGACGCTGATTAACGACATCTTGGATATATCCAAGATTGAAGCTGGGAAAATGGAAATTCATGTGGAGACATTTGATCTATCTGGACTCGTTCAGGATGTCATTACTACGGTCAAACCACTTACAGATAAAAACGGAAACACATTGGAAGTTCAGCTAGAGCAAGGTGAAATGACAACGGATATTACGAAACTGCGTCAAATTTTAATTAATCTGCTTAGCAATGCAAGTAAGTTTACGCAAGACGGCACGATCACGCTTGATGTGAAGCGTGAGCTTCGCAATCATCGGACAGGCTATAGTTTCCGCATTAAGGACACAGGGATAGGCATGACTCCTGAACAAGTTGGTAAGTTGTTTCAGCCTTTTTCACAAGCGGATGCCTCTACAACTCGAAAATACGGAGGAACTGGTCTTGGACTTGCCATTAGCCATAGCTTTTGCGATTTATTGGGGGGATCGATTCAAGTAGAGAGTGAATTCGGAGTTGGAAGCATGTTTACTTGTTGGTTGCCATCCTCTGTAGAAGACGAAGTAGAGGAACGTGATGGCGGACAAGCCATCGATCAGCATAACGGAGACGATAGCGATCGAATTAGCATTTTACTTATTGACGATGAGCCGTTAAATCATCAATTGATGAAGCACTATCTTGCAAAAGAAGGCTGGGCGCTTGCCTTTGCGTCTAATGGACAGGAAGGACTACAGTTAGCAAAGCAGCTTCGACCAAAGGTGATCTGTCTCGATATTCTAATGCCGAGTATGGATGGCTGGACGGTGCTATCGGCTATTAAAAGCGATCCTGAATTACAGGACATTCCCGTTGTAATCTGGTCCATGACCAATGATAACCAATTAGGATATGCACTAGGCGCTTCTGAATTTCTGACGAAACCGATCAGCCGGCAGCATCTTATTAGCGTGATGGAGAAGTATGTAACGAAGAGCACGGATCACACGGTGCTAGTTATAGAAGATGATGCGGCAACTAGCGAATTAATGACGCGGCTGCTGAAAAAAGAAGGCTATTCCGTCACTCAAGCTCAAAATGGACAGGTTGCTTTGGATTGTCTGGAGAAAGCGATGCCTAAAATGATCTTGCTTGATCTTATGATGCCGGAAATGGACGGTTTTCAATTTATCGCTGAACTACGTAAACAGGAAGTATGGAGTGAGATACCGATTGTCGTTGTAACGGCAAAGTCAATTACAGCGGCTGATCGCTTAAAATTAAATGGTTATGTGAAGGGTGTTATGCAAAAAGGAGCATTTGACCACAAATCATTATTGGCTGAAATTCACAAATATACCGAGAAGCCGAAAGAAAAGTAATAGTCAGTGGAAAGGAAAACAAAATGCAAACGATACTTCTTGTAGAAGATAATGAGATGAATCGAGATATGTTGTCTCGACGGCTAAGCCGTAAAGGATTTCAGATGATTACGGCTGAAGATGGGAAACAAGGTGTAGAGTTGGCTGTCGAGCAACGCCCTGATGTAATTTTGATGGATTTGAGCTTGCCTGTTATGGACGGATGGGAGGCGACTCGATTACTTAAGAGCACAGATGAAACGAAGCATATTCCAGTAATTGTTTTAACAGCTCATGCGATGTCAGGCGATGAAGCAGAGGCATACCGTGCAGGGTGCGATGATTTTGATACTAAGCCAGTTGATCTGACTCGATTGCTTGAGAAAATACACGCAGCATTAGGATTGTAAACCGACAGAAGTATGAATGGAGAAAAGATTATGGACATCATGGCGGCTAAGATCCTGATTGTAGACGATCAGGAGTATAATGTCAGTCTACTAGAACGAATTTTGAGAAGAGCTGGGTTCCAAAATGTTTATAGCACAATGGAATCTCTTCATGTTGAGCATTTACTTACAGAGCTTTCTCCGGATATTATTTTGCTCGATCTGCATATGCCAGATATGGATGGGATTGCAATTCTTAACATGATTCGTGAGACATCAGGGCCAGACGACTATCTACCTGTGTTAATGCTAACGGCAGATTTGACAACAGAAGCTAAACAGAATGGCTTAAAAGCGGGAGTCAACGACTTTTTGACCAAACCTTATGATCGAACAGAAGTAGTGCTTCGTATTACGAATTTGCTGCAAACTCGATCGCTTCATATTCAATTGCAGCAACAAAACAATCAACTCGAAGAAAAAGTAAGAGAGCGGACGAAAGAGCTGGAGCAAGCTCAAAGGGAAATACTGCAGCTTCTTGGACGAGCCGCAGAGTATCGCGACGATATGACAGGTCAGCATACGCAGCGGGTAGGTGCGCTGTCAGGTTTAATTGCTGAACGCTTAGGTCTGGCTAAAGAAGAAGCCAATATGATTCAGATGGCAGCACCGTTGCATGATATCGGCAAAATCGGCATTCCAGATGATATTTTACTTAAGCCAGGGCGCTTTGAACCTCATGAGTTTGAACGCATGAAGACACATACTTCAATAGGCTCCAGCATATTGGATGGCAGCTCCTTCAAGCTGTTGAAACTAGCTCAATATATTACGCAGTCACATCATGAAAAGTGGGATGGTTCTGGCTACCCTCAAGGGCTAAAAGGAGAAGAAATTCCTCTTGCAGCACGGATTGTGGCGCTTGCTGATTTTTATGATGCATTGACTCATGAGCGCCCGTATAAAAAGGCATGGACCAAGGAAGAAGCGCTTGCAGAAATAGAAGCACAACGCGGTAGGCATTTTGATCCCCAGCTTGTGGATGCGTTTATTCAGGTAATTGGTGATATCGATTCGAGAGAAATAATATAATTGCAGCAAACGGAGCTGCTCCGGAGTAATAAGAAGAGACTGGGACAAAACTAGCTTCACATACAGGCAAACCGAAGTAACGGAACTCAGAAGCCCTAATCCCATGTAAAGGCACCCCAGAAAAATGTAACGGAACTCAGCATCGCTATAAGGTCAATTCGAGGTGAAAAACGCAGAAATTGCACCAATAACGGCTGTGCGTTCCGTTAGCATTTCTGGAAGGCTGCTTTTGGTTAATTAACGTCGCTCAGTTCCGTTAGAATTTCAACTTGTTCCTGGTCGATGGAAATGATCATTTATGAAGTGTAACTTAAAGTCCCGAACGCTTTACATTGGTAAAGCATTCGGGACTTTCGTGTTGGAGCTAGCTTTTGTCCCAGCTTCTGGCACTTCATTTATAAAAAATAGAATGACCAAATCAGAATCATAAACTAGACCACCATTAATGGTCAATCGTCATCACCTTATAGTTACAAGCTTACTCCTTAGCTTCGACAGTCTTCACCACTGTCAGCAAAAACTTAAATGCTTTTCTTGCATATAGCGCATGAGGGATACCAACTGGCATAACGATCGATTCTCCCGCGCGAACAACGTGAGTCTCTTCGCCGATTTCAATCTCTGCTTCTCCATCCAGCATTTGAACAAGTGCATCACCAGTGGCGACATGTCGACGGATTTGTTGGTCTTGATCAACGGCAAACAATGTCATGCCAAGCTCTGGGCGCTGAACGAGCGTCTTACTAGTGATTTGTCCCGCAACATATTCAATTGAATCCGTAAGTGTAATAACTTCACCTTGTGGCAGCTTATTAATAAGTAATTTGTCCATAGTATTTCCTCCTAAATTTGTAATCGTATTGTTGGAATCTGTTTCTGTATTCATAAAAGGAATATCAAAAGCATTAACTTGTAGCTTGATGTAAGCACATCGTGTTACAGCATATAAGGAATGTCGTAGATGAGCTGGGAAATAGGCTGCTTCCCCGGCTGTTATTGTAAAATTAGCTTGCTGTGGTACAATAAGCTGCAATTCACCTTCTAGCAATACATAAAAGTTAGAGGACTCTTGATGCTCTTCGCTAATGCTTTCATCCGTGTCCATGGTGTAAAGACTTGCATTTTCCTCATTATCAGCATAAAGCATGCGACTGCATATTTGTTGCTGTAGATATAATATAAAAGGCGCTTGCTGTTTATCATTTATGATCATAGTGGAGCTCCTTTCAATAGTAATTTGAGCTTTTTTCTCTGTAACTGCTTTGATTTAGTCTGTATTAGTATTGATTGCTTGTCGGCAAGTCCAAGCCTATAATGAGAGCATAAGAGTGAAAAACATTCTCAATGTAGTTATATTGTAGCAGTCTTTCTCGATCATTTCGGTTGCCACGGCAACGGAAAGGAGATTCAGATGAATAATTTATTGAATTTACTGTCGGAAACCGCGTTATTCAAAGGTTTTGCAAAAGAGGAAATAACTTCGGCACTGTTATGCTTGGATGGAAAAGTAAAAAGCTATGTGCGTAAACAAAAAATATGTGATGCGAATGAGCCGCTAAAAGCTGTTGGATTGATATTGTCAGGGTTAGTGTATGTAAGTAAGGAAAACGAAGCTGGAGGACAGGCGATTCATTATGAAGCTGGAGCAGGAGACATCATTGGAGAAGCCTCCTTGCTAGCTGCATCAGCGTTGGATAAAGAAGAGAATGATGGAGAATACGGTGTCAGTATAAATGCCGCGGAGGATTGTGAGATCCTCTTTATTGAAACAAGAAGCATTACGCAAGCTAATGAGCAAGGAAGCGTGTGCGAGGTACGTGGTAAAGTGATCGAAAATTTGCTTGCTCTTATTGTTGCCAACAATAAAGGGCTACAACGCAAGCTTGATCTTGTGTCACATCGTTCTTTACGCAGCCGCATTATGCATTACTTGCAATTACAAGCAAGGCGACAACGATCATTAAGCTTTAAGATTCCGTTCAGCAGAGCCGATTTCGCAGATTATTTGATGGTCGATCGAAGTGCACTGTCACGGGAACTATGTAGAATGGCAGATGAAGGGCTTATCGCATTTTCCCGTAATCGATTTGAGCTGCTGGAGCCAAAATAAGGCAAAGAGACAAGTACAGATCTTTTATTGTTGAAGACGATACTGTTCTTTGTATTTTGTTGGTGATAATCCAGTCATGTGGCGAAATGTTTTGGAAAAGTAGTGAATAGAAGAAAATCCGTATTTCTCAGAAATTTCAGTAATGGATAAATTCGAATAACAAAGCTCCTCAGCAATGAGTTGAAATTTAAGCTGTTTCAAGTAGTTGTTAGGGGTATAGCCAGTATTCTTTTTGAACAGCTCATGCAATCGACTTTTTCCAAGTCCAAGCTCATCAGCCCATACATATAGTTTATTTTCGCTCCAGTCGAGCGGAGATTGATCAATGTACGATAGCAATTTTTGAATCCGCGGATCAAAAATTGCTTTTTGTTTTATAGCATATGTTAGAAAGTGATGGAGAAAGGTCTGAAAAGCGCCATTAACCTTCAGGAAATCCCATGTAGGACGGCTTCCGAGAACATCTGGCTGTTGTGTCTGTGCATTAAAGTATGAAACCCACATCGGAATATTATGAATTAGAGTAATTTCACACAGCTCCAATGGAGGCGAGTCGGCGATATATTGCTCTCGCTTTTTTTCTACTTTTTCAAAAAAGTCACTTTGATAGTGGAAACTGGCCCAACACAGTATTGCTGATCTTTAAGTATTAATGTGCCTTCCCCCTTCTCGATTAGAACGATCACATTAGCGTAGCATATACGCAGTTCACATTGTTCACTGGGGCCAAAAACATATTTTTGAGCAAAAAGTAATAGTGGATTATACGCAGAGTAATGAGTTTGAGCATCAACCTTAAATCTTGAGATTGGAATTTTCATACGTTCACCTTCACTTAATAGTAGTGCATTTTCCATTATTATATTGGAATAAAGGATAAATGAGTATAAGAAGCTGATATTAATTACAAGAACTATATGTGAATGATGATTAGTTTCTCGTAATAAAGTTATTGGAAAATATGACAAATCGTTAAGCTGATTTCCAAAGACAGGCGAACAAAAGAAATCTATAATCTATTTAAAACTCTTTCAATTCATTGATATGAGGAGGAGAAATAGATGACTAATCAAGTTGATAATAAGCTAAACTTAAAATTTCCGGCAGCTTGGTGGAAAAATATGTGGAGAGAAGCACTTCCATCCGGCAATGGAGAAATCGGAGCGTCGGTATACGGTGCGGTAAAAGATGAGACGATTATGATCACTCATAGTGACTTATGGCATTGGGGGATTAAAGATACATTGCCAGATGTGTCATATACGTTATCTGAAACAAGAAAGCTGATTGATGATGAACGATACGACGAAGCGAATTGGAACTTAACGAATGCATTGTTAAAGGAAGGCTATAGCACAAGGTTAGCTTCAAGATTTCCAGTTGCTGATTTGAAGCTGAGCATGGTTTGTGAGCAAGCATTTAAACAATATGAGAGAAGTCTTGATATGGAAACGGGGCAAGTATCCGTTACATGGAAAGATGGTGAGACGACGTACCTTAGAAATCTATTCGTATCACGAGCAGATCAGTGTATCGTATACGAAGTGAAGTCAGATGGAGCTCCAATCCAAGGTGTATTTCATCTTGCATTTCATCAATCAGAAGCAGCTGATGCATGGGAAGATGAAGGAAGACAGTTGGAGAATACGATTGAAATTACGGGAGATAGCGAATATAGCTATTATGCTGGAACTAATGATGATGGCACAGACTTCGGTGTCGTAGCTAGAATTATTCCTGCGGATGGGAAAGCAAGCATATGGAAAGACGGAATGGGAATCAAGATTGAAGGCTCCTCTAGTGTGCTTATCATTGCAAAAGTATTCGTGAAAAGCGATCGACAAGCTGCATGGAAGCATCTGAAGCAGGAGCTTACTGACTTCAATGCCAGCTATAATGAATTGTTAACAGCACATGTACAATTACATGGGCGCTTATTCCATACTGCTGATATTCAACTAGGTAATGTTCAGGACAACCGATCGAATGAAGAGCTCTTACTTGATGCCTATAGCGGTAAAGCCTCATTAGCACTCATTCGTAAAATGTGGGCCTACGGCAGATATTTATTCATTTCTGGAACTGAGTCGAAAGGACAGCCTTTTGGATTATACGGTATATGGGGAGGAGATCATCGCCTTACGTGGGATCATAACATGGCTAATATTAATATACAGATGATCTATTGGCATGCAGCCTCAG
>Ga0160443_100566_pt1 | contig 22533 bp, 17 predicted proteins | sample HID1972I_E1MG_FD_108244 | JGI IMG/M metagenome (GOLD analysis project Ga0160443, IMG submission 108244) | Enriched pill bug-associated microbial communities from UW Madison campus, WI, USA - HID1972I_E1 MG | ecosystem: Host-associated > Arthropoda: Insects > Digestive system > Unclassified ... | reverse complement strand
GTCAGCGTCGGCATCCGCATCCGCATCAGCATCGGCGTCAGCGTCGGCATCCGCATCGGCATCGGCATCCGCATCAGCATCAGCATCGGCGTCAGCGTCGGCATCCGCGTCGGCATCCGCGTCGGCATCCGCGTCGGCATCCGCATCGGCATCGGCATCCGCGTCGGCATCGGCATCTGCGTCGGCGTCAGCATCCGCGTCGGCATCCGCGTCAGCATCGGCGTCAGCGTCGGCATCCGCATCCGCGTCGGCGTCGGCATCAGCATCCGCGTCAGCGTCGGCATCGGCATCCGCATCGGCGTCGGCGTCAGCATCCGCGTCGGCATCCGCGTCCGCATCGGCATCGGCGTCGGCATCCGCGTCGGCGTCCGCATCCGCATCGGCATCGGCATCCGCATCGGCATCGGCATCCGCGTCCGCATCGGCATCTGCATCAGCATCAGCATCGGCGTCAGCGTCGGCATCAGCGTCCGCGTCGGCATCTGCATCGGCATCCGCGTCAGCGTCGGCATCCGCATCGGCATCCGCATCCGCGTCAGCATCGGCATCGGCGTCGGCATCAGCGTCCGCGTCAGCGTCAGCGTCAGCGTCGGCATCCGCATCGGCATCCGCGTCGGCATCGGCGTCGGCATCTGCGTCAGCATCTGCGTCGGCGTCAGCATCACCGTCATCGCTGGAAGATCCTCCAAGAGCGAGGGCTCCCCCGCCAGCCAGCAGGCCCAGAGCGACAAGACCGAGGACGGAGCCGTCACTTGTAGCGGCGCCAACCAGTTGATCTACGCCCTCTATTTGTGAAAAACGAAAGTCAGCCAAGCCGTCGCTATGCTCACCCAGCCAGAGGTTGCCATTTTCATCCTCCAGCACCAGCTCGCTGTGCTCACCATCCATCTCGCGGAAAAAGTGTCCGATGCGGATGGTCTCGCCGGAACGCATCCGAAGAAGGAGATCGTCACCGTCGCGCACGAAGTCGGAGACCTCATTTTTATCCGCGCGAATCCGCACGATGCTCGGTTTTTCGATATCAAGTTTATCGAGCGACACGGTCTGAGAACCACCGGCGGCCTTGTCGGTAACGATCGCAACCATGAAACTTTCCTCCTGCAACGCGGTAACATCGGCGACAGAAATTCCTGCCGCCCGTGACATCAGGCAACATGTAAGAAACTGGATTTTCGCAAGCGACGACCGCTGAGAAGCAAGCAGCCCCAAAATCAACGGATCGGTTTATCTAAACGTCGGAAATAGTCTTCCGATCGCCTCTCCCACCCTCATAATTGCATAAAAAATGGACTCTGCAAGAAAAAAACAACCGGGAAGAGCATTAGGAAATTCTTTTGTAACGGTAATTCCGAGATCTAATATATGTTTTCCCCTCTTATATATGAGGGTGGCAACAGTGCGAAGTCATGGTCGATTTCTCTTCGGGATGGCTTGCATTATCATCGGTCGGCAATCACGTGTGAGACCAATTCTATTTTTGGTCAACACCCGTTATGGTCGTATCTTGCGGCGATCCGACCTTCCCCGTGATACTGTTTAATCAAGCCTAGGCGCGAACCAGGAGAGAAACTTTGCGTTTAAAAAATTGATTAAAATCAAATATATGTCGCTTAAGGGCCGGCCGTTGCTACCGTCCGCTAAAGGGAAATGCCCTGGACGGTTTGGCCTTCCAGCGAGAAGGCTTCCCGCATTCGTCCACTATTGAACGTGCAGTCGATGTTCAACCTGTGCAGGTCATACTTGATGTTGCTGATATCGAACCTGGCGGCATGGAGTTCCTGGTCGGCGTTGAGCAGATCAAGCAGTGTTCGCGTGCCGAGTTCAACATATTGTGTTCGATAGAGATCACGCGTCTGTCGCATCGTTGACTGACGCGTCGAGAGCGAGCGGCGCAGACTTTCTTTACTTGAAATCTGACTACTGGCTTCCGTCAGGTTCCTCAAGATATCAACCAACGCGCGCGCTTCTGCAGCCTGTGATGCTCCAAGCGCCTGGACGGCCATGTTGCGTCTAGCGCTCGTCGCACCGCCATTGTAGAGGCTGCCCGTAACCTTTAGCCCGACACTGTAGTCGGGATCAAATGAGCTGAGTTCCGTCACGTCGACACCAATTCCAGCGTCGAGCGACAGTGTCGGCAACCCTTCGGCTTTCGCAAGAGCAATCTGCGCGGCCGCCGCTTCGCGATCTGCCGCTGCCTGCATGACTGCCGGCACGCGCGACCAGTCCGGATTTGTGGAACTGCAGGACTTAGACAGCCATGCCGGCAGTGTGTCCGATACATCGACGGGTCCGTCGATACCGCTTAAATTCGCGAGGATCGCTTCCCAGCGCGATAATTGCCCCTCGATCTCCAACAATGTGGCTTCGGCGGCCTGAACACGCGCTTCGGCTTGCAGCAGATCTGAACGCGTGCTTGCGCCCTTGTCGGTGCGCGACTTCACCAGGTCCAAGATCGCTTTCACATCCTTTATCTGGTCACGCGCAACACTTCCCAATGAGCGATTGCGCTGTATTTCGATCACTGAATACGCCGTTTCGCGCGCCAGATCGTCCACAGCCATCATAACCTGCGACTTCCGGCCCGCAATTCCCGCAGTGGCGATTTTGACCCGGTTGTCCACTTTACCGAAATCATAAAGCATCTGCGAGACATTGAAGTTCAAATCTGGACTGTAGCGATCCGATCTATTGGTGCTATAGGAAGAGTCGAGTCCCCAACTCATATTGGGAAGATAACCGGCACGAGCTTCATTGACCGACTCGGTCTGCTGACGAAGCCGACCTATGGTTTCCGTGACAGCGGGATGCCAATCGACTGCCTTTCTCACAGCAGTTTCGATTGACAAGGGGCCCTTGTGTTCGGTTCGTTCGCGTTTCGCCGGCCTGACGGGTTCCGATATCGTCCCGATCACGCCCGGAAGATCCGCGTTACCAAGGTGCATGTCTTTGCCGGAGGCTTCAGGATTCCCGGGGCCCGCTTGTCGGATGTTGGCGCTGGAGCGATTTGCACAGCCAGTTGTCAATATACCCGCGGCGATGACGCAAACAAACGCTGGAAGCCAACTAAATCGCATTTAACGTTCCACCTTCTGACGGGAAGAATGAGCAACCTGCCAGTACGAGGAACGAGACCATGGCTTTGATTTACCGATATAAAACCGGCTTTGGAGACAGAACTAGGCAAACATGGTTAACGATTGGTTAATCAGGTCAAGTGAATAATAACCATGTATATCACTTAAGGCATGATCCAGAGGCGATTGTTCAACCAGTTCTCTATGCTGCTGTTACCTGATCATCTGCTTTGGGGGGGCGCAATAGTGATGCAAACCTGCGACTAAATTTAATGTTTATTCCAATTGCACATGCAGGTGCGCGCTACTAATATTTGGCGTCGCAAGATAGGTTGTTGATGCAATTACCGGTTTGACCGACCTCGTAGCCCGCTACGGATGTGAAGCTACATGAAGGCGCATCACGACACAGCGATCCAATCTGCGACCCTGACCTGATACCGATGAGTCCGATTTTGCCAGCATGATTTCCCATCCTGAAGTCAGGATTGATCAGTTGGACCAATTTCGAGGGCGGAGAGCGATCGTGGTCTCGACCGCTTTGTACTGGCATTCGATTTGCGTGCGTTCGCATGATAGGTCATCGAGTGTGGGAGCAACGCTAGTTTCTAGGCTATGTTGGCCTCGTGTCGGTCTGCAGAGAGCGTCCTCTGGGTCCCCCACGTTGAAATTGGATGGCGGGTTGTCCGCAAAGTATTGGGGCGATTTCTTGCGACCATGCCGTCTGAACGCCCCGGCACGCAAGTTACGAAGCTGCATCCTCGAGGGGGCTCGCGCAATGGCACGCGGTATCGTCAAACTGAATCCTATGCTACGTTGAGGCGTCACAGGAAAAAAAGCAGAGATTCTATTTGCCTAACTCAAACTCATCCTGTGACTTGATCGCCTTCGATTAGAAGGCCCAACGGAGCGTGTGATAGATTCCATCCGCAGCCGTGCAAAACCTCCTGAAAGTCGCAAAACTTGTTCCCACGACGAGGTCCAAAATTGCCATGAACGGAAATATACCTAAGCGCGCCACAGATAGCGTGAAGTGCACTGACGGTCGCAGTTCGACATGGACTCGCAGGATGGCCTATTTCTTCTGATTGCCAGCAAAAGCGGCCGTCAAGCCAAGACCGATATACACGAAACCACTGACCCAGCGTTCAGCCTTCAGGTACGCGGGACTGCGCTTCAGCCACTTGCCGGCCGTGCCGGCGGCAAGTGCGTAAGAGCTGTCCGTCAGAACGCCGATCGCTGTGTAAACAAGCCCGAGAAAAGCGATCTGCATAGCCACATGGCCACGATTGACCTCAACGAACTGTGGCAAGAAAGCCAGAAAGAATAGTGCGGTCTTCGGATTGAGGAGATTAACGATAAAGCCCTCACGAAAGAGGCGCATGCGGCTCCGTGCGGGTAAATCGCCCTCGACGCCGGGAATATCCGAGGGGCCAAAAAGCTTTTTGAGGCCAAGCCAGATCAGATAGGCCGCGCCGGCATACTTTACGACGCTGAAGGCGAGCGCGGATGATGCCAGGAGCGCCGACAACCCGACAGCGGCGGCGGCGACATGCACAAGCGTGGCCGTATGGATGCCAAGGATTGAAACGAGCCCCGCAGAGCGACCCTGCTCGACCGAGCGCGCGAAGATGTAAAGAACTGCCGGTCCCGGCACAAGAAGCAGCACCAGCGTCGCGCTGACGAACAGGCTGAGATTTGTTGCGCTGGTAATTGCCAAATCCATAGTTATTTTGGCCCGTTTTTTATTGCGCTACCAATAGCATGCGGCGGCCTCAGACACGAGGTCATCCTCTTTTTTGCCTTTGATGTTCGAGTCGACAAGAACGGCATCCAGATGTCAGGCATCGGAACGGACGTCTCAGTCTCAGTATCGTAGAAAAACCGGCCGCTGCGGCCGGCTCATTTTGGCGATATCTGCCTGACATTGCTCAATTCAGGGAGAGGCGGCCAGGTCGGAAGGTTGCGAGCATGGGATGTTCGGTGCCTGTCGCAACCTCGAACGCGAGCAGCTCGCCCACGATGAGGCCGAGTGTAGCACCGCTGTGGCTGAAGGCCACGTAGTAACCGGAAATACTCTTGATGGCTCCAATCACCGGCTCGCCATCGCCGGGGATCGGTTTGCCACCAACGCCGATGGAAGCCACCTCGAGTTTCGGATTGCCTTCCATCACCCGCGCAGCCTCAACCAAAAGCTCTGAAACCACGCTGTCGTCGATATCATAGCTGCCGTCTGCGCGCACTGTCACACCCTCATCGGCCGCCCAGTCGGCATCCAGTGAGAATGTGCGGCCCGGCGCCGGGCGAACGGCGACGCGCGGTGTATTGAGAACAGCGCGCAGGGGATGGGCGAGCGGCCTCGTCTGCACCAGAAGGGCGATCGGTGTCCCGTCGGCAATGGTCTGTCCGCTTTCCGCAGCCATCTTCGGGACGGCCGGACCGGTGGCAAGCACGACGGCGTCCGCTCGATGGAGAACAGCATTTGCAGTTTGCGCGCCAACGACACGACCACCCTCGATCACGACCCGTGCAGCACCTTGGTCCGTTACCAGAACGCCACCGAGTGCGAAAAACTCCTCAAGCAGCACACCAATCAGCGTCGGCAAATCGACCCAGCCTTCGCCGGGATTGTAGATTGCGCCCTGTGGAGTGATTGCGCCGGCGTCGACACCGGGCACAACGCGGCCGACTTCGGCTGCTGAAAGGCGCTGCGCATCATAGGCAAGCGAAACTTCGTGGCGATAGGCCGCGTCGATCTCGTTGCGCTCGTCATCCGCGTCCCAGGTCAACCCGCCATCAAAGCGAAGCCATTCTGCGCCGGGATTCTGCGCCGCGAGTGTGCGATACCGGTCGATGCCGGCCATGCGCAGCCGATGATAGGGCTCAGAGCGCATGCGTGCCGAGTTCAGCCAGGACAGCGAGCGGCCGGAGGCACCATTGGCCGGCGGCCCGTCATTGAGGATCGTCACCTTAATGCCGCGCCGCGCAAGCTGTACGCCAGTGGAAACGCCGAAGATACCGGCGCCGATGATGACGGCCGAAGAGATGGTGTTGTCGGTCATGGAATTGGCTTTCAATCAATTGTCATACGGATGGGGGTAAGGCATCGGGGATCTCCCAGCGACCGCTGGCTGCGGAGCGGAACAGCGCGTCAATCGCCGTCATATTCGCGATTGCGTCGCCAAGCCCCGTCTCGAGTGGTCCGCCGGAGAGGACAGCCTCGGCGAATGCATCGGCCTGTTCGCGATACTGGTCGACAGGCCCGATCGCGATCTCCTCGCGGCCGCCGCCGGCAAGATCGCGACCATCATCAAAGACAAGGATGGTCGGCTCATCAGCCGGTGCATTGAAGGGAATGGGGATTTCCAGACGCCCGCGCGTTCCAAGCACCGTGACCTTCTGCGTGAGGGAGAGTTGTGTGGAACAGGTGAAGGCAAGCTGCCTTCCCTCTGGAAACGCCAGCAGCCCGCTCGTCAGCCGGTCCGTGCCGAAGACGGGATCGCGCTCCATGAGGGCGATCGCCCGTACCGGTTCCGCGTCGAACAGGAACCGCGCTGTGTTGATGGCGTAACAACCAACGTCGAACAGACCGCCGCCGCCAATATCAGCCTGGTTGCGTACATTCCCGGGGTCGTCGAGATAATAGGTAAAGATCGTCTGGATGGCCCTCACCTCGCCGAGGCGCCCCTCGGCAATCAACGCGCGCGCCTTTTTCCATTGCGGATGGTGGCGCACCATGAAGGCTTCCGCGACCGGCAGGCCCGCCGCCTTTTGTGCCGCTGCCAGTTCCCTCGCCTGCTCGGCATCAAGCGCGATCGGTTTCTCGCAGAGTACGGGTTTGCCCTGCGCCAGTGCCTTTATCGTCAGTGGCACGTGCAGATGATTGGGCAAAGGGTTGTAGATTGCGTCTATTGCCGGATCGGCAAGCAGTTCCTCGTAGCTGCCATAGGACTTGGCGATGCCGAAGCGGGCCGCCACCTCCTTCGCCTTCGCGGCATCGCGCGAGGCGATTGCCGCAACGCGCCCCAGGCGGCTGGACTGGATGGCGGGAATGACCGCCTTGGCAGCAATGCCTGCGCAACCGAGCACACCCCATCGTATCGTTTGTGTCATTGGTTTCTCCTCCCGGCGCTCAGAGCACTTCCGCTAGGAAGCGCTGGAGACGCGGGCTTTGCGGGTTGTCGAATATTGCCTCTGGCGTGCCGGCTTCAACGACGCGCCCCTCGTCCATAAAGACGACCTGATCGGCCACCCGGCGGGCAAATCCCATTTCATGCGTGACGACGACCATGGTCATGCCACGCGTGCCGAGCTCGGCCATGAGGTTGAGCACGCCCTTGACCAATTCCGGATCGAGCGCACTCGTCACCTCGTCGAAGAGGATAACCTCCGGTTCCATGGCAAGCGCACGGGCAATAGCAACGCGCTGCTGCTGCCCGCCGGAAAGACCGCCCGGACGGTGGTGCTGGCGGCTCGCAAGGCCGACATCGGCAAGCCTTGCCTTGGCGATGCGCTCGGCCTCGGCTGCGGGCAGGCCCTTGATCTTCGTAAGCGACAGCATGACGTTTTCCAGCGCCGTGTGGTCGGGAAAGAGGTTGAAATGCTGGAATACCATGCCGACCCGGCGGCGCAGCGTTTCCGGCTTCATTGCGAGAATGCTTTCGCCATCGATAAGAATATCGCCGCTCTTCGGCTCGACCAGACGGTTGAGCCCACGCAGCAAAGTCGATTTTCCGGATCCGGACGGGCCGATGATGCAGGTGACGCTGCCCGGCTTGACTAAAAGATCGACACCCCTCAGCACATCAAGATCGCCATAGGCCATACCGAGACGGCGCACATCAAGGCTGCCGCCCTTGAACGAGACGCCAGTCGCGCGAGCTGCACTGTCGAGTTCACTGACTTCCTCCAGTCCGCTGGTGATGACGGCGGGGCGCTGCTTGCCAACCCGCAGACGATTGTCGATCGCATTGACGACATGGGTAAGCGGCACGGTAACGACGAGATAAAATACGCCTGCCAGCAGGAGCGGTGACAGATTGCCGGTCACCACCGCCTGGTCCTGGCCCACGCGAAAGATCTCACGCTCTGAGGCCAGAAGCCCGAGGAAATAGACCAGGCTCGAATCCTTGACGTTGCCGATGAACTGGTTGACGAGGGCCGGCAGAACGCGGCGCACGCCTTGCGGCACGACGATAAGGCGCATGCCCTGGCCATAGCTCATCGACAATGCCCGGCAGGCCTCCATCTGCCCACGGTCGACGCTCTGGATACCAGAGCGGAAAATCTCGCCGATATAGGCACCGGCAATCAGGCTGAGTGCCAGAATGCCGAGCGGATAAGGCGATGGACCGAAGAGCTCGCGGCCAATGCGGGCAAAACCCTGGCCAATGAGGAGAATTGTGACGATGGCCGGCAGGCCACGGAAAATATCGGTATAAAGACGAGCGGGAATGCGCAGCCAGGGCGAGCGGGAAATGCCCATGATCGCGAGCATCATACCGATGGCGACGCCAAGCACAGTCGAGGTCGCAGCCAGGATCAGCGTATTCTTGAGACCAACGGTGATCATGGTCGGCAGCACTTCGGCCATGGCATTCCAGTCGAGGAAGCTACGGCGCAGGTTTTCAAGCCAGTTCATCAGGATATCCCTTGAAAGAAAGGCCGGTCCGACCGGTAAAGGCCGGACCGGAAGGTGGCATCACTGCTTGGGAAGATATGCCTGCGGCATCGGCGTGCCGGGGAACCATTTTTCGTGCAGCTTTTTCCAGGTGCCGTCCTGCATGGCCTCTTTCAGGCCCTTGTTAAGCGCCTCGCGCAATGCATCGTTACCCTTGCGGATGACGAAGCCGGCGGGCGCGTCGAAGCTCGGAATGTTGACTGCGACTTTTAGCGCCGGATAACGGGCGGAATAGTCCTTTGCAGCCTCGAAATCGAGGAAATGTGCATCGACCGTCCCGTTGTTGAGTGCGGAAACGGCAGAATTGTTGTCCGGGAACTTCACGAGATCGGTGCCGGCAAAATTCTTCTCGGCATAGATTTCCTGAAGTGTACCCTGCACCACACCGAGACGCTTGCCTTTAAGACCCGCTGCATCGGTGATGCCTGGCTCGGAAGTGAGGACGCTCAAGAAACCTGCAAGATAACCATCAGAGAAATCAATGGTCTCCTTGCGCTTGGCAGTCGTGCCGATCGCAGCGGCCGCAACATCGAAGCGGCCGTTGGCGACAGAGGGCATCAGGGCCGAGAATTCCTGGCCGGTGAACACCACCTGTTCCTTCTTGAACCCAAGACGTTCGGCTACGTTGAGGAACAACTCTATGTCGAAACCGGTAAAGTTGCCGTCGGCGGTGGTGAAGGCATACGGCTTGGCATCGCCCATCGTGCCGACACTGATGGTGGCGGGATCGATGAGGCCAAGCGGATTGTCGGCAAGTGCGGGCGTCGCCGCGCCTGCAAGGACACCGAGTGTGATCGCGGCCGTGGTCGCGCGAATTTTTGCGAAGGCGGATGTTAAGGCTTGGGTAAATTGCATTGGTTTCTTCTCCTCTGGTGTCGTTGTCTGCGATAAATTCAAGGCGCACGGGTCCCACCCGGTCGGCGCATGATGTCACCTACCCGGCCCACACAGTTCGCATGTCGGAAGTCTTTTTATTTTTGAGACCGGTCTCAATTAGAAAGAGACCGGTCTCTTTGGGTATTGGCAATTGTTATCTTCGCATTTGCCAGTCGTCAAGTTCTCTTGTAAGGCTACCGCTTATGGACAAGATCCCGCCTAAAACTCCTTCCGTGACAGTCGCTGACGTCGCACGCCAAGCCGGCGTCTCAAAGGCAACGGCTGCACGCGTGCTAGGTGGCTACGGAACTGTTAGCGACCGGGTGAGAGAGGCGGTCCTGGCCGCGGCTCAGTCCCTCGATTATCGCCCCAATGAGCTTGCTCGCAGCATGACGACAGGTCGTTCAGGCACCATCGGCGTCGTGGTGGGAGATATTGAAAACCCCTTTTTCAGCCTCGCCGTGCGAGGCATCACGGATATTGCCCGGCAGGCAGGCTTCACCGTCATCCTCATTAACTCGGGTGAAGACGTCGTTGCGGAAAGAGCGGCCATCCGCACTCTGCTTGCCAAGCGTGTCGACGGTCTCATCGTCTCGCCGGCCAAGGAAAACGATGTCGAGCATCTGCATGAGGTTATTCGCTCGGGGCTGCCGCTCGCGTTGCTCGATCGTGGAAGCGACACGCTCGATGTCGACACCGTTATTGCCGACGACCGGCATGCCGCCGAGAATATTACACGCCGGCTGATTGCTCTCGGCCACCGCCGCATCGCCTATTTAACCGCCTGCGACACGCCGGATCATCGGTTCCGCAGTGCAGACGACATCAGTACCGGTTCGGTCAGGCGACGCATCGAAGGGTATCTTGGTGCGTGCAGTGAGGCTGGTCTGACCAACATGGAAAGCTGGGTACAGGTCGGTGCCGTCACGCAGCAAGAGACGCATCGCATCGTCACCGAAATGCTCCAGTCGGCGCAGCGTCCGACGGCAATCATTGCATCGGACAGTATAATCGGCCTGGAGGTGTTCAAGGTTCACCGTCAACTGGGGCTTAGCATCCCGGATGACCTGTCGCTGGTATCGTTCCATGATGCGGATTGGACGTCTGTAACAACGCCTCCCGTGACCGTCGTGCGCCAACCCGTCTATGATCTCGGTGCGACGGCGGCCAGGTTGCTGGTCGACCGGCTAAATGGCAAAGGTCAGATGGTCCGCAAGGTCGTTCTGAAAACCGAAATCGTTGAACGTGCCTCCATGCGGGAAGCACTTTGACTCGGTAGACGGTGTTGAAAAGCTGCTTTGATCCCTCCGTCTTTTTGTGACGGCCCCTCGCCGATCGATCCACTGTCACTATTATCGCCAACGTAAAAACGGCGCTGGTCCTCGGTCAGACAGAATCCGATAGATCGGCTCGCAGCCGGCCCCTTTTAGTATGGCCGAGTGGTTGCCTCTTGAGATCGAATGTCGTTCGATTCGCCATGGGGTAGATTTTTTGCACTGAAAATCTCGTTTCGACCGACGCTGATGACCTTGATTGCCGAGCGAAAATGCAGTTGCCGCCGCAGGGACAGGATGTCCGAAATATTCTATAAGTATCTGATTATAATTTATAAAATGGCCGCCTCTATTCCCCTGTCAACCACGGACGTCAATATCCGGTTAACCGTAAATAACTGGACGGCGAAACAGAATCATGTTGTACCTTTGGCGGACGATGGTCGGCAAACCGGCGAATGCCCGCCAAGAGGAAAATATGGCGATAGCAAAACATGCAGAAATGACGAGCGGTCAGAAGGAAGACGCGGGCGCCAAGATCATGCGCCATGCGGGTCTTCTGTCTCAGCAGTTGCAGGACCTTCGCACCCGCATGTATCCTCCGAAGTCGGAGAAAAGCCTGCGACCGTTCCTCACCAACGAAGTCTCCAAGCTGACCTCAATACCCGATTCTACGCTGAAACTTATGTCGAGCGAAGGCCGTGGACCGATCCCTGGCCGGCTGGAAAATAACCATCGTGTCTATACGCTTGCTCAGATCAATGAATTGCGCGAGCTCTTTGCCGCCCAAAAGCCTTCTGAAGCGCTGAGATTTTCTCCTCGCCGACGCGAGGGCGAGCATCTCCAGGTCGTTGCGATCGCCAACTTCAAGGGCGGCAGTGCCAAGACCACGACCTGCGTCCATCTTGCGCATTATCTCGCGCTGCAGGGCTACCGCGTACTTGCTCTTGATCTCGATCCGCAGGCATCGCTTTCTGCACTGTTCGGCGCGCAACCTGAGTTTGACGTTGGTGCCAACGAAACGATCTACGCTGCTCTTCGCTACGACGACGCCGAGCGCCGGCCAATCCGCGATATCATCCGCAAGACCTATTTCGACGGGATCGATCTGATACCCGGAAACCTCGAAGTGATGGAATATGAGCATGAAACGCCGCGGGTTCTGGCGCAGAAATCGGGCTCGGGAGCGATCTTCTTCGAACGGTTGAAGCTTGCTCTTGCCGAGGTTGATCAGGACTACGACGTCGTCATTCTCGATACTCCGCCGTCTCTCGGGTTTCTGACGCTGAGTGCGATTTATGCTGCGACCAGCATGATTATCACGGTACACCCGGCGATGCTCGATGTCGCATCCATGAGCCAGTTTCTCCTGATGATGGGGGACCTGATAAGCGTGCTCAATGAGAGCGGAGCGCAGCTTGATCAGGATTTCATCCGCTATCTCATTACCCGCCATGATCCCAACGACGCACCACAGTCTCAGGTCGTTGCGTTGATGCGCCATCTCTTCGGAACGGATGTGCTTCTTCCGACGCTGATTGAAAGCACTGCTGTCGAGGCAGCAGGACTTGCAAAGCGCTCGATTTACGAACTCGAAATGGGCCAGATCGGCCGTGACACGCATAAACGCGCACGCGAGGCGGTTGATGCCGTCAACGAAGCGGTCGTGAAACTCATCAACACCAGCTGGGGACGCACATGACCAACAAGTCATCGCGTAAATCCATCGTTGCAAATTTTGGCCTGCTGTCGGCGGAACTTGAAAACCGGCTGGCGACCGATGCTCCTGTCTCCCCGCAGCAACCTGCACCAACTGCACGTGTCGGTGCCGGCGTGATCGGTGCGGCGCACAGGGCGATCGACGACATCAAATCGGAACGCGACCGCCTCAAGGCGCTTGTTGAATCGGGTGGTGGTGCGATCAGAGAGCTCGACCCGTCAAAGGTCGATCCCTCTCCCTTTCCCGATCGTCTTCCAGATGACGATGCATCGGATTTCGAGTCTTTCAGGAACTCGATAAAGTCCGAGGGTCAGAAGGTCCCGATCCAGGTCCGCAAGTCACCAGCATCGCCCGATCGCTATCAGGTTATCTACGGCCATCGCCGGCTCCAGGCAGCGCGCGATCTTGGAATTCCGGTCAAGGCGATCGAAGTCGAGATTTCCGACGTCGAACTTGTCATTGCGCAGGGTATTGAAAATGCCGATCGCCAGGATCTGACCTGGATCGAGCGCACCCTGTTTGCTCGCCGTATGGATGATGCCGATGTGAAGCCTCGTGATATCAAGGCTGCATTGTCTATCGACGATCCCGAGCTTGCACGAATGCGCGCGGTTTATCGCGCACTTCCGCTCAATATCGTCGAGACAATTGGTCGGGCAGCCAAGGTCGGTCGTCCAAGGTGGGTGGAGTTTGCAAAGGCTTTCTCCGAACAGCCTGACCTGCATGATGAAGTGCGCAGGGTGCTTTCGGCCGCTACACAAAGCCGGCTTGGATCCGATCAAAAGTTTCTGGCCGCCTTTAACGCCCTGAAACCTGCCGCACCGTCGAAGGCCGGCAAGATGATTGCCGGCGCCGCAGGCGAACCACTTGGCAGCTTTTCGCGCACGAACAAGGATATCCGTATTTCGGCGGATACACCGGCCGGAGCAGAATTCCTGCGTTTCATCGAAGCGCAGCTGCCATCACTGGCTGAGCGGTTCACGCGCGAAAGATCAAAGATTTGAACTGAAGCCGAGAAACAGACTTCGGAACCATTTTAAGTAAGGAAAACGCGCAAAAGAAAAAGGCCCCCGAAACGTTGCCGTCATGGAAGCCCTTCTCGTCGTGTGAGAGCTAGAGAATCGCATTTCCATGAATCCTAGTCAAGAGTCTTTGGCACCGTTTTGGTGAGCGTAATTCTTTTGCCTTTTTGAAGAGGCGAGGGACATGGAAGGTGGACAAGTGACGACGCCGTTTGGGCGGCGGTCGGTAACGCTTGCGCTTGTGAAGCAGCAGATTGCCACGACCAGGATCAAGGAAGGCAAGTCGGCAGACAAATGGAAAGTCTTCCGCGACGCATCGGAGGCGCGAGAGGTGCTTGGTCTGCAGGATCGCAGCCTTGCGGTGCTCGATGCGCTTTTGAGTTTCTATCCTGAAAATGAGCTGCGCCAGGACGCGCAGCTTATCGTTTTCCCGTCGAACATCCAGCTGTCAATTCGTGCGCATGGCATTGCGGGCGCTACCCTGCGGCGTCATCTTGCCCTGCTTGTCGATGCAGGACTGATCATCCGCAAGGATAGTGCAAACGGCAAACGCTACGCCCGAAAGGATGGTGAAGGCTCGATCGAGCACGCCTTCGGTTTTGACATATCGCCGCTTCTGATGCGCGCCGAGGAACTGGCATGCCTTGCCCAGCAGGTGGCTGCCGATCGGATCGCGTTCCGCAGGGCAAAGGAGAACCTAACGATCTGCCGGCGGGATATCCGCAAGCTGATTACGGCGGCCGTCGAAGAGGGAGCTGCAGGCGATTGGGACGAGCTGGAAGAGCAATATCTGGCCGCTGTCAGGCGAATTCCTCGAAACCCGACGCTCGACGAACTGAGAGATTTGGGCATCGAGATGGATAATTTGCGGCAGAACATCATCAACCAGTTGAATTCCGATGATTTTTCTTCAGAAATGACCACCAATGATGCTCAAAATGAGCGTCACATACAGAATTCAAATACCAACCTCCTCAATGAACTTGAACCTAGCTCTGAAAAAGAGCAGGAGGCGAAGCCGAGCCAGAATAAGCAGGCCGAACATGTGCCGATTAAGGCTTTTCCGATTGGTCTCGTCTTGCGCGCCTGCCCCGAGATTTTAAACTACGGTCCTGAAGGCCAGATCAGAAACTGGCGAGAACTCATGACGGCCGCCGTGGTGGTCAGATCGATGCTCGGGGTGAGCCCGTCCGCATATCAAGAGGCCTGTGAGGTGATGGGTCCGGAGAACGCGGCAGTGACGATCGCCTGCATTCTCGAGCGGGGCGGCCACATCAATTCGGCCGGCGGGTATCTCAGAGACCTAACCAATCGGGCCAAGCGAGGTGAGTTTTCGCTGGGGCCGGTGCTGATGGCGCTATTGCGGGCGGCCGGTCATTCGGTGAAGGCAACGGGGTGACGTTGACGTCATGGATGAGGGTTCCCGTTGCGCCGGTGTTTCCATCTGGATACTGGAGCATTTGAGGAATCCACATCCAGGTTTGGGGGCTTTCCCTACATTTTCCGGCCTTCCATATCAGTTCCTTCCGCCTCAATGTTTACGACCCAACGACAGCTGAACTCTTGTTGGATTGCAGCCAGGTTAAAAGGCCTAGAGAGACTGACATCAGCTACCGGACGTTGTTCACGGAGCTGATGCGGCGGACTTCCGTTTGGAAGGGTAGTTCGTGACTGTGACGGTCAAATAACGCGACTATTGATATTTCGATCTCCCTATTCCCGTGGACAAGGATGAGCGAAGCTATTCCGGGTCACACTACGATAAGCAGATCACAGTGCGGTATGATCATACCGCACCCAGATGACGATTGTGGTTATCTGGACTAGGGATTGATCACTTTCACCCCGGCAGCCTCGAAAGTGCTTGTATTAGGAATGTCGAGGCAAAAAGTTCTTTCATGGTACTTCCTCGCAAGGTGCGAGGTTGAATATCTAACCCGTCAACGCCATCGCATATCTCGGCGGGCCGCAAGTGGCTTCGGTATCCTCCTCAGGGCACGAAGCTACCGTTTCCTGCTAAGTCGGCAGATACTCTGCGCTCCAACTCTCGCTGATCGTGCCGGATGCAATCAACCGATCGATCTCGTTATCGGTGTAGTTCAGGTCGCGGAGAACGGCGCGCGTGGAGGCGCCGTACTTCTCCGCTGGCGTTATAGCCGTCACCTTGCCGACTGCCGGACGGATGGCGAAGGGGTCGAGCTGAGTGACGGTGTGCCCGCTCGGATGGTCTGGAAAAACCGAGAATGAATAACTGCCCCGGTCGATCCCCGGCGTGCCGTCGGCAATGCGGGCGCTGCGGCTGCGGATCTCCTCGATGTTCTCGCAGAGAGATACGCCGATATCGGCTTTCTGCAGGCGCTGTTGCCAGGTTTCAGCAGGTGCCGTCATGAAGGCTTTCGCCAGATAGGCCTCGCGATCGGATGCGGCCATCTCGACAATTGCCTCAAGCCCCTCCGCCCTGCCGAAGCGTGGCAAATCAACTTCCGAAGCACAGAGGAGAATATGATCCCCCGACGCCGTTTCGTAGAGCTGTGACAGGGCGTTATATCCCTTGGTCTCGCGACCGGAAGGCTCATCGAAGGGACCTCGGTTGGCATAGTCATAGCAGAAGGGTATCTGGGCGAGACCGGTAAGCGCTGACAGCGAGGTCCGCGGACGGCCGATGACCCCGGTTCTGGATTTCTGATACAAAGCCGCTGCAATGCCGAGCGCAGCGCCGAAACCGCACATGACGTCAATGGTACCGACATGGGCGTGTTCCTCCGGCGTGTCCATGGAGCCGCCGAAACGTAACATGATGCCGGTTGCCGACTGCACGAGGTCGTCATAGCCGAGATAGTCGGTACGCGGACCGGTGCGCGCGCCGCCGAAGCAATCGAGCTGGCAGAAGATCGCTTGGGGGTTGAGCGCTTTCAGGCTTTCGGCATCGAGCCCCATCGCCTTGACCTGACGGTCAGTGGCGTTCCAGACAACGACATCGACTGAGCGCACCAGTTCTTCGAACACGATGCGGCCATCGGGCGAACCAATGTTCAGCAGCACGGACTGTTTCCCGCGCATGTGGGACATGCCGAAGATCACGGTGTTCCAGCAGTCATAGAGCGGCTTGGCCGGATCGATCTTGATGACCTCCGCACCGAAGCGGGCAAGATAGGCGACCGAATGCGGACCGGCGATCACATTGCACAGATCGAGAACCTTGACGCCGTCCAGCCAGCCGCCGGGGGCCTCATTCGCTACAACCGGCAAGGAAGGGTGCTCCATGCCGGCGAGGAGTGCTAGCGCCTCCTTGGCCGTTCCCCAACGTCTCGGGCTTGGCGTTAACAATAGATTCGGCGCTCTCCTGCAGCCAGGCCATAGGCCCCGGCTGGGTCATGCGGCCGAAGATCGGATCGTCCACTTCGATCATGAGGCCGGCAGCCTTGGCATGATCGTCGGCGATCCATTCCTTCAGCCAGCGTTGCGGCGCACCCGGAAACAGCCCTTCTCCGAAGACACGTTCCCATTCGGAAGCCGTTTTGGTCAGGAAAACATCCTTCATGCGAGCCGCGATTTTGTCAGCCCAGAATTTTGGGAGCGGATAGACACCGAGCGAAACGTCCGAAGACCACTGCGAAACTGGAAGATAGGTGTCTTCCTCCTCGCGCAGTCCTTCAGCAACGAGCTCGTCGTAAATGCCAAGCGCTTGCAGGCAGCGTTTGGCATGGTTCTTGTGGCTTGGGCAGACCACGTAGAACATTCGCCCGTCGGCGCACCTATAGCTGCGATAGAAGGGATCGAGAAACTCCTGGAGGTCGTCAAAAGACATGTCCATTTGCAGGTCCTCGCCGCGCCGACGCTCGATTTCCCGCTCGCGCTGGGTTTTATAACGCAACGGATAGTCGTCAATCAGGATAGAATTGTAGGACAGGCCCTCCATGACGGCGCTTGCCAGCGGCACCTCAATATGATCGCCTTGGCCGGTGCGCTCACGCGCCTGAAGCGCCAACACCGTCGCGGAGGCCGCAAGCATCGTACCATATGCGGAAGAGAGCGGGAGCGGCGAGAAAGACGGGTTGATACCCATAAGAACGCGGTTTAAGCCCATATCCGTAAAGACGCCCGACGAGGCTGCGATCACTGTCTCGAAGGCTCGCCAGTCCCGGCGGAGTTCATCGTCGGAGGCGAAACCTGGGATAGACAGGGTGATCAGCTCAGGCCGCGATTTACGCAAAGTCGAAAAATCGATCCCGAGCCGGGCAAGCACACCAGGGCGGAAGTTCTCGATCACAATATCAGCCTCGGCCACCAGCGCTTTCGCCTCAAGCAAACCCTTCTCCGTTTTGAGGTCGAGTGCGACGATCAGCTTGTTGCGGTTGAGGATGGCGTTGGCGGGATTGTCCCAGAGCGGCCCGCTGGGGGGATCGATATGCACGACGGTAGCACCCAGATCGCCGAGGATCATGGCCACTGCCGGGCCGGCAATATATTGCCCGAAATCAACCACTCGAACGCCGGAGAGCGGAAGCGTGGAACGTGCGATGAATGTCATCTCTTTTAACCTCCCCCAATAGTTTTCTACGCGTGTGCGTCAGCAACAATCCAGCCGGCTGCCTTTTCGGCGATCATCAGCGTCGGCGCATTGGTGTTACCACTGGTGATCTTCGGCATGATGCCCGCATCGACGACCCGCAGTCCCGCGATTCCGCGAACGTTGAGGCGACTATCGACAACCGCCATAGGATCGTCATCCCCGCCCATCTTCGTCGTACCGACCGGATGGAAGATGGTATTGGCAATATCGCCCGCAAGCCGCGCCAGCTCCTCATCGCTTTGGAACTGCGTGCCCGGTTTCCACTCCTCCGGCCTATATTTCGCCAATGCTGGCTGCGACACGATTTTGCGCACTTGCCGCAGACTTTCGGCAGCAATCCTGCGGTCTTCGTCCGTGCTGAGATAGTTCGGCGCAATCGCCGGCGCGTCCGACGCGTTATTGGAGCGAATACGAACGCTGCCCACGCTCGATGGATTGAGGTTGCAAACGCTGGCTGTGAAAGCGGGGACAGTGTGCAACGGTTCGCCGAAGGCGTCGAGGCTGAGCGGCTGGACGTGATACTCCAGATTGGCATGGGCCTGGCGTTCGTCCGAACGGGTGAAGGCGCCCAGCTGCGAGGGCGACATGCTCATCGGACCACTGCGTTTCAACGCATATTCGAGCCCTATCATCGCTTTACCAAAGACGCTGTTGGCGAGCGTATTCAGCGTTTTCGTATTACCGACCTTGAAGACGGCACGGATCTGCAGATGGTCCTGAAGATTTTCTCCGACACCTGGCAGGTCGTGTTCGACCTCAATACCGAAACGCTTCAGCAATCCCGCTGGACCGATGCCTGATAATTGCAGGATTTGTGGTGAGCCGATGGCGCCGGCCGACAGAATGACTTCTCCCCGCGCCCCAACCTCCGTGCGCTGCCCTTGACGCTCAACAATAACACCGATGCACCGCTTGCGACCAGATGCCTCGTTCGCAAGGATCAAACGCTCGACATGAGATTGCGTCCAGATCGTCAGGTTTGCGCGGTTTTTCGCTGGGCGCAGGAAAGCCTTGGACGTGTTCCAGCGCCAGCCCGAGCGCTGGTTCACCTCGAAATAGCCGACGCCTTCATTGTCGCCACTGTTGAAATCGTCCGAACGCGGAATGCCCGCTTCCACCGCGGCTTCTGCAAAGGATTCTAGGATATCCCATTTCAGCCGCTGCTTCTCGATGCGCCATTCGCCGCCATGGCCATGCATGTCGGAAAACCTGCTGTTGCCACCAGTCTTCGGGTCTGCGCCATGGTCCAGCCGGTAGTGGTCCTCATGCGCCTTGAAATCGGGCAGGCAATTTTGCCAGGACCAGGCATCGTCGCCGGTTGCCGTTGCCCACCCGTCAAAATCGCGTGCCTGACCACGCATATAGATCATGCCGTTGATCGACGAGCAGCCACCAAGCGTCTTACCGCGAGGATAGCGTAGCGAACGACCGTTCAGTCCGGCGTCCGGCTCGGTTTTGTACAGCCAGTCTGTGCGTGGGTTGCCGATACAATAAAGATACCCGACCGGGATATGTATCCATGGGTAGTCGTCCTTGCGGCCGGCTTCCAGCAACAGGACACGTTTTGACGGGTCACGACTGAGGCGATTGGCAAGCAGGCAGCCTGCAGAGCCACCACCGACGATAATGTAGTCAAAAACGTCGTGGATATTGCCGGAACCACCATTCCTCATTGGGTTACCCTCCAATCGCGATGGAACACCACACAATTATAAGACTGGACACTTTGCAGTGGCATGCCATGCTTCCTCCCTGCTTTATATGCAGGCATAGCCAACATTCGCTCGTGAAATCCAATGACAAATTCAACCAAGCATTATAAGTGAAATTAATATGCTGGAAGGTATCGATCTGAGAACATTGCGAGCGTTTGTTACCGTGGGGCGAGAAGGGAACGTCACCCGCGCCGCCGAGCACCTGCACGTTACGCAGCCTGCGGTGACGCTTCAGTTGAAACGCTTGGCCGCTGACACCGGGCTAACCCTGTTCCGGCGGACCTCGACAGGTTTGGAGTTGACACAGGAAGGTGCACTGTTGGCGGCAAAGGCCGAGCAAGTACTGGCGGCGCTGACGGACTTCGGTCAGACGGCCGGTAATTTATCGACGAGGGTCCGAGGAAAATTGCGGATCGGCACGATTATCGATCCTGAATTCACACGGCTGGGCGCGTTTCTGAAAGCGCTTATTGAAAGCGGACCGGGCATAGAAACAACGCTGCGCCACGGGATGAGCGGTGATGTGCCGGAGAGACTCAAGCGCAACGAGCTCGACGCCGGCTTCTATCTTGGCGACCCACGGGACTATGACCCGTCGCCCGACATCACTGGAGAGAGTACCGCCTCACTGTTCTACTCTCGCTCACTTGCCCATTTGACCTATTGCGTCGTCGCTCCGCCATCGCTCGCAAGCTTTGTGCGAGGAGCCGATTGGTTACAGCTTGCCTCCCTCCCATGGATCGGCACCCCACCCGCATCAGTCCATAACCGGATGCTGGCCCGCCTGTTCACCAATCTTGGCGTTCGCCAACAGATTGTCGCCCAGGTGGACCAGGAAGCGTCAATGATTGCCATGACACGCACAGGGATAGGGCTGAGCCTTTGCCGGGAATCGATTGCCCTTTATGAACAGCAGTCTCATGGACTGGTCATCGCTGATAATGTGAAGCTCTCGACGACCTTAAGTTTCCTTTGCCTGGAAGCGCGCTTGGGCGATCCGTCGATCGTCGCTGCATTTGACGCAATCAAACGAGTTTGGGTTCAGTAAACCGACTTAGCGGTGACGCTCTTGAGGGGATACGAACTGACGACCCCAATATTCTAATCAAACTAGCTCTCTAGCTGCGCCAATATCATTCTCCTGACGACTTGTCGAAACCTCGATATCCAGCTATATTACTGGAAATATCTGGAGGATCAGATGGCTAGCTCTCAGACACGCGCAATTCAGAATTATAGAAGCCGCCTGGGCGAGCGCGGTCTCGCTCGTTTTGAGGTGCTCGGGCGCGATAGTGATCGCAGCCTGATTAGATCACTTGCGCGCCGATTGGCCGAAGATGGCCCGGAAGCAGCCAATCTACGAGCCTTTGTAAGCGAAACTCTCGCTGGAGAGCTGCCGAAAAAGGGAGGGATTCTCGCGGCACTTCGCCGATCACCCTTGGTTGGAGCAGATCTCGACACACCCCGTTCACGCGAAGAAGGTCGCGAGATCGATTTGTAATGCGCTATTTGCTCGACACCAACATTCTCAGCAATATCACGAAACCAGAGCCTTCAGCGTCATTGTTGACATGGATGGCTGAACAATTTGACGATGATTTGTTCATCGCGTCGCTCACTATCGCCGAGATACACCGAGGGATACTCGAGAAGCCGGCGGGTAAAAAGCGAACCGATCTCGAAACTTGGTTTGGAGGCAAGGAGGGGCCGCTGTCACTCTTCGCAGGTCGCATCCTTTCGTTTGACGAGAAGGCAGCCCTCGTTTGGGGAGAGCTGATGGCACAAGGAAGGGCAACCGGCCGCCCGCGTAGTGCGCTGGACATGATTGTGGCTGCCATCGCCCAATCCAATAGCTGCGTTGTTGTCACCGATAATGAACGAGATTTTCACGGGATCGAAATCATCAATCCTGTCCGAGGGAACGCAATCTAAAACAATTGCTAGATTTAGCTCTTGAAAGGATAGGAACCAAGGACGCCTTTGTTTTTATTTTCTCATCGCCACAAAATTTCTAGGCACCGGAACGAAACATCAAATGTAACTCGCGTTATCGGTCAATATGAGTGTGCGGTAGCGATGCGGAGATTACGCTTGCTAATCCCTGCATCTGAGCCCGATTATGAGCCATGACCGATATCTGGCAGTCGCCCCTGACCATTTCTAAGGCGGCACGTCAGGCTACGTTACCTGGAATAGATCGATCACGACAGCGTGGTTGGCTGGCTTTCGAACGACCAATTCATAACCGAATTGCGAAGGAGAGCGATTCTGGCGTAGCCATTCGAGCGAAGGCGCCTCGTTAGTGACCACTATGAGCGGTTCGCGTTGATCAGCCTTTGCGATATCAACGATCACCGCCAGGACCTCCTGGTCCGGATTCCCATGTTTGCCGTTCGCCGAGAGCAGATAGATGTCAGCAGGCAGGCGTTCGAAGTAGTTTTTCGTGACGTTTCTATCGCTGCCATGGTGCTAGACCGTAACCGCTGTTTCACTCCCACATTGCTCGCTGCCGCCTGATCTGTGATTGAGGTTTCCATGGATGAAGAACGGGAGTTTCTCCATGGAGACCTCATTGGAGTTTCTCACAACCAGGAAGCCT
>Ga0160443_100562_pt1 | contig 22831 bp, 23 predicted proteins | sample HID1972I_E1MG_FD_108244 | JGI IMG/M metagenome (GOLD analysis project Ga0160443, IMG submission 108244) | Enriched pill bug-associated microbial communities from UW Madison campus, WI, USA - HID1972I_E1 MG | ecosystem: Host-associated > Arthropoda: Insects > Digestive system > Unclassified ... | reverse complement strand
TGCGCTGCGGGTCCTTGGTTTCGCCGGCAGCGGTGGAAACTGCATCGAAGCCGATGTAGGCGAAGAACACGATGGTCGCCGCACGGAACACGCCGCTCCAGCCGAACTCGCCCGGCACGCCGGTGTTCTCCGGAATGAACGGGGTCCAGTTGGCCGGGTCCAGATGCGCCGCACCGAAGCCGATGAACAGGCAGATCACGGTGACCTTGATCGCCACGATGATCGCGTTGACGAAGGCCGACTGCGTCACGCCGACGTACAGCAGGCCGGAGACGGCCGCCACGATCAGCACCGCCGGCAGGTTGAACAGCTTGCCCGAGGCAATGAACTCATGGCCGGTCCAGGCGATGGGCGCGGCGGTCAGCGCGTCCGGGAACGGCATGTTGAGCGTGGTGGTGATGAAGCTGATCAGGTACGCCGACCAGCCCACCGCGACCGAGGCCGAGGCGAACAGATACTCCAGCACCAGGCACCAGCCGATGAACCAGGCCATGCCCTCGCCGAGAGTGGCGTAGGAGTAGGAGTAGGCGCTGCCGGAGACCGGCATCATCGCCGCGAACTCTGCGTAGCACAGGCCAGCCAGGGCGCAGGCGAAGCCGGCGAACACGAACGACAGCATCACCGCAGGGCCGGCGTGGTTCGCCGCCGCCTGCCCGGTGAGCACGAAGATACCGGCACCGATCACCGCACCGATGCCCAGCAGGATGAGGTGTTTCGCTGTGAGGGTCCGTTTCAGTGTGGGCTCGCCGTCCAGGCTGCCTTCGATGGGCTCGCCGGCATCGACGTGCGGTGCCGGCGCGACCGGTTTGACCCTCAACAGAGACTTCAGCATGCAGTGCTTCCCTAAAATGAACAAAGGTGAGGCGCGCGGTACATTGCCGCACGCCCTGATGGCGACTGGGCGCCCCAGCGGTGCGGGGCCCGCTGTACCTTAGCCAAAGCTGAAGCCGCTGTACAAGCACAAATGCAGCATGGCCGAGCGATAATCGGCCAAATCCGCACGATGTCCGCGCCTGCCATGTCGTTGAACCCCGAATCCATTGCCATTCCTGACGCTGCACTGCGCAGTCAGCTTCACGCCTACGCCCGCCGACACCCGGGGGACGCAGCGCTCGCTGACGAATTCAGCACATTGCTGGACGATCCGGAAAACCCGTTCCTGCGCGAGCGCCCGGCCGGCCACTTCACCGGCAGCGCGTGGCTGGTCAGCGCCGACGGACAGCGCGTGCTGCTGACCCACCACCGCAAGCTGGACCGCTGGCTGCAGCTGGGCGGCCATGCCGACGGCGAGCGCGACCTGGCCCAGGTCGCGCTGAAGGAGGCCGAGGAGGAGTCCGGGCTGACCGCGCTGGTGCTGGAGGATGGTGAGCTGTTCGACATCGACAAGCACTGGATTCCCGAACGCAGGGACGTGCCCGGGCATTGGCATTACGACGCCCGTTACGTGGTGCGGGCGTTGGGCAGTGAGCAGTTCGCGGTCAGCGAAGAGTCGCTGGCGCTGGCCTGGCGCGATATCCGTGACGTGGCCAACGCGGCAATCGAGACCCCGGATGGCGACGATTCCCTCCCGCGCATGGCCAAGCGCTGGCTGGCGCGGTGATTTAACGGGGACGGAGGTAGTTATTAACTACCTCCGTCCCCGTTAATAAAGCACACGGGTGCGCAGCGTGCCCGGGATGGCCGCCAGCTCGTCGCGCACGGCGCCGGCCTGGGCTTCGCTGGCGGTGATGTCGATCACCACGTAGCCGACCTTCGGATCGGTGCGCAGGAACTGGCCGTCGATGTTGACGTTGTGGCGCGAGAAGATCTCGTTGACCTTGGACAGCACGCCCGGCACGTTCTGGTGGATGTGCAGCAGGCGCAGGCTCTCGGCGTGCTCGGGCAGGGTCACTTCCGGGAAGTTGACCGCCGACAGAGTGCTGCCGTTGTCGCTGTAGCGGACCAGCTTCGCCGCCACTTCCACGCCGATGTTGTCCTGCGCTTCCAGCGTGCTGCCGCCCACGTGCGGGGTCAGGATCACGTTGTCGTGGGCGGTCAGCGGGGAAACGAAGGCATCGCCGTTGCCCTTGGGCTCGACCGGGAACACGTCCACCGCCGCGCCGCCGAGATGGCCCGAGCGCAGTGCCGCATCCAGCGCATCGATGTCCACCACGGTGCCGCGCGCGGCATTGATCAGGTGCGCGCCGGGGCGCATCCGCGCCAGCTCATCGGCGCCGATCATCCACTGCGTGGCCGGGGTTTCGGGCACGTGCACGGTCACGATGTCGGCGCGCGCCAGCAGGTCGTCCAGGCTGATCGCCGCCCGGGCATTGCCCAGCGAGAGCTTGGTTTCCACATCGTGGAAGATCACCTGCATGCCCATCGCCTCGGCCATCACGCCGACCTGGGTGCCGATGTGGCCATAGCCGATGATGCCCAGCGTCTTGCCGCGCACCTCGTGGCTGCCGGCCGCTGATTTGGACCAGCCGCCGCGATGGCACTCGGCGTTCTTCTGCGGGATGCCGCGGGTCAGCATGATCGCCTCGGCGATCACCAGCTCGGCCACGCTGCGGGTGTTGGAGTAGGGCGCGTTGAACACCGGGATGCCGGCCAGTTCCGCCGCCTCCAGGTCGACCTGGTTGGTGCCGATGCAGAAACAGCCGACCGCCATCAGGCGCTTGGCATGCACCAGCACATCCGCGCTCAGCTGCGTGCGCGAGCGGATGCCGACGATGTGGGCCTCGGCGATCCGGGCCTTGAGTTCGTCTTCGGGCAGCGCCTTGCTGTGCAGTTCGATCTGCGAGTAGCCGGCCGCGGTGAACACGTCGATCGCGGTCTGGCTGACCCCCTCGAGCAACAGTACGCGGATATCCTGCTTCGGGAACGAGGTCTTTTTCGGCGACATGGGCGGCGTGCGACGTGTGGCGGCGGGAGCCCCCAACTATGCCAGAAGCCGGCGCCGATGGTGCGGTGCGCCAATCGACGCCCAGACAGTTTCAGATGCACCTATTTAGGCAGGGCTGGCGAGGGCGATCGACGCCCCGGCGACTGGACGCGGCCGGTAGCGGCTGGCAGGCTTGCGGGCTCCCCCGGCACTGCCAGACGCCCCATGACCGATCCGCGCCTTGATTCGCTGTTGCACGATTGCCCCGGGCTGCGCCTGAAGACCGATCCGGCCGATCTGGAGCACTACGGCCGCGACTGGACCCGCCGCTGGACGCCGGCGCCGCTGGCGATCGCGCTGCCGGGTACAGTCGAGGAGGTGCAGGCGATCCTGCGCTGGGCCAGTGCCCGCAACGTGGCGGTGGTGCCCTCCGGCGGCCGCACCGGCCTGTCCGGTGGCGCCGTGGCAGCCCATGGGGAACTGGTGCTCAGCCTGGAACGGATGAACAAGCCGTTGGCCTTCGATGCCGTCGACCGCACCCTGACCGTGCAGGCCGGGATGCCGCTGGAAGCAGTGCACAACACGGCGCTCGAGCACGGCCTGATCTACCCGGTGGATTTCGCCGCGCGCGGGTCGTGCTCGATCGGCGGCAACATCGCCACGAATGCCGGCGGCATCCGCGTGATCCGTTACGGCAATACCCGTGAGTGGATCGCCGGCCTGACGGTGGTGACCATGGCCGGGGAGCGGGTCGAGCTCAACAAGGGCCTGATCAAGAATTCCAGCGGCTACGACTTCCGCCAGCTGCTGATCGGCTCGGAAGGCACGCTGGGCGTCATCGTGGAAGCGACCCTGAAGCTCACCGACCCGCCGCCGGCCAGCAACGTGATGCTGCTGGCACTGCCGTCGTTCGAGGTGCTGATGCAGGTGTTTGCCGCGTTCCGCGAACGGCTGCAGCTGCAGGCGTTCGAATTCTTCACCGACCGCGCGCTCGAGCACGTGCTGGCGCACGGTGCGCAGGCGCCGTTCGATGAGGTCCATCCGTATTACGTGGTGACCGAGTTCGCTGCGGGCGATGAGGCCCAGGAAGCCGCTGCGATGGCCGCCTTCGAAGACTGCATGACGCACGGCTGGGTCAGCGATGGCGTGGTCAGCCAGAGCGATGCGCAGGCCGCGCAGCTGTGGCGGCTGCGCGAAGGCATCACCGAGGCCGTGGCGCGCTACAAACCCTACAAGAACGACGTTTCGGTGCGGATTTCGGCGATGCCGGCGTTTCTCGCCGAAACCCAGGCGCTGATCGGGCAGGCGTACCCGCAGTTCGACGTGGTCTGGTTCGGACACATCGGCGACGGCAACCTGCACATCAACGTACTCAAGCCGGACGACACCGCGGATGCCGAGTTCCTGACGCAGTGCGAGCATGTCACCACGCTCCTCGCCGGCGTGCTGAGCCGGTTCGACGGCAGCATTTCGGCCGAGCACGGGATCGGCCTGGTCAAGAAGGGCTATCTGGACAGCACCCGCAGCGCCGCGGAAATCGCTTTGATGAAGGCGGTCAAACGCGCGTTTGATCCCCAAGCGCTGCTGAATCCCGGCAAGGTCTTCGACCTCTGAGACAAGACAGGATTTCACGCAGCCTATACGCTCTGTGCTTTCCACCACGAACGACACCCTGATGATGCGTCCGATCCTGCTTCTTGCCGTGCTTGCCCTGCCGCTGTCTGCGATGGCGTCCAGTTTTGCCGGCAGCTCCGCCGGCTCCGCATCCGGCGCATCCTCGGCCGGTTCGTCCAGCTCGGGCGATGACAAGATCGTGCTCGATGCGCGTGATGACGCCGCGGCCTTCGTGGCCAGCGACGGCGCCATCCGTGGCGCACGCCTGGAAGCGGCGCTGCTGCACCTGCGCGAGCAGGGTGCCGCGCAGCAGGCCAGTGACATGGCGCTGGCCAGGACCCTGCTGGCACGCTGATGCAAGCCGCCTATCAGGTCCGCCGCTGGCGCTGGGCGGTCCTGATCGCGTGGCTGGCCGCGCCCTGGGCGCACGCCGCGCTGCAGCTGGAACTGCAGCCGCAGGGATTGAACACGGCGCAGATCGTCGCCGCCGAGCGCGCCCTGCAGCAGGTACGCACGCGCCTTCCTTCCGGGTGGCAGGCACGGTTCCAGCAGCCGGTCCTGGTCCGCTGGTCGGACGCGCTGCCGGACCACGTGCACGGCCGCACCCGCAACGGCACGATCACCCTGCAGCGCGCACTGCTCGACAGCGTGCAGGAGGATCAACCCTTGCCGCGCCCGCTCGAGGCGGCGCTGATCCATGAACTGACCCACGTGCTAGATCGTTCGCCGCAGGGCGGCTGGTCGCGCGATCCGCGCCTGCGCGATCTGGCCGGCTGGCAACGACGCCCGTGGAAACTCGGCCGGACCGGCAACGCCTTCAGCGGGCGCAGCCCCGATGAATACGAGCGTGCCAGCCCGGCCGAGTTCCTGGCGGTCAACGCCGAGCACCTGCTGCTCGATCCCGAGTACGCCTGCCGTCGACCGGCCGTCGCCGCGTGGTTCGCCGACCACCTGGGGCCGACCGCGCACGCGGCCGACTGCGACACCCGTCTGCCGTTGATGCAGGCCGAAGAGGAGGCAGGCGCTGCCACGCTGCTCGAGCTGGATCCCGCGCGGGTGTACGGCGTCGACTACCTGCTCGCCGAAGGCAATGACCAGCTGATGAGCCGTTGGGGCCACAGCATGCTGCGGCTGGTGATCTGCGCGCCGGGACGACCGCGCGGGCCGGCCTGCCGGATGGACCTGTCCCATCACCGCGTGCTGTCCTACCGCGCCTTCGTTGGCGATGTGCAGATTTCCAGTTGGCGCGGGCTGACCGGTGCCTATCCCTCGCGTCTGTTCGTGCTGCCGCTCAACCAGGTCATCAACGAATACACCCAGCTCGAACTGCGGGGGCTTTCCTCGGTGCCGCTGGCGATGGATGCGCAGGACATCGCCAGCCTGCTCGAGCGTGTCGCGCAGGTGCACTGGAGCTACGACGGGCGCTATCTGTTCGTCAGCAACAACTGCGCGGTGGAGACCGGCAAGCTGCTGCAGGAAGGCGTGCCGCGCCTGGCGTCGCCCGGTTTGAACCGGCTCACCCCGCGCGGCCTGCTGACCCGCCTGGAGCGCCTGGGCGTGGCGGATGCCAGCGTGCTGGCCGATCGCGGGCAGGCGACCCGGCAGGGCTATTACTTCGCGTCGGCGGAAGCGCATTACCAGCAGCTGTTCGATGTCGCCCGTCGGGAGCTGCCGCTGGGCACGGCGAATGTCGGCGACTGGTTGCGGCAGCCGGCCAGTGAGCGGGCACGCTGGGTGGAGCAGGGCGATCTGCGCGCCACGGCGGCCCTGTTGTTGCTGGAACAGGCGGCACTGCGCCGCGAGGAACTGCGTGCGAGCGATGTCCTGAAGCGGCTGCTCGGCGATCCGGATGCGGGCGATGCCGCGGCGCGCGACACGCTGCGTGCATTGCTCGAGGACACTGGGCAACTGGTCAGCCCGGCCGCCCTGGTGAAGGGGGGAGGCTACGGTCTGCCCTCCGCCGATGAGCGCGCGATGGCCGCCGAGGCCGCTGTTCAGCTCAGTGCGCAGGGCGCGCCGGCCTGGAAGGCGCTGCAACGGCAGTTGAAGCAACGCCTGCCGGTGCGGCAGCAACGCGAGCTGGCCACGATCGACAGCTCGCTGGCCCGGCTCGGCGCGCGGATGCGCGAACTGGCCCGGGAAGACGGCGTTACTGCCGCGGCAGCTCGATGACGAAACGCGCGCCGCCCAGCGTGCTGGCTGTGCAGGCCACATGGCCGCCATGCGCATCGGCGATTGCCTTGACCACCGCCAGCCCCAGCCCGCTGCCACCGCGCTGACGCGAGCGCGAGCCATCGCCGCGCAGGAACGGATCGAAGATCTGCTCACGCAGCCCCGCATCGATGCCGGGACCTTCGTCGTCGATGGCGATCTGTACGTGGGTGGTGGTGTCGTGCACGGCGATGCGGACCCTGCCGGGCGTGGCGTAGCGCCGCGCATTCTCCAGCAGCGCCATCAGCGCCTGGCGGACCCGGGCCGGGTCGCAATGCGCCGGATGCTCCTCGCGCGAGGTTTCCAGCTCCAGCACGAAGCCACTGCTGCGGAAGCCCGGGTCGACCAGGGTCATCACCGATTGCACTTCCTGCACCACATCGTTGCGGGCACGGCGGACATCCAGGCGGGCGCTGTCGGCCAGGCTCAGCACGCGCAGGTCCTCGATCAGCCGCGACAGCCCTTCGACCTGGGCCAGCAGGCTGCGGAACTGGCCTTCATCCGGGGCGAATACCCCTTCGGCCAGGCCCTGCAGGCGGCCGCGCAGGATGGTGACCGGCGTGCGCAGCTCGTGCGCGATCGCCGCGTGCCACATCACCCGGTCGGCCTCGATGTTCTGCAGCCGGCGCGCCATCGCGTTGAAGTCGTCCACCAGCAGCGCCACTTCGCCGAGCGAGCGATCACTGACCGCGGCACGCGCGCCCAGGTCGCCATCGGCAAGCCGGCCGATGCTGTCCACCACTGCATTGAGCGGGGTGAGGATGCGCTGGGACAGACGCACCGAGGCGGCGACCGCCAGGGTCAGCCCGAGCAGGGTCACGCCCACCATCCAGACCAGCTCGGGGCCGCTGGGCACCCAGCTGACCGGCTCCGAGGCGCCACCGGGATAGAACGCCACCAGCACGGCATACAGCAGGTAGGAGCTGAGGATCACCATCACGATGACCGCCAGCACCATCAGCGACATCGACAGCACGATGTGCCGGCTCAGGCCCGAGCGGCGCATCAATGGTCCGCCGCCAGCCGGTAACCGACGCCGCGCACGCTGGCAGGCACGTTGGCCAGGCCGACATCGTCGAGTTTGCGCCGCAGCTTGCTGACGTGGCTGTCCACGGTGCGCTCCAGCGCTTCGCTTTCCGGCAGGCACGCGTGCATGAGTTCGCTGCGGCTGAAGATGCGCATCGGTGCCAGCGCCATGCAGTGCAGCAGTTTGTATTCGGTCAGGGTGAGCAGCAGTTCGTGGCTGTAGCCATCGCCCTCGACATGCACGGCGTGGTGCTCCGGATCGATCACCAGGCTGCCCACGCGCAGGATCTCCGGTGCGCCGGGTCGCGGCGCATTCAAGGTGCGGCGCAGCACCGCACGCACCCGCGCGGCCACTTCGGCCGGGTTGAACGGCTTGACCACGTAATCGTCCGCGCCCATTCGCAGCGCGGTGAGCTTGTCCAGGTCCTGGTCCAGTGCGGTCAACATGATCACCGGCGTATCGCCGCGCTGGCGCAGCGTGTTGAGCACGGTCCAGCCGTCCATGCCCGGCATCTGCACGTCGAGCAGGACCAGGTCCGGCCGCGCGCTGCGATGCAGGGCGAGGGCGCCGAGCCCGTCCTGCGCGCGCAGCGTGCGCAGGCCTTCGCGGGCCAGGTAGGCCGCGACGATGTCGGCGATCTCGGGTTCGTCCTCGACGATCAGGACCAGGGCGTTGAGCGAATGATCCCAGCGCGCGGTGGGGGCGCCGGGTGAATCGGAGGCGGGCATGCAGGGCAGGGCCGGAAGGTGCTTGTGCTCCATCGTATCTCCACACTTCCTCCATCGAAACCCCACCGAGCCCGCGCAGACTGCCGCCATCGTGATTTCAGCCGGTGTTCCGGCCCGGTGCTGCGGATGAAGAACTCCAGATGGATGCGCGCCCTTGCGGCGGCGAAAGAGACACGGCGCGTGCGCGGCAGTCGCATGATGCTGCGACGATGGCGGGTGCACACATGAACGCGCTTCTGCAACCGGCACACGTCGAGGCAGCCGAGGCGCGGCTCTGGGATGCGCTGGTCCAGTGGCAGCCGCAGCAGGTGCGTGCGCTGCTGTCGCCGGCGCTGTTCCTGACCGACCACGCTGGCCAGCGCCAGGATGCGTCCCCGCTGCTGGCCGGCTGGAACGCGCGGCGCATCCGCATCGCCGCGATCGAGCGGGAGCGGACCGAGCAGCTCGCCTGCGGCGCGATGGTGCTGGTCACCGGCGAGCTGCGCCTCCACCTCGATGGCGAGCACGGCAGGCGCCTGCACACACTGCGCCTGCTGCGGGTCTGGACGCGCAGCAGCACCGCGCCCGGCGTGCAGCTGCTGTCGATGTGCGTGCTCCCCGCATCGCCACCGGTGCACTGAACCGCGCGTTCAGAAGGGCGGGTGGGGTCAGCGCCGCTTCACCTGCTCTCACGGCGCTGCAGGTACGATCAAGTGTTGTCGACGTTATCGCAAGGAGTTCCTCATGCGCGCATCTCCCTGGTTGTTGAGCCTGGCCGTTACCGGCGTGCTCGCCGCCTGCCAACCGGCCACCGAGAGCAGCCCCGCCGCCGACGGCAGCGAAGCGCCCCCTCCTCTCGATGCCTCCACGGCCGATGAGCGCAGCTACGCGTTCCGCTGTGGCGAGCTCGAAGTGCATGCCACCTACCGCGGCCAGGATTCGGCGACGGTGGTGGTGGGCGACCGCACCTTCGCGATGTCCTCGCAGCCGGCCGCATCCGGTGCCAAGTATGGCGATGGGCAGGGCAACGAGTTCTGGACCAAGGGCACCACCGACGGGACCCTGAGCCTCAAGGGCGAACCGGACCGCACCTGCACCGGCACCGGCGAGCAGGGCGGCGACGCACCGCCGGCCAACGCCACGGCCAAGGCGGATGCCGATGTGGCGGGCGGGTTCCGCGCGACCGGCAACGAGCCGGGCTGGCTGGCCCAGGTCGGCGCAGGCGCGACGCCGGCGCTGCACATCGAGATGGATTACGGCGAGCGCAAGCTCGAGATTCCCAGCCCCACGCAGGGCCGTGATGGCTGGTCCGGTACCGCCGCGGACGGCACTCCGGTCAAGCTGACCTTCCAGCGCACGGTGTGCCAGGACGACATGAGTGGCCAGGCCTTCGGGGCCACGGCGATGCTGACGGTCGGTGCGCGCCAGTACCATGGGTGTGGCGACTTTGCCGGTGCGCCTTCGCTGGCAGCCAAGCCCTGACCGCTCCGTCGTCACCGGATGCGCGTGCGCGTCCGGTGAGGCATCACATGCCGCGCGGGCAGGGATTGGGCAACGCGCGGCTGCGCGGATCCAGGACCAGCTCGTTGCGGGTGCCGAGCAGCATCAGCTCGGTGTGCACCAGGCAATTGTCCGCATGGCGCTGCAGGAGCTGGTTGAACAGCCCGGCGCGCTCGTCGCAGTATTCGTGGATCGCATACGCCAGTTCGCGGGCGCGGTCCTCGTCGTAGGCTTCTTCGCCGGCGAAGTGCTGGCACGCGCTTTCGCGGCCCAGGAACGCCTGCACGTCGCCCGGCATCGCGCAGTACATGCGGATGTCTTCGGCGACGAACACTTCGGCAGGCACGTCGCAGCGCGCAGTGCCGGTGGTATCGGCCGCTGCGGCGGCGGCCGCGGCTTCGGGGTCCAGCGTCTCGCTCTCCACTGCCCGCGGCGAGCACGCCGCGAGCAGCAGGAGCAGGACGGTCGGTGCCGACCGCTTAGTCGGCACGGCCGGCGAATTCACCGGTGGTGGTGTTGACCAGCACGCGCTCGCCGTTGGCGATGTACTCCGGCACCATGATCTCGATGCCGGTGTTGAGCTTGGCCGGCTTCGGGCGTTTGGTGGCGGTGCCGCCCTTGAGCTCCGGCGGGGTCTCGACCACTTCCAGCACCACGCTGGTCGGCAGCTGCACGCCCACCGGGGTCTCGTCGATCACCTGCACGTAGATGCCGGTCAGGCCATCGGTGATGTAGCCGGCGTCATCGCCGAGCACGTCCGCGTCGACCATGTACGGGGTGTAGTCCTCGTCGTCCAGGAAGACGAACGCGTCGCCGTCCATGTACGAGTAGGTCGCCTGGCGGCGCAGCAGTTCGACTTCCGGCAGGTTGTCGTCGGCATCGAAGCTGGCATCGAGCTTGTTGCCGCCGGGCACGCTGTACATGATGAAACGGAAGCGGACATTGCCGCCGCGGCCCTGCGGGGAGCTGCGTTCGATGTCGCGGATCTGGTAGACGCCGTTGTTGAATTCGACGACGTTGCCTTTCTTGATGTCGCTGGCTTTCATGGGAATGAAGGTCGGTTCGTGGAGGTGGCGGGTGCCGGAACCGGGCACCCAGCGGGTTGCGTGCTCGCTTACTTCGGCGCCAGACGCACGGCGCCGTCAAGGCGGATGGTCTCGCCGTTGAGATAGGTGTTGCCCAGGATGTAGGCGACCAGGCCGGCGAAATCGTCCGGCTTGCCCAGGCGCGGCGGGAACGGGATGGAGGCGGCCAGCGATTCCTGCACGGCCGGCGGCATGCCGTCGACCATCGGGGTCCAGAAGATGCCCGGAGCGATGGTCATCACGCGGATGCCGAAGCGCGACAGCTCGCGGGCCATCGGCAGGGTCATGCTGACCACGCCGCCCTTGGAGGCGGCATAGGCGGCCTGCCCGATCTGCCCTTCATAGGCGGCCACGCTGGCGGTGTTGATGATCACGCCGCGCTCGCCGTCCTCGCCCGGGGTGTTGTGCTGCATGCGGTTGGCGGCGGCCTTGGCGACGTTGAAACTGCCGACCAGGTTGACCATCACCGTGCCCTGGAAGTTGGCCAGCGGCATCGGCGCTTCCTTGCCGAGCACGCGGCCGGCGCCGAGGATGCCGGCGCAGTTCACCGCCACGTTCAGCCCGCCCAGGAAGTCGCAGGCAGCCTCGATCTGCGCGGCCACGGCGGCTTCATCGCTGACGTTGGTGCTGTAGTAGCGTGCATTGGCCGGGCCCAGTTCGGCCACGGCCGCGGCACCCTTGTCGTCATTGAGATCGAACAGGGCCACCTTGGCGCCGTGGGCGACCAGATGCCGGGCCACGGACAGGCCGAGGCCGGAAACACCGCCGGTGATGACGGCGCGGACAGAAGACAGCTGCATTGCACGATCCCGCTGGTTCAAGAACCGCCGATTCTAACGGATGCGGTCGCGATCACTGTTGTGCACTGCCCACGGCCACCCTCGCGCGCAGCGCCAGCCGCCGGGCGAATTCATCCGGCGCCAGCCCGGGCGCGAACAGGAAGCCCTGGCCGACCGAGACGCCCAGCGTCTGCAGGAACTGGCGCTGGGCCTCCGATTCGATGCCCTCGGCCACCAGTCCCAGCCCGAGGCTGCGGGCGATCCCGCACACGGCTTCGCAGACGGCCACATCCGAGCGGTTGCCCGGGACCCCCTCGACGAACAGCTGGCTCAGTTTGAGCCCGTGGATCGGCAGCCGGCGCAGGTAGTTCAGCGCGCTGTAGCCTTCGCCGAAGTCGTCGATGGTGAGCAGCACCCCCATCTCGCGCAGCTGCGCGAAGGTGCGCAGGGTGTCCGGCGCGTCCTCGATCAAGACCCGTTCGGTGAACTCCAGCTCCAGCGCGCTGCCGGGCAGGTCGAACTCATCCAGGACCGCGCGCACGTGCCGGGCCAGGTCTTCGCCGACGAACTGCCGGTAGGACACGTTGACCGCCACCCGGACGATGCCGAGCCCGTCATCCTGCCAGCGGCGTACCTGCCGGCAGGCCTCGCGCAGCACCCACAGACCGATCCGGACGATGTCGCCGGTGGTCTCGGCATGGCCGATGAAGATATCGGGGCGCAGCTCGCCCAGCTGCGTGTTGCGCCAGCGGATCAGTGCCTCGGCGGCGATCAGCTGGCCGCTGTGCAGGTGGACCTGCGGCTGGTACACCAGATGGAACTCATCGTCGTCCAGCGCGCGGTGCAGGCGGCTCTCGATCTGTAGGCGATCGTGCTGGCGCTGGGCCAGCTCGGGCGAGAATACCTGCCAGCCGTTGCGGCTGCGCCGCTTGCAGTCGTACATGGCGATGTCGGCGTTCTGGATCAGCTGCTGCGGACGCAGTCCGTCCTGCGGCGCGCGCGCGATGCCGATGCTGGTGGTCACCGGAAACTCGTCGGCACCGAAACGGAACGGCGTGCTGAAGGCGCGCGTGATCGCCTTGGCCAGCTGCTCGGGCTGGTCGGCCTGGTCGCGGGTATCGCAGACCACCAGGAACTCGTCGCCGCCGAACCGCGCCAGCAATCCTTCGGTGCCGATCGCGGTGGCGATGCGGCGGGTGGCATCGATCAGCAGTTCATCGCCGGCAGTGTGGCCGAGCAGGTCATTGACGATCTTGAACCGGTCCAGATCGATGTACAGCACGGCGACCCGACAGTGCGTCGGATTGGCCATGCGTGTGGCCAGATCATTGAGCACCGCGTCGCGGTTCATGATCCCGGTGAGGGGATCGGTGCGCGCCTGGATGCGCAGTGTCTCCTCGGCCTGCTTGCGCGCGGTGATGTCCTGCACGGTGCCCGCGATGCGCGCGGCATCCACATCCCCGGCCTCGGCCTCGCCGATCATGCGCACCCAGAACGAGTGGCCGTCGCTGCGCTGGCCCTGCAGTTCCAACTCGAAGGAGACCTGCTTGTCGATCACGTCCAGCAGTGCCTGCTGCAGCTGCGCACGGTCATCCAGGCGCAGGCACTCGAGCAGCTCGGCCATGTCGCGCATCGGCAGCGCCTGGCCGAGGATGCGGGTCGCCTCGTCGGTCAGGTACAGGCGTTGCAGGCCACGGTCCCACTCCCAGCCGCCGATGTGCGCCAGTGACTGGGCGCGGTCGAACAGGGTGTTGTTGCGCTTGAGCTCGGTGATGTCGCTGAACAGACCGAACACATGGTCCGGTGCATCGCGCCCGTTGCCGTACACCGGCACGTTGGTGGTGGAGATCCAGATCATCCGCCCGCGCGGGCGGTGGTACAGGCCGACGATGGTGCTGCGCACGATGCGGCCGCTCTGCAGCGACACGGCGGCCGGCCACTGCTCGCGGGTGAGCGGGTGGCCGTGCTCGTCCACGCTGATCCAGTCTTCCGGCGCCAGCATCGCCTGCAGGCTGCCGCCATTGCCGGCCGTGCCGAGAATGCGGTGCGCGGCCGGATTGGCGGACACGACGCGCAGCTGGCGGTCGAACAGGATCACGCCCTTGTCGATCGACTCCATCAGCAGGCGGTAGCGCGACTCGGCCTGCCAGCGGCTGCTCAGATCCCGGGCCACCGCCACGATGCAGTGCTCGCCCTGGTGTTCGAAGCCGGCCGAATGCACCTCGACAGGAAACCGGCTGCCGTCGCCGCGCATGTTGGTGACTTCGATGACATAGGTTTCGCCCCGGTGCAGGGCCTCCCAGACCGGATCCAGATGATCGCCGGGCAGGTCGGGGTTCAACAGCTCGATCGGCTGCCCGACGATCTCCTCGCGGGGGCGCCCGTACGCGCGCACGCCGGCCTTGTTGAGGTCCAGCACCACGCCGCGTTCGCTGAGGATGCTGACAGGGTCGGGGACCGCATCGAACAGCGCGGCATAGCGGCGCAGCGCCAGCTGGCGCTCGTCCATGGCTTCCTGCAGGGCCTGCTGGACATCTTCGAGCAGGCCGCGCAACTCACCGGGCGAGTGGGCCAGTGCGCGTTCCAGGGCGGCCAGCGCGTGGACGTGGGCGGTGAGGTGATCACCGACCGCAGCGTCCTTGCGCCGGCCGCCGCTTTTCATGTCGCCGCCAGCGCCTTGCCGGCCTTGCTGCCGGTCTCGCGCCCCAGGCGCGCGGCCAGCCAGCGCCCCGTGGCGGCCAGTGCGGGCAGATCGATCCCGGTGCGCATGCCGATGCCGTGCAGCATGTAGACGACATCCTCGCTGGCGACGTTGCCGCTGGCGCCCTTGGCATACGGGCAGCCGCCCGCACCGGAGACGGCCGAGTCGACCACGCGCACGCCTTCTTCCAGGCAGGCATCGATGTTGGCCAGCGCTTGCCCATAGGTATCGTGGAAGTGAACCGCAAGCGCGGCCATCGGCAGTTCGCTGGCGACGGCCTTGAGCATCGCGCGGGCCTTGCGCGGCGTGCCGACGCCGATCGTGTCGCCGAGCGAGATTTCGTAACAGCCCATGTCGTGCAGCGCACGGGCGACGCGCACCACCTCGCTCACCGCGACCTCGCCCTGGTATGGGCACCCGAGCACGGTGGACACATACCCACGCACCTTGACCCCGTCCGCCTTGGCCCGCGCCAGGATCGGCGCGAAGCGCGCCAGCGACTCGTCGATGCCGGCGTTGGTATTGGTCCGGTTGAACGTCTCCGAGGCGGCGGTGAACACCGCCACTTCCTGCACGCCCACCGCGCGGGCCCGGTCGTAGCCCTGTTCGTTGGGCACCAGCACCGGGTAGTCGATGCCGGGACGGCGGTCGATGCCGGTGTAGACCTCGGCAGCGTCGGCCAGCTGCGGCACCCAGCGCGGGCTGACGAAGCTGGTGGCTTCGATGGTGCGCAGCCCGGTGAGCGAGAGCTGGCGGATCAGCTCGATCTTGTCGGCGGTGGCGACCGGCTGGGCTTCATTCTGCAGCCCGTCGCGCGGGCCGACCTCGACGATGCGGACGAACTCATCCATGGGCCAGCCCTCCGCGAACGGAGCAGCGGACGACCAGCGAGGGGCGGGGCGGGGTAGAGATCACGGAGATTCCTGTCAGACGAAAGGCGGCCCACGGTCCCCGGCAGGCCACGAAAAGGGGATACGCGGGATGGGCGACAAAGCGGCCATCCCGCCGGCGTGCGGCGGTCAGCCCGGGTGGTGGCAGACCGCTTCGATGTTGTTGCCGTCCGGGTCGAGCACGAAGGCCCCGTAGTAATCGGGGTGGTAGTGCTCGCGGATGCCGGGGGCGCCATTGTCGGTGCCGCCGGCCGCCAGTGCGGCGCGGTGGAAGGCGTCCACGTCGGCGCGGCGGCCGGCGCTGAAGGCCACGTGCACGCCCCCGTGGGCACCGGGCGCGTTGCCGATCCAGAAGTCCGGCTTGCCGGTGCGGCCGAAGCCGGCATGGTCGTGATCGCCGGTCTGGGCGGCCGACACCTGCATCACCACCGAGATGCCCAGCGGCGCCAGGGCCTGCTGGAAGAACGCCAGGCTGCGCGCGAAATCGGCGCAGCGGATGCCAACGTGGTCGAGCATGACGCTTTCCTCAGTCCTGGGTGACCCAATGCGGGGCGCGTTTGTCGAGGAAGGCCCCAAGGCCCTCCTGGCCTTCGGCCGAGACCCGCAGGCGGGCGATCAGGGCCGCGTTGTCGCGGTCGGTGGCGTCGCGGTCGCGGCCCAGCGCGACGCGGCGTACCAGGTCCTTGGCCGAGGACGAGGCCACCGGGCCGGCCTTGTCGAGCAGGCCGAGCTGGCGCTGGACGGCCTCGTCGATCCGTTCCGGCTCGATCAGCTGGTGGACCAGGCCGATGCGCAGGGCGGTCTCGGCGTCGAAATGCTCGCCGGTGGCGAACCAGCGCCGTGCCTGGCGGGGGCCGATCGCATCGATGACATAGGGCGAAATCACCGCCGGCAGCAGGCCCAGGCGGCTTTCGGTCAGGCCGAAGCGGGCGCTGGTGCTGGCGATGGCGATGTCGCAGCAGGCAACCAGGCCGACCCCGCCACCGAAGGCGGCGCCCTGGACGCGGGCAATGGTCGGCTTGGGCAGCTCGTCCAGGGTCCGCATCAGCCGCGCCAGGGCCAGCGAGTCCTGGCGGTTGTCTTCCTCGCTGGCGGCTGCCATGCCACGCATCCACTGCATGTCCGCGCCCGCCGAGAACGAGGCGCCTTCGCCGGCGAGTACCACCGCGCGGACGTGGTCGTCGCGGCCGGCGGCCTCCAGGGCGGCGGTCAGCTGGGCGATCAACGAGGCGTCGAAGGCGTTGTGCAGGGCCGGGCGGTTCAGCCACAGGGTCAGCACCGAGGCGCTGCGTTCAATCCGAAGTGCGTCACTCATGGGTCGGCTTGCTCCATTACATGTACAGATCATAGCGGGCCATCGGTCGCGGGCAATGACACGGTGCGCCGATGGTACAATTGATAACCATTCCTATCATCGAGAAGGCGCTCCGTGACGTTGTCCGATCTGGCGCTGTACAGCTCCGCCGTAGTGGAGTCTGTGCAGGAACTACACGCAAACGATGCGATCGCCCGCCGACTGAAGGAGCTTGGCTTCGTCAAAGGGGAAGAAGTGCGTCTGGTCGCCCGTGGTCCGGTTGGCGCGGAGCCGCTGCTGGTGCAGGTGGGGTTCACGCGCTTCGCGCTGCGCCGCAGTGAGGCGGCCCGCATCGTCGTCACCGGGTTGCAGGCCCGGGAGGCCCACGCATGAGCGCTGCGACCAATGCCGTGCGCATCGCCCTGGTCGGCAACCCGAACAGCGGCAAGACCGCGTTGTTCAACCAGCTGACCGGCAGCCGCCAGAAAGTGGCCAATTACACCGGCGTCACCGTCGAGCGCAAGGAAGGCCGCCTGCGTGCGCCGTCCGGCCGCGAGTTCGCCGTGCTCGACCTGCCGGGCGCTTACAGCCTTCAGCCGGCCAGCCTGGACGAGGCGATCACCCGTGATCTGTGCCGGGGCTTCTACCCCGGCGAGACCGCCCCGGACGTGCTGCTGTGCGTGATCGATGCGACCAACCTGCGCCTGCACCTGCGCTTCGCGCTTGAGCTGCGTGAGCTGGGCAAGCCGATGATCGTAGCGCTGAACATGGTGGATGCGGCCGAGCGCCGCGGCATCAAGATCGACGTGCAGGCGCTGGAGCAGGCGCTGGGCGTGCCCGTGGTGGAGACCGTGGCGGTGCGTCGCAACGGCGCGGCCAGGCTGGTCGAGCGCCTGGATGCGATGGTGCCGCACCTGCAGGCGCCGGTGGCAGTGCCGGCGGCCGAGACCGATTACCACGCCCAGGTGCGCGACATCCTCTCCGCCTCGGTGAGCATGCCCACGCGTACGGCGAAGATCGACGACGCGCTCGACCGCTGGCTGCTGCACCCGGTGTTCGGGCTGCTGACCCTGGCGGTGGTGATGTTCCTGATCTTCCAGGCCGTCTACGCCTGGGCCACCCCGGTCATGGACCTCATCGAGGCCGGCACCGCCGCGCTGGGTGGGTGGATCGGGGGCGCGCTGCCGGAAGGCCCGCTCAACAGCCTGCTCACCGACGGCATCATCGCCGGCGTGGGTGGCGTGATCGTGTTCCTGCCGCAGATCCTGATCCTGTTCGCCTTCATCCTGGCGCTGGAGGAGTCGGGCTACCTGCCGCGCGCGGCCTTCCTGCTGGATCGCATGATGGCCGCGGCCGGCCTGTCCGGGCGCTCGTTCATCCCGTTGCTGTCCAGCTTCGCCTGCGCGGTGCCGGGCATCATGTCCACCCGCAGCATCCAGGACCCGCGCGACCGGCTCGCCACGATCCTGGTCGCTCCGCTGATGACCTGTTCGGCGCGCCTGCCGGTGTATGCGCTGCTGATCGGTGCCTTCATCCCGCAGAAGCAGATCTGGGGCGTGTTCAACCAGCAGGGCCTGGTCCTGTTCGGCCTCTATGCGGCCGGCATCGTCAGCGCGCTGCTGATGTCCTGGACGATGAAGAAGTGGCGCCGCGACAAGAGCGAGCACCCGCTGATGCTGGAACTGCCGTCCTACCGCATTCCGCACCCGCGTGATCTGGCGGTCGGGCTGTACGAACGCGGCATGATCTTCCTCAAGCGCGTGGGCGGCATCATCCTGGCGCTGACCATCCTGCTGTGGTTCCTGCTGTCGTTCCCGGCGGCGCCGGAGAACGCGACCATGCCGGCGATCGACTACAGCTTCGCCGGCCAGATCGGTCATGCGATGGCGGTGTTCTTCGCGCCGCTGGGCTTCAACTGGCAGATCTGCATCGCGTTGATCCCGGGCCTGGCCGCGCGCGAAGTGGCGGTGGCCTCGCTGGCCACGGTGTACGCACTGTCGGCTGCCGATGACGATGCGGCCAGCCAGGCACTGACGCCCCTGATCAGCGATGGCTGGTCGCTGGCCACCGCGCTGTCGCTGCTGGTCTGGTACATCTACGCGCCGATGTGCATCTCCACGCTGGCCACGATCAAGCGCGAGACCAACTCGTGGAAGCAGATGGGCTTCGCGACGTTCTACCTGTTCGCGGCCGCGTACATCGCCTCGCTGATCACCTACCAGGTGACCGTGGCCCTGGGCGGCGGCTGATGGAGACCGGCCTGCTGCTGCAGTACGTGGTGATCGCGCTGGCCGTGCTGGTCAGCGCGTGGGTGGTGATGAAGAAGCAGTTCCCGGGCACCGTGCGCCGGGCGCGCGGTGCGATCGCGCTGGGGCTGGTCAAGCCGCGGCGTGCGGCCTGGCTGCAGGCATTGGGGCGGAAGATCGCCCCGCCGGCCAGCGGCGGTGGTGGTGCGTGTGGTGGCTGTGACAGTTGTGGGCCGACGCCGCCGAAGCAACATTGAGTCAGCGCGGGGGCCCTCTGCGCTGGCGAGCGCCCAGACGAACTGCGACGTTCTTGCCTTGGTCGACCTCAATTGCCCTGCTTGTCAGGGACCATAGATTCCTTTCTCCTCGGCCTTCTCGATGAAGATGTCCTGCAGGTCCCCCTGAATGGCCTCGTTGTCGAATGTGACAATGAAATCGCCGTCGAGATGGCCCGGATAATGGGTTCCATCCAGAGTGCCCAGAATTACTGAGGCGGTGTCGGCGATGATAACTTCCATGATTCTGAATATATGGTCTCTTTCGCGGGGAGAGAGCTTGCCCAGCGCCTGCCGCACTTCTGGGTAGGCGGTAGTGCCGTCATCATCCATGGGCATGCTCAGGACTCTCCTGTAGCTCGAAGCGTTCTCCTCCAGCAACTCGTGGAAAATGGCATCCACGACTGATTCTGCTGTGGTCGAATTGCTGCTCATTGACTCAAATCCTTCGAATGTTGCTTCCGCTGCCAGGTCTGGGATTCCTGATGTTTGGAGGCGGCTTTTGACTGCGTGCCACTATAGTGACGGACGACCGAAACGCTGCAATAGGCGGAAGCGACATGGGGCGCATTATCTTGGCTTGTGGGTGGCGAATTGGGAGCGAAGGGGTGTGGCTAGGTCAGGCGTGAGGCCTAGCCAAGCTCGGTTTCGGCTTCGACAGGGTTGCAGCCGAACATGGCTCGACGCCACGGGCAGCGATGCCTTGGGATCAGGCTGTTACGTGCGCGATACGCATTTGCCCTTGTGCAGCCTTGCCGGCACCGGCTAGCCTGCGGGCATGAATACAGTCCCGCTTCGTTTGCTCATCCACGGCGCTTCCGGGCGCATGGGCCAGGCCCTGCTGCGCCTGGCCGCCGCTCGCTCCGATCTGCAGGTGGTTGCCGCGGTGACCGGCCGCGCCCCGGCCCAGCGCGTGGTCGAGGGCGTGCCGCACTTCGCCAGCAGTGAGCTGGGCGGTGCGCCGCAGTTCGATGTCGCCATCGATTTCAGCCTGCCCGAGGGGTTCGATCCGGTGCTGGCACTGTGCGTGGAGCGCGGTGCCGGCTTCGTCTCCGGTACCACGGGCATCAGCGAGGCGCAGCGCCAGGCGCTGATCCAGGCGGCCGGCCGGATTCCGCTGGTCTGGGCCTCCAACTTCAGCCTGGGCGTGGCGGTGCTGGACGAGCTGGTCGAGCGTGCGGCCGCCGCGCTGAAGGGCTGGGACTGCGACATCGTCGAATCCCACCACACCCAGAAGAAGGACGCGCCCTCCGGCACGGCCCTGACCCTGGGCGCAGCGGCGCAGAAGGGCGGGGCCGAGCCGCACTACGCCAGCCTGCGCGCCGGCGACATCGTCGGTGAGCACCTGGTCCAGTTCACCGGGCTGGGCGAGCGCATCGAACTGACCCACCGCGCGACCAACCGCGACATCTTCGCGCGAGGGGCGCTGTTTGCCGCCCGCCAGCTGCCGGGTCGTGCGCCGGGCAGCTACCGCGTGCGCGACCTGCTGGATGGGGCGACGCCGCCGCCTGGCGTCTGAATGGGGCCCGCGGGGCCAGCGGGGCGCGCGCCTGAACCGGCGCTGCGCCCTTTATCGGCCTGAACAGGGCAATTGCACGCGGATACTGGCGTCGAACCCGGCTTCCCTTTACAATTCCCGCTCGCCGAATCACGACAGCCGGACCGGTCCAGAACCGCAGTCCGCGCTTTTTTGCAGCCGCTTTTTCGTGAAGCGCAGGCGTGACTTCGGCGACCCCTCGGTAGCCAAAGTGAGATTTCCGTGACCCAAGCCGCAATCCTCGTCCTCGAAGACGGCACCGTATTCGAGGGCGAATCCGTAGGCGCGCCCGGCCTGTCCGTCGGTGAGGTGGTGTTCAACACTGCCATGACCGGTTATCAGGAAGTGTTGACCGATCCTTCCTACGCCCGGCAGATGGTCACGCTGACCTACCCGCATATCGGCAACACCGGCATGACCGACCAGGACGATGAAGCGGCCAAGGTGTGGTCGGCCGGCCTGATCGTGCGCGATGTCCCGCGCCGCCCGAGCAACTGGCGCAGCCAGGTGTCGCTGCAGGATTGGCTGCTGCAGCGCGGCGTGGTCGCCATCTCGGGCATCGATACCCGCAAGCTGACCCGCATCCTGCGCGAGCGCGGCGCCCAGAACGGTGCGCTGATGGCCGGCGAAGGGCTGAACGTGGAGACGGCGCTGGAAGCGGCGCGCACGTTCCCGGGCCTGAAGGGCATGGACCTGGCCAAAGTGGTCAGCACCGACAAGAGCTACACCTGGACCGAGGGCCAGCTGGATCTGGACAGCAACGCCTTCGTCAACGCGGCGCCGCGCTTCAAGGTGGTGGCCTATGACTTCGGCGCCAAGCTGAACATCCTGCGCATGCTGGCCGAGCGCGGCTGCGAGCTGACGGTGGTGCCGGCGCAGACCCCGGCCGCCGAAGTGCTGGCGATGAATCCGGACGGCGTGTTCCTGTCCAACGGCCCGGGCGATCCGGAACCGTGCGATTACGCGATCGGCGCGATCAAGACCTTCCTGGAAAAGAAGGTGCCGATCTTCGGCATCTGCCTGGGTCACCAGCTGCTGGCGCTGGCCTCCGGCGCTAAGACGGTCAAGATGGGCCACGGCCATCACGGCGCCAACCACCCGGTCCAGGACCTGGACGGCGGCCGCGTCATGATCACCTCGCAGAACCATGGTTTCGCGGTCGATGAAGCCTCGCTGCCGGCGACCCTGCGCGTGACCCACCGCTCGCTGTTCGACGGCACCAACCAGGGCATCGCGCGCACCGACGTGCCGGCGTTCTCGTTCCAGGGCCATCCGGAAGCCTCGCCTGGCCCGCACGATGTCGGTCCGCTGTTCGACCGCTTCGTGGCACTGATGGCCGAGGCGAAGGCTTGATGCGCAGCCTCGCGCTGCTGCCGTTGCTGTGGGGTGTCACGGGTGTGGCGATGGCTGCGCCCGCCGCCGATGCCGATGTGGCGGCGGTGGTGAAGACGCTGGGCCTGGGCACGCTGGGCGCCACCATGTCCAGCCTGGTGATCGACACCACGCCGGCGCTGAAGGCGCTGCCGGAGGCTGATCAGCAGTGCGCGCAGGTGCCCGTGCGCGATCTGCTGGATGCGCAGTTCCGTGGTTCCATCATCACGGGTCTGGGCAGCGATGGCGACGCCGTGATCGCCGAATGGTCGCGCTTCCTGGCCACGCCGGCGGGCAAGGCGCTGGCGGGCGGTTTCGCCAATTCCACGCCCGAGAACACCGAGGCCAAGGCCGCTGCCGGCCTGGCCGGGCCGGACCGCGCGCACCTGGCCGCCTTCATCGGCAGCCCGGCCTATCGCCGGCTGGTGGCGTCGTTCGAGAGCGGGCCGGCGATGCCGGACGATCTGGGCGCGCAGCTGGCCAAGCCACTGCAGGACCAGTGCCGGATCGTGCTGAACCCCGACGATATTTCCTGATCGACAGCGTGCGATCACCCCCATCTGCCTCGCTGTCCAGACTTAGAGAAGACAATGCCCAAGCGCACTGACCTTAAAACCATCCTCATCATCGGTGCCGGCCCGATCGTCATCGGCCAGGCCTGTGAGTTCGACTACTCCGGCGCGCAGGCCTGCAAGGCGCTGCGCGACGAGGGTTACCGCGTGGTGCTGGTC
>Ga0160443_100561_pt1 | contig 22858 bp, 19 predicted proteins | sample HID1972I_E1MG_FD_108244 | JGI IMG/M metagenome (GOLD analysis project Ga0160443, IMG submission 108244) | Enriched pill bug-associated microbial communities from UW Madison campus, WI, USA - HID1972I_E1 MG | ecosystem: Host-associated > Arthropoda: Insects > Digestive system > Unclassified ... | reverse complement strand
CCCAGCTTCGTGTCGCGGGCGTCGACCTCGTACTCCTCGATGTGGATCGAGGAGAGGGTGTCGTCCTTCACCAGCTCCTGGCTGAGAATGATCGCATCCTCGAAGTTGTGACCCTCCCACGGCATGAACGCCACGAGCAGGTTCTTGCCGAGCGCGAGTTCGCCGTTCTCGGTGGCGGGGCCATCGGCGATGACCTCGCCGACCTCCACGCGCTCACCGGCGTTGACGACGACGCGCTGGTTGTAGGACGTGCCCTGGTTCGAGCGGTCGAACTTGCGCAGGTGGTACTCCTGCGTGCCGCCCTCGTCGAGCATGACGACCACGCGGTCTGCGGAGACCTCGCTGACGACACCGGCCTTCAGCGCGGTGACCACGTCACCGGCGTCGATGGCCGTGTAGCCCTCCATACCGGTTCCGACCAGCGGCGAGTCGCTGCGCAGCAGCGGCACGGCCTGACGCTGCATGTTGGCGCCCATGAGCGCGCGCTGTGCGTCGTCGTGCTCGAGGAACGGCACGAGCGAGGTCGCGACCGACACCATCTGGCGCGGGGAGACGTCGATGTAGCCGATCTCCTCGGGCAGGAACAGGTCGACCTCACCCGATCCGCCGCGGGGGCGCGCCAGCACGTGGCTCTCGGTGAAGGCGCCGTCCTTGGTCAGCGGCGCGTTGGCCTGAGCGATGTTGAAGTCGGCCTCCTCGGCCGCCGTCAGGTAATCGATCTGGTCGGTGACCTTGCCGTCCTCGACCTTGCGGTACGGGGTCTCGATGAAACCGAACGAGTTGATGCGCGCGAACGTCGCGAGCGCACCGATCAGACCGATGTTCGGGCCTTCAGGAGTCTCGATCGGGCACATGCGGCCGTAGTGCGAGGGGTGCACGTCACGGACCTCGACGCCGGCGCGGTCGCGGCTCAGACCACCGGGGCCGAGAGCGGAGAGGCGGCGCTTGTTGGTCAGACCCGCGAGCGGGTTGTTCTGGTCCATGAACTGCGACAGCTGCGAGGTTCCGAAGAACTCCTTGATCGCGGCGACGACGGGGCGCACGTTGATCAGAGTCTGCGGCGTGATCGCCTCGATGTCCTGCGTGGTCATGCGCTCGCGCACGACGCGCTCCATGCGGGACAGACCGGTGCGGACCTGGTTCTGGATCAGCTCGCCGACAGCGCGGATGCGGCGGTTGCCGAAGTTGTCGATGTCGTCGGTCGAGATGCGGATCTCGGCCTTCTTGCCCGAGCGGATGCCGGAGAAGGTCTCGTCGCCGCGGTGCAGGCGCACCAGGTACTTGATGGTCGCGACGATGTCCTCGACGGTCAGCACCGAGTCGGTGAGAGCGCCGGCGAGACCGAGCTTCTGGTTGATCTTGTAGCGACCCACCTTGGCGAGGTCGTAGCGCTTCGGGTTGAAGTAGAAGTTGTCCAGCAGCGCGCGAGCGGCCTCGGCGGCGACCTGCTCACCCGGACGCAGCTTGCGGTAGATGTCGCGCAGTGCGTCTTCCTTGGTGAGGATGGTGTCCTTCGCGAGGGTCTCCTCGATGGAGGGGAAGCCGGCGAACTCGGCGAGGATCTCCTCGCTGGTCATGCCCAGGGCCTTCAGGAAGACCGTGACCGACTGCTTGCGCTTGCGGTCGATGCGCACGCCGACCTGGTCGCGCTTGTCGATCTCGAACTCGAGCCAGGCACCGCGGCTGGGGATGACGCGGGCGGTGACGATGTCCTTGTCACTGGTCTTGTCGGGCGTCTTGTCGAAGTAGACACCGGGCGAGCGCACGAGCTGCGAGACGACGACGCGCTCGGAGCCGTTGATGATGAACGTGCCCTTGCTGGTCTGCAGGGGGAAGTCGCCCATGAAGACGGTCTGAGTCTTGATCTCACCGGTGAGGTGGTTCATGAACTCGGCCTCGACGTACAGCGGAGCGGCGTAGGTCTTGCCGCGCTCCTTGCACTCGTCGATCGAGTACTTCTCAGGCTCGAGGTACGGGTTCGTGAACGAGAGTTGCATCGTCTCGCCGAGGTCCTCGATCGGGGAGATCTCCTCGAAGATCTCTCCCAGACCCGAGATCTCGGAGACGTCGGTGCGTCCGGCCTTCTTCGCCTCGGCGAGGCGTGCCTTCCAGTCGTCGTTCCCGACGAGCCAGCCGAACGACTCGGTCTGCAGTGCGAGCAGATCCGGAACCGCCAGTGTGTCGGAGATCTTGGCGAACGAGAGGCGGGATACTCCTCGGCCGTTCTTCTTAGTGGTGGATGTGGATGCGTTGGGAGCAGCAGCCAAGGGAGTAACCTCCGTGAGCCCGGGCAGGGCTGGTCGATTCCTAGACGGTGGAGTGTGCGCCCGAGAGCTCAACGAATTGCCGACCACCATATGAGGGCACGGAGAAGCGAGCGCAACTACTAACTATATGTCGAGAATCGCGACATGGCAAGCTGGATCCTTGACCAATTCCGGAAGCTGCGGTATTGGCGCCCGACCTCCGCGACTTCTCGGCAGGCGCAGGTAGGGTCGCATTCCATGAAGCGCACCCCGGTGGCGAAGCACGCTCCGCACTCCACACCCACCGCCTGGGGATCACTGCTGCGGATGCTGGGGCTCAGCCTCGCCGTCGTCACCGTCTCGGCGGTGGCCGTCGCGGGGTTCGTGATCATGGATCTGGTGCAGCGGGTGGGTGAGGACGCCGTGACGCTCGAGGCCGCGCCGAAGGCGCCGCCTCCCTCGCTCGGCGAGTTCCCCGGAGCGTTCTCGATCCTGCTGATCGGCACGGACGAGTGCGGTGAGGTCTCGAAGAAGGTGCTCGGACCGCGCTGCGAGCGCGAGGACGGCATCCTGAACGACATCAACCTGCTCGTGCACGTGTCAGCGGCTCCGCGCCGGGTGACGGTGGTCTCCCTCCCCCGCGACCTGATGCTGGAAGTGCCGCAGTGCACGCGGCAGGACGGCGGCGCGGCATCCGGGATGCGCAAGGCTCCGATCAACACCGTCTACTCGCACGCGGGCCTGTCCTGTGTGGCGAAGACCGTGACGCAGCTGAGCGGGATCGATGTCGATTTCGCCGCGAAGCTCAGTTTCGACGGAGTCATGGAGATCACGGAGGCCCTCGGCGGCGTCGAGGTGTGCATCGGCCCGGAGGGCCTGCACGACCCCGGGAACACGGGACTTGACTGGGGTCCGGGCCTCAGGACCATCAAGGGGTACGACGCGCTGCAGTTCATCCGGGTGCGGCATGGCATCGGTGACGGCAGCGACCTGTCGCGCATCTCGAATCAGCAGCAGTACATGTCGAGGCTCGCCCGCACCATCCTCAGCAGCGAGACGCTCACCGACATCCCCAAGATGATGCGACTGGCCGGCACGATCGTCGACAACGTCCAGGCCAGCAGCGAACTGGCCGTCCCGCTGCGGCTCGGCCAGCTGGCTCTGGCGATGAAGGACGTGCGGTTCGACGATTTCCTGTTCCTGCAGCTGCCGACGGTGGAGGATCCGCAGGCACCGCAGCAGAGGGTGGTGGAGAACACCGTCGCTGCGGCGCCGATGTGGAAGGCGATCATCGACGGTCGTGCCATGCGGATCACGGGTTCGGCGAGCGGTCACGGCAGCGCGACGGTGCAGACGCCGACCGCTCCGCCCGCCTCGGCATCCCCGGCTCCCTCGCCCTCCTCGACGTCCGGCGACCTGGCCGAGCTCTCCCCCGAGATCAGCGGCATCGATCTGAACCAGCAGACCTGCACCAGTTCACGCTGAACACGCCCCGCTAGGCTCGACGACATGGGACGAGTGCGCGGGCGGGATGCCGAGAACCCCCGGGTACGGCTGGAGCACGGTGGCCTCGCCGAGATCGCCCCCAGCGAGTTCGCCGGCGGATTCGAGCTGATCGTCGACGGCACCCCTCAGTCCCACGTCGACCTCGACGACCCGACCCACCTGCACTTCGAGTACGTCGTGCGCATGCGCGCGGTCATCGATCAGCTCGGCGCCTCGGCATCCGCTCCCCTCAGCGCTGTGCACCTGGGTGCAGGAGCCCTCACGATCCCGCGTTACATCGCGACGACGCGGCCGGGGTCGCGCCAGCAGGTGATCGAGCTCGAGGCGCCGCTGGTCGAGCTCGTCCGCGAGCACCTTCCGCTGCCACGGGGCGCCGCCATCCGCATCCGGATCGGCGATGCGCGCGAGGGACTGCGCCGACTGCCCCCGGCGCTGACGGGCAACTGCGACCTCGTCGTCTCGGACGTCTTCTCCGGCGCGCAGACTCCGGCGCACCTGACCAGCGTGGAGTTCTACCGCGAGATCGCGACGCTTCTCGCACCGACCGGCGTGCTGCTCGTGAACGTCGCCGACGGTCCGGGACTCGCCTTCGCGCGCCGACAGGTCGCGACCGCCATGGCCGTTTTCCCCGACGTGGCACTGCTGGCCGACACTCAGGTACTCAAGGGCAGGCGATTCGGGAACCTGGTGCTCGCGGCATCCGCCACGGATCTGCCGACCGAGTGGTTGCCGCGGCTGCTGGCCGCAGGCCCGCACCCGGCGAAGATCGCCCAGGCGGCGGAGGTCGCCGCGTTCGCGCGCGGGGCAGCACTGGTGACGGATGCGGATGCCGTGGCCTCTCCGAAGCCGGACTCCGGACTCTTCCTGCGCTGAGACTCGCCGGCTGGCTGAGTCTCGGCCACCCGGGGTCCCGGCCGCCCGGCGCAGCCTGGATCAGAATCGCATCCCTGCAGGCGGGTTCCGGTGTGTTTCTGATCCACGCCGGCCCGCACCGTGCCGGCTTGACCGACATCAGGGCGTGGCTCGGGCGGTTCCCGGATCGGCGATGCAGACTGGGAGGACGGTCGCGGAGAGGAGTCAGCAGTCGTGAATTTGATCCAGGGTTACGACCCCGACACCCTTCGCGAGATCGTCGATGCGCGTGAGTGCGCGATGCGTCTCGCCGAGATCGAGAACCAGCGCAGTCTTCCCGTCCTGTTGGAGCGCGTCTGGCTGCTGAAGGTGCTCGAGCGACTCGACGAGGCGCTCGAGCTCGCGGATGAGGCCGTACGGCAGGCCCGGATGGCCGGCACCCGCAAGGACGTGCTGCGCGCCCGCGTGCTGCACGCCACCATCCTGCAGAACCGGGGTGCGCACGCCGCCGCCGCGCAGGAGCTTCAGACCTGCGCGAGCGAGGCCGAGGGGCAGGGCTGGGCCGGCATCGCCGCGTTCGCCCACCAGCATCGCGGCCGCAACGCGTACGAGGCCGGCGACGTCGACGATGCGCGGGAGAGCTTCAAGCAGTCGCTGTTCCTGCGTCGCGCGGCAGGCGCGGACGACTCCGATCTCGAGCAGGCGCTGCGTGCGATCGAGGCCGCCGAGCGGCGCGGAGCCGAGACGAGCGTATTCGTCTGAGCGCGTTCCCGCCCGGCATCCGCGGTCTTCGACCCTGACGTCGGCGGGCCGTCTTATTCTGATCTCATGGCAGATCTGAACCGCGTGCGCGTCTGGGCACAGGCGCTGATCGCCATGCACCTCGATGCGTCCTGGACGTTCGACTTCGATCACGCCAAGCGCCGGGCAGGCCTGTGCGACTACCGCCGCCAGCGCATCACTGTGTCGCGGTATCTGGCAGCCCGGTTCGAAGACGACGAGATCCACCAGACGCTGCTGCACGAGGTCGCGCACGCCGTCGCCGGTCACGCCGCCGCGCACGGGCCCGAGTGGAAGCGCGTCGCGCGCGAGCTGGGCTACGTCGGCGGCACGACGCATCACGGCGAGACCGCGACCGAGCTCGCGCCGTGGGTCGGGCGCTGCCCCGCAGGTCACGTCACCTACCGGCACCGCCGACCTGCACGCGAGACGTCCTGCGCGAAGTGCTCACGCAGGTTCGACCAGCGCTACCTGTTCACGTGGACGCGCCGCGAGATCACGCCCGCCGATCGGCTGGCCGCACAGATGCCGCGCTGAGGCGGGATTCGCTCGCTGAGGGCGTTCAGCTTTCGCGGGGCGTGCGGTACCTGCGCACGAGCAGCGTGATCAGGCGCCACCCCAGCAGGAACAGCGCCAGCACGAGCGAGGCCACGATGATGAACGGGGTCTCGGCGGTGTCGCCCGTGGCGATGCGCAGCAGCATCCCACCGACCACCGTGACCACCCACGCGATCACGCCCCAGCCCAGCGACCAGGGTCGGCGCGGGCGTGCGGGGACCAACGCGGCGAGCGCGTGACCGACGACCAGCGCGACGAGGAACGGCCAGGCTGTGAGGATGAATCCGACCGGATCCTCCCCGTGCGAGGCGCGACCGATCACAGCGAAGATCAGCACGAGAACGGCGTCGACGAGGAGCGCGGGCAGGTACCTCATGCTCCGACTTTAGAGGCATCCGCACCACCGGCGGTGCAACGCGCGGACATGCGTCGGCGCGTCAGACGAAGCGCTCGATCACCCCGTCGCGCAGCACGGGCACGCCGTCGACGGCATCCAGCTCCGCGGCCTGCTCGACGGTGGCGGGTCGGATGCCGGATTCGGCCATCCTCGCCGTCGACGGCACGCCTGCGGTCAGCTCCCGACCCGAGCCGCTCGCGGCCAGCAGGTGTCGCACCGCACGGCGCAGTGCGCGGAAGGACTCGGATGCGACCGCAGCGTCGGGTGCGCAGTGATCGATGCCCAGGTCGGTCAGGGCCGCGATCACCGCGCCGGCTCCGAGCTGATCCTCGACCGCGTAGCGCAGGTCGCCCTCGGGGGTGCGCTCCCCCGCAGCGATGATGCTCACCGAGGTGCGCTCCGCGCGACGCTCCTGCAGTGTCATGACCGCACGCGCGGTCGCGGCGGCGTTGCGGATGCCGCCGAGCAGCACGACGGCTCCGGTCTCGGCCGCCGCTGTGGCGACCGCCGCACCGTTGGTGGACCAGTCCCTGGCATCCTCCAGCGTCACCGTGCCGCCGTCGGCGACGACATCCGCCATGCTCGAGGTGAAGCGCAGCACGTCGATCACCACGACGATGTCGGCCGGCGCGAGGCGCGCGAGTCCCTCTGTGCCCCACTCGAGACGGACCTGGTAATACGACTGATCGAACGGCGACGGCATCCGTCCACCCTATTCCGCGGGGCGCTCCTCCCTGCCCCCGAAGGACCCGTCCATCCGAAGAACCCGTCTTTATGGCGCAAACCGCCCCTTCGGCCCGTGAAACGGGGCGGTTTGCGCCATATAGACGGGCTTGTCAGTCGGCGGCGAGCGCCTCGACCGGAGCAACCCGCGTCGCCAAGCGCGTCGGCGCGACGGCGGCGATCACGGTGAGCAGCGCCGTGGCGACGACGATCACGACGACAGGCAGCCACGGGACCGCTGGCAGCACCAGACCGGCCGGCTCGTAGTCGGGCAGCACCGGCACGGCGCCGAGCAGCGACTGCGCGGCGATCCATCCATAGGCGATGCCGAGCACGAGCCCGGTCAGCGTGGCGGCGACGGTGATGTGCAGCGCCTCCAGCAGCACCATGCGACGCACCTGCGCGCCGGTGAGCCCGATCGCCCGCAGCAGACCCAGCTCCCGCTTGCGCTGCACGACCCCGATGGTGAGCAGGTTCACGAGCCCCACTGCGGCGATCACCGCGGAGACGGCCACGAGCACCATCATGATGCCGGCGAAGGCGTCCATGGGCGCGAACATCTCCAAGGGAACGCCGTCCTCGCTCTGGCGCATCATCAGCGCCTTCGACGACTCCAGCGCGACCGCGAACATGGTGACGAGCGCGACGCCCATCACCACGCCGATGGCCATCCGGCTGGACCGCTCCGGGTAGCGCAGCGCGTTCTCAGCGGCCAGCCGGGCCGTGGCGCTGCGGCCGAAGAGTCGGCCGACCAGCCGCAGCACGGGCGGCATGATCAGCACCGCACCGGTCACGATCCCCGTGAACGAGAGGACGCCGCCGAAGAACGCGACCACCACGCCCAGTGGTGTGACCAGTCCCAGCACGACCCCGAGGAACAGCAGGGCGGCACCGCTGATGAGCAGCACGAGGGAGCCGACGTTGCGCCCCACCCGACGACTGACCTCATCGTGCGTGCGCTCGACCGAGCCGCCGAGCGCCTGCAGCGGCGTGACCGCCAACACCCTGCGCGACCCGATGTGCGCGGCCAGCCACGTCGTCAGTGCGACACCGATCACCGGCATCAGAACGCCCGCCTGCACCAGCGTGAACGACTCGGGCGCACCGTCGATCAGGCTGCTGCCGACGATGATCCCGACCGCCGCGAATCCCAGGCCGAGGGCCAGGCCGACGACGGCGCCGATCACACCCACGACGAGTCCCTGACCGGTGACCTCCGCACGCTGCGAGCGCGCCGATGCTCCGATCAGCCGCATCAGCGCGATGCGCCTGGTCCGCCCGGCGATGATCGTCGAGAACGTGTTGGCGGTCACCACTGCGGCGACGTACATCGCCACGGCTGTGAGCAGGATCGACAGGATGGCGACGACGACGGCAAGAGTGCCGCTGTCGCCGATGAACGGATCGGCCTGCAGCGTCGCGCCGATGTAGGCCGTCACCTCGACGAGCACGACGCCGAAGGCCGCGGCCAGGGCGGCGACCAGGATGCTGGCTCCCATCCCCCGCTCGCGAAGCCAGGCCAGGCGCGCGGTGCGCCCGGGCGTGAGATCGAGGGCCGATCCGACTGCCACGGCGGTCATGCCGCTACCTCGGCCGCGAGCATGTACGCGGAGATCTGCTCGGCGCTCTGCCGCGGGTGGTCGGCGACGATGCGACCGTCGCCGAGGAACAGCACCCGATCGGCGTGGGCCGCGGCGATGGCGTCGTGCGTGACCATCGCGATCGACTGACCGTGGTCGCGACTCGCGGCGGCGAGCAGCTCGAGCACCTCGCGGCCGCTTCGCGAATCGAGGTTCCCGGTCGGTTCGTCGGCGAAGACCAGGTCGGGTGCGGTGGCCAGAGCGCGGGCGATCGCGACGCGCTGCTGCTGTCCGCCGGAGAGCTCGTGCGGGCGGTGGTTCAGGCGCGATGCCAGTCCGAGCCGCTCGACGAGACCGTCGATGCGCGCCTTCTCGATCGCCGAGGGCCGGCGCCCGTCGAGCTCGAACGGCAGCAGGATGTTGCCGAGTGCATCAAGGGTGGGCACCAGGTTGAACGCCTGGAAGATGAATCCCACCCGCCGACGGCGCAGGACGGTCATCTCCACGTCGCCGAGGCCCGTGATCTCGGTGTCGCCGATCCACGCCCGCCCCTCGGAGGGAGCGTCGAGCCCCGCCATGATGTGCATGAGCGTGGACTTGCCCGAGCCCGACGGGCCCATGATCGCGGTGAACTGTCCTCGGCGGATGCCGACGCTGATGTCGTCCAGCGCGCGGACACCGGCGGCGCCCGTGCCGTAGGACTTGGTGAGGTGCTGGACGCGTGCGGCGAGGCCGAGGTCCGAAGTCGTGATCTCCATGTCATCGACGCTATTTCTCAGCATCCGTCCGACGCATCGCCCGGGCGTCGCATCCGCCTACATCGCAAGGATGATCCTGCGGTACGGATGTCGGCGCAAACGACGGATGTCGGCGCAAACGCGATGTCTCGCCCGACATCCGTATTCTGAGCCGACATGTGTCGGAAGGTCGGCCGGCTGCGGCCGGCGTCGGCCCGGGTCGGGTCAGTTGAGCCCGTGCTCGAAGGCGAAGACGACCAGCTGCACGCGGTCGCGCAGCGACAGCTTGGTGAGGATGCGGCTGATGTGCGTCTTCACGGTCGCCTCGCTCAGGTACTCGCGCGCGGCGATCTCGGAGTTCGACAGGCCGCGCGCGGCGAGCGCGAAGATCTCCCGCTCACGGTCGGTGAGGTCGGAGTACGACGCCGGCACGGGCTTCGTCTCGGGGGTGAAGTGCGCGAACAGGTCACGGGTGGCGGATGCCGCGATCACGCTCGACCCGGAATCGACGGTGCGGATCGCCGCGAGCAGGAACTCGGGGTCGGCGTCCTTGAGCAGGAAGCCGCTGGCGCCCTGCTGGATCGCACGGGCCGCGGACTCGTCGAGGTCGAAGGTGGTGAGCATGACGATGCGCGGAGCGTCGGGGCGCGTCAGCAGCTCCGCCGTCGCCGTGAGGCCGTCCATCACCGGCATCCGGATGTCCATCAGCACCACATCCGGCCGGGTGCGCCCGACGACGTCGATCGCCTCCTTGCCGTCCCCCGCCTCGCCGACGACATCCATGTCCGGCTGCGAGGAGACCAGCATCCGCACTCCCGCGCGGAACAGCGCCTGATCGTCGACCAACACCACCCTGATCATTCTGACCTCCTGATCATCGGGATCGACTTCCATCCTTACGGCTCCAGCGCACCGGATCGCACCGGATTACCGCTCGCACCGGATCAGCGGTCCTGGCCGATGGGAAGCGTCGCGCGGACCACGAACCGGTCGTCCTCGCGCTCCGCGGTCAGTGCGCCGCCGACCAGTTGCGCACGCTCGCGCATGCCGACCAGCCCGTGTCCGCCGGCGGGCCCCGAGCCGGCCGGCACCTCCGCGATCGTGTTGCGCACGTCGATGTCGACGCGATCCGCCCACCAGGACAGCCGGATGTCGACATCGCCGCGTCCGTGGCGCAGGGCGTTCGTGAGCGCCTCCTGCAGGATGCGGTAGACGGCGAGCTGGATGGATGCCGGCGGCTCACCCGGCGGCATCGGGTCGATCGTGACGCGCGGCTCGATGCCGGATCCTCGCACATGCGCGAACAGCGACTCGAGGTCGGCGAGCGTGGGCTGCGGGCCGTCGCCCTGACGATGACGCAGCTGAGTGAGCAGCATCCGCACATCCGAGAGGGCGGCGCGGGCCGTCTGCGCGATGGTGCTGAGCGCCTCCTGCGCGAGCTCGGGCTGCGCGGCAGCCGCGTAGCGGGCGCCGTCGGACTGCGCGATCACCACCGCGAGGGAGTGCGCCACGATGTCGTGCATATCGCGGGCGATGCGAGCGCGCTCCTGCTCCTCGGCGGCGATCGCCTCGGCCTGCAGCTGCGCGAGACGCGTGGCCTGGCCGTGCCGGATCACACGCCAGACGAGCCCTGCGCCCCAGGCGATGACCAGCGCGAAACCGACCGATGTGGCCGTGAGCACCGCCAGCCAGACGAGGTGCGTCGCCGCTCCGACATCCGCGCTGATCCCGCTCTGGCCCATCTGCAGCACGGCGATGTACGTGCCCGCGATCAACCCGCCGACGACCGCGGAGATCCCACCGGCCCACAGCAGCCGCCTGCTGCCCCACGCCGCCGTCGCGAACAGCACCACGAAGACGGCGATGTTCAGGGGCAGCGGCGACAGGCCCGCCGCCATCTGGAGGACGGCTGCGGCCCAGGCGATGATCAGCGCGAGCGCCGGTGAGAGCCGGCTGATCGCCGCGGCACCCCACATCGCGATGCCGACGACCATCATCACGATGTTCGACACCAGCTCCGGCCCCACCCACGAGCCCAGGGCCCCGGCGCCGAACACGAACGACAGCGGAAGGGTGATCAGCAGCCCCAGCAGACTGCCGACGACGTCGAGCACCAGCCAGGTGCGGGAGATGGAGCGGATCACACCCTCACGCTACGGGACGGGTTGCGACCGCAGCATCCGCCGGGAGATGTATCCGCGAGTGCGCCGAGCGCTCAGACGCGGCAGAGGATCTCACCGTGCGGCACGAGGTACCAGCCGTCGCCGTCCGCGGCCCACGTACGCCAGGCGTCGCTGATTCGCTGCAGGTCGGCATCCGTCGCCATCCCGTCGCGGGTCAGCTGGCGGGCGAGCGCGGACTCCAGGATGCGGTCGGCCCACATGCCACCCCACCACGCGCGCTCGTCGGGGGTGGCGTAGCACCAGGTGGATGCTGTCGCAGTGACGTCCGCGAACCCGGCAGCCCGCGCCCAACCGAGCAGTCGGCGACCGGCATCCGGCTCTCCGCCGTTCGCCCGGGCGGCCTCGCGGTACAGGCGCAGCCATTCGTCGAGCTCGGGCAGCAGCGGGAACCAGATGAACCCGGCATAGTCCGCGTCGCGGACGGCGACGATGCCGCCGGGCTTGGTGACGCGGCGCATCTCGCGCAGCGCCTGCACCGGGTCGCCGACGTGCTGCAGCACCTGGTGCGCGTGCACCACGTCGAAGGTGTCATCGGGGAAGCTCAGGGCGTGCACGTCCTCGACCGCGAAGGCGATGTTGGACAGGCCGCGGTCGGCGGCGAGGGTCTGCGACAGGCTCAGGGCATCCGCGTCGATCTCGGTGGCCGTCACCTGCGCGACGCGGCCGGCGAAGTCAGCCGTGATCGTGCCGGGGCCCGCACCGACATCGAGAAGGTGCATCTGGGCCGTGAGGTGCTCGGCGAGGTACGCCGCGGAGTTGTCGACGGTGCGGTTGTTGTGCGAGCGCAGCACCGTGTCGTGGTGCCCATGCGTGTATACGGCCATGCCCGTCAGCCTAGGGCCCGTCTATATGGCGCAAACTGCCCATTTCAGACCGGAATCAGGGCGTTTTGCGCCATATAGACGGGCTTTGAGGAATCAGACGGGCGGCGGGGGCGGGACCTCGTGGATCATGCGGCGCAGCAGTTCGCGGTCGGGCTTGCCGGATGCCAGCATCGGCAAGTACCCGAGCTCCAACTGCACCGGGCGGGCGTGCTTGCCGATTTCGGCCGCGACCCGCGCACGGGCGTCTTCCAGCATCCCTCCGCCGTCGCCCGCCGTCGGCGCGAAGATGATCGACGACTCCCCCCAGCGCTCATCGGGCATGCCGAGCACGACGGCCTGCTCGAGGCCGGGTACGGTGCGCACGATGCGCTCCACCCGGTCTAGGGAGATGTTGATGCCGCCCGACACGATCACGTTGTCGCGCCGGCCGTGCACCTCGACCTCGCCGTCGAGGATGACCCCGCGATCGCCCGTGCGATACCAGCGCTCACCCTGCTCGTCGGTGATGAAGACGCGGTCGGTCAGCGCCGGATCGCCCAGATATTCGTCGGCGAGCATCGGCCCGCTGATCCGCAGCTCGTCATCGACCTGTCCGACCCGAACGCCGTCCAGCGGAACGCCGTTGTACACGCAGCCGCCGCTGGTCTCGCTGGATCCGTAGGTGTGCACGAGCGGCACCCGCAGATCCATGGCGCGGATCCGGATGCTGTCGGACAGGGCCTGCCCGCCGACGAGGACGGCGCGGTGGGCGCGCAGCGCCGCGAGGACCTCCGGGTCCTCGGCCGCGTCGATCAGAGTGGCCAGCTGCGCGGGCACGAGTGAGATGTACAGGTCGCCGCCTGCCGCGCGCCGGGTCGCATCGACGAAGGCCTGGGGCGAGAGGTGCCCCTCGACCACGGTCGGAGCGGTGCCGGCGAGCCGCGAGCGCACCAGCACCTGCAGCCCCGCGACGTACCCGGCCGGCAGGCAGAGCGTCCACCGCCCGGCGCCGACGCGGGCTGCGGTCGCCTCAGCGCTGGCCCGCAGAGCATCCGCACTGAGGATCACGCGTTTGGGCAGCCCGGACGAACCCGAGGTGGCGACGACCACCGCCGTCCCGTCGGGGACGAGATCATCGGATGCCGGGGTGAAGCCGAGCGCGAGCGGACGGATGCCGTCGAGCGCGGCGGGCAGGGCATCCCGCACCGCCCGCGGGTCGTCGCCGTCGATCGGATGCAGTCTCATCGGCCGAACTCCATTTCGACTCGCTGCGCTCGCTCAATGTTGACCCGGGGCGCATCAACGCTTCGCATTGATCCGCCCCGCCTCAAAAGTGGTACGGGAACGGAGACCAGTCGGGGTCGCGCTTCTCGAGGAACGAGTCGCGGCCCTCCACGGCCTCGTCGGTGCCGTAGGCGAGGCGTGTGGCCTCACCGGCGAAGACCTGCTGTCCGACCATCCCGTCGTCCACCGCGTTGAAGGCGAATTTCAGCATCCGGATCGCCGTCGGCGACTTCGTCAGGATGACACGGGCCATCTTCAGGGCTTCCTGCTCCAGCGACGCGTGCGGCACGACCCGGTTCACGGCACCCATCTCGTACGCCCGCTGCGCGGAGTACTCCTCGGCGAGGAAGAACACCTCGCGGGCGATCTTCTGCCCGGTCTGGCGGGCCATGTACGCGGAGCCGTATCCGGCGTCGAAGCTGCCGACATCGGCATCCGTCTGCTTGAACCGTCCGTGCTCGGCCGACGCGATCGTCAGGTCGCAGACCACGTGCAGCGAGTGCCCGCCGCCGGCGGCCCAGCCGGGCACGACCGCGATGACGACCTTCGGCATGAAGCGGATCAGCCGCTGCACCTCGAGGATGTGCAGGCGGCCGGCGCGGGCCGGGTCCTGCACGGCGGCCTCGTCTGAGGAGTACTTGTAGCCGTCGCGTCCGCGGATGCGCTGGTCGCCGCCGGAGCAGAACGCCCAGCCGCCGTCCTTCGGGCTCGGGCCGTTCCCGGTCAGCAGCACAGCACCGATGCGCGGATCCTGCCGGGCGATGTCGAGCGCACGGTACAGCTCATCGACGGTGTGCGGGCGGAAGGCATTGCGCACCTCGGGCCGGTCGAACGCGATGCGTGCGACGCCGCCGTCGCGCGAGACGTGCGCGGTGATGTCGGTGTACGCCTCCGCACCGGGCGCCAGCATCCACTCGGCCGGGTCGAAGATGTCGGAGACGAAGTCATCGGTCACGCCGTCCAGCCTATTCCGGACCGCGGATCGCCGCCGAACAGCGTCCGGCTCGGCATGCCCGCACTCACGTACGATCGTCGGGTGCGCAACTCACCCCTCTCTTCATCCCGTCTTCGTCTCGCTCTGCTGGCACTGACCGCGGCGAGCGCCCTGGCTCTCGCCGGGTGCGCCTCGAATCCGACAACGGATGCCGGCGCGCAGCCCACGTCCTCGGCATCCGCGAGCCCCACGGCATCCGGTGAGTGCAGCTACCCCGCCTCCTCGCGGCCGGCGTCGAAGCCGGTCGATGCTCCGGATGCCGACCCCACGGCCTCCGGCGAAGTGGCCGCCACCATCGCGACGAGCGCGGGCGACCTCGCGGTGACGCTGGATGCGGATGCCACGCCCTGCACGGTGAACAGCTTCCTCTCGCTGGCGAAGCAGGGCTACTTCGACGGCACGACCTGCCACCGCCTCACCACCCAGGGCATCTTCGTGCTGCAGTGCGGCGACCCGACGGGCACGGGAACGGGCGGTCCGGGCTATTCGTTCCCCGACGAGCTGAGCGGTTCCGAGACCTACCCGGCCGGCACGCTCGCGATGGCCAATGCCGGACCGGACACCAACGGCTCGCAGTTCTTCGTCGTGTACGCCGACACCCAGCTGCCGCCGTCGTACACCGTGTTCGGGCATCTGGATGAGGCCAGCACCGAGATCGTCGCCGGGATCGCCGCCGAGGGAACCTCGAACGGCGCACCCGACGGCGCTCCCAAGACGCCGGTGGAGATCACGGCCGTCACCCAGGGCTGAGCCGGTCCCTGGTCAGGCGCGCGGTGCCGCGCTGCGCAGCCTGTGCAGCTTGAGCCAGCCGTCGACGACATCCCAGATCGGGAAGCCCACCAGGCAGAACCCCAGGATCACGCCGAGGATGCCGAACACCCCACCCTGCCCTGCGGATGCCAGCTGCCCCTGGGCGAAGCCCTCGCCGCCGGCCTCTGCGATGAAGTCGATCAGCGCAGGGTTGACGAGCGCACCGCTGATGAGCAGAGCGAGACTCGCCGCCGCGAACGCCGCCGCCAGTACGGTGTTGGCCACGGCGAGCGCGGTGCTCCAGCGACGGCGGAGGTACAGCACGATGGCGAACACGGCCTCGGCGACGACGAACAGCAGCAGCACCGCCCAGGTGACCGGCACGGGGTTGAGGATCGGGATCGGAGTGCCGCCGGTCGGGAAGAATCCGAGGAGAAGATCCCACAGCATGGCACCCACCACGATCGCGAGGAACACCAGCGACGCGATGAGGTCGGGGCGCCCGGATCGGATCTCCGCCGCCTTCGGCAGTCGGTCGGGGTCCCAGTCCAGGATCGTGTCTCCGGTGGACCCGGTGCGCTCGAGGATGAAGAACACCAGCGTGGTCCAGAAGCACACGTGCACGATGACGCCGATGAGCACGGCGATGACGCCGCCGAAGATCTCGCCGACCGATGCCCGCGCGATGAGCTGGCCGAGCAGGGTCGCGCCGACGGCGCAGATCGGAACGATGATCAGCAGCAGTCGTAGCAGACGCAGCCAGGCCGCGTAGTAGCGCGGACCGACCAGCCACATCGGGCGATCGATGAGCGAGGAAGCGTAGGCGATCGGCTCGCCGAACTCACTGACGACGTGGCGCTCGGCCTCGTCGCGGCTCTCGCCCTGGGCGATGCGCGGTTCCACCTGCTCGGCGAGCGACGCCTCCAGCTCGGCGACGATCTCCGCCCGCGAAGCCGCGGGCAGGGCGCGGGAGACCGCCTCGAGGTATCGGTCGGCGTAAGCGTTCGTGTCGGTCATGATCAGTCCTCCCTTTCGGTGAGTGCGGCGGTCGCGGCGGCGATGGCGGCGACCTCCTGGGTCAGAATCGTGGCGAGGCGCAGCCCCACGTCAGAGGTGCGGTAGAACTTGCGCGGACGCGCCTCGTCGGTGTTCCACTCGCTCTCCAGGCACCCCTGCTTCTCGAGTCGGCGCAGCAGCGGGTAGAGCGTGTTGGCATCGGTGGGGAACCCCGCGGATGCCAGCTGCTCGAGCAGCCCGTAACCGTAGCCCGGCGTGCGCAGCAGCATCAGACTGGCCAGCACGATCGTGCCGCGCCTCAGCTCCTGCAGGTGTCCGTCGAACTCGGTGTCGTTCATGACTCACACGTTACTGTGCGTCGCACACCATTGTCAACGACACATTGTGGTGCGGCTCGGCCGCGCCGACGGCATCCGCTCTGAAGGACGATTGCAGTTCTGAAGGATGCTGGCGCGCCAAACGTCCTTCAGAAGTGCAAACGTCCTGAATTCGCACCCGGCCGAACGCGACCCATGAGGGCATGATGGACGCATGTCTTCGATCGAGATCACGCGCATCGATCCGTTCGATCCCGGAGCCTACGACGCCTGGTGGGATGCGTATGCTGAGGCCCGGCGCGCCGACCTCGGCGAGAATGCGGTCGTGTGGTCGCGCGAAGAGAGCCGCACAGAGCTGCAGCAGGTCTCCGCAACCACGCGCAGACAGGCCTACGTCGCGATGAGGGACGGTCTCGTGGTCGGATCGGGCTCGCTCGCACTCCCCCTCAAGGACAACACGCACATCGCCATGATGGGCGTGAACGTGCCTCCGCAGCACCGTCGCACCGGTATCGGCTCCGCGCTCGTCGAGCGCATCGAAGCCGAGGCTGCGGGCGAGGGCCGCACCACGATGCGCACGGACATCTACTGGCCGGCATCCCTGCCTGCCGACGGGACAGTCGCTCCGAACCGCGAGTTCGCCCGCCGCCACGGCTACGAGCTCGCGCTGGGCGATCTCCAGAACCGCCTCGACCTGCCCGTCGCCGACTCCGTCCTCGACGAGCTGATGTCCGAGGCGCCGGCCGACGGCTACGACATCCGCAGCTGGATCGGCCCGGTGCCCGACGAGTTCGTCGTCGAGTGGGCGGCACTGGACGCGCTTCTGGACACCGAGGCGCCGATGGGTGAACTCGACGTGGAGGCGTCGTCGGCCGACGTCGAGGATCACCGCGCGGATGAGGCGATGCAGGCCGCGCAGAACCGCACCTCCTTCGGCACCATCGCCCTGGCATCCGATGGCCGCATCGCCGCGTACACACAACTGGTCGTCTCGGGCGACGACGGCAACGCCTACCAGTGGGGCACGCTGGTACGCCGAGAGGATCGCGGACACCGCCTCGGCCTGCGCATCAAGCTCGAGAACCTGCGGATGCTGCAGCTGCACTCCCCCGCGACCCCGCGGATCTACACCTTCAACGCGGAGTCCAACACTCACATGCTCGCCGTCAACGCGCGCCTCGGCTTCACTGCGACAGCCCGTCTCGGCGAGCTGCAGAAGAAGCTCGCCTGACGGCGCACGCCGCAGCCGCACGCGGCATCCGTACGCCGCATCCGTACGCCGCATCCGTTCTGAAGGACGTTTGCAGTTCTGAAGGATGCTGGGGCGCCAAACGTCCTTCAGAAGTGCAAACGTCCTGAATTCGCACCCGGCCGAACGCGACCCATGAGGGCATGATGGACGCATGACGCCGTCGCTCGCAGAACTTCTCGCCACCGCCCGCGTGGTCGCCCTGCCGATGAACACCCGATTCCGCGGAGTCGACGTGCGCGAGGCACTGCTGTTCGAGGGTCCGCAGGGCTGGGCGGAGTTCTCGCCCTTCGTCGAGTACGCGGATGCCGAGGCCGCGTCCTGGCTGCACGCCGCGATCGACTTCGCATGGCAGGAGCAGCCCGCGCCGCTGCGTGATCGCATTCCGGTGAACGCGACGGTTCCGGCGGTCGAGGCTGCGCGCGTCGCCGAGGTGCTGGCGAGATTCGACGGATGCCGCACAGCAAAGGTCAAGGTCGCCGAGCGCGGACAGAGCCTGGCCGACGATCTCGCCCGCGTGCGCGCGGTGCGCGAGGCCATGGGGCCGGAGGGGCGCATCCGCATCGACGCCAACGGCGGCTGGAACCTCGACGAAGCGGAGCGCGCCATCCATGAGCTCGGCGAGCTGGACCTGGAGTACGTCGAGCAGCCCTGCGCGACCGTCGACGAGCTGGCCGAGCTGCGCTACCGCGTCAAGCACAAGGGCATCCCGATCGCCGCCGATGAGAGCATCCGCAAGGCCGCCGATCCGCTGGCCGTCGCGCAGGCCAGGGCCGCGGACCTCATAGTCATCAAAGCGCAGCCGCTGGGCGGCATCCGCCGTGCCCTGTCGATCGTCGCCGAGACGGGCCTGCCGGCGGTGGTCTCCAGCGCCCTGGACACGGCAGTCGGACTGTCGCAGGGCGCCGCGCTCGCGGCATCCCTCCCCGAACTGGACTACGACTGCGGTCTCGGCACGGCCTCGCTGTTCGCCGACGACGTCGCCGACGCGCGTCCGGTGGGCGGCTCGGTGTCGGTCGCACGGGCGACTCCGGATGCTGCCGCGCTCGCGCGCCTGGAGGCGCCAGCGGACCGCCGGCACTGGTGGCTCGCGCGCCTCGAGCGCTGCCACGCACTGCTGGCGGACTGAGCTCGCCGAGCCGGCTGCGCTCGTTCGCGACCCCGCGCTCGCGCTGTCCATTACTGCGTGCGCGGCGTCAATATGCGCAGCGCGAGCAGGAAGTAGCAGCGCGAAGCAGGGGACGGCAGCGCGAAGCAGGGAACGGCAGCGCGAGCAGGGGATGGGATGACCGGCGTCAGGCCCGCAGCAGCTCCACCATCCGGCCGAGGGCCTCGCTGCCGACCCGGCGCAGCCGTGTGGAGTCATCGCCGCCCATGGCCCCGCGCACGGTCATGCCCTCCCAGACGACCATGAGCAGGCTCGCGGCCTCGGCGGCGCTGATGCGCAGCGTGATCTGCCCGGAATCGACGATCTCCTGGATCATCTCGGCGATGCTCGCGACCATCTCGCGCTCCTGCGCCAAGTACGCGGTGCCGAACGCGGGGTCGCGCAGCGCGCGGATGCGGATCTCACTCATCATCATCACGCCGAGCCGGTCATCCGCACCGGAGTCCATGATCTGCTGCACGAGCTCGACCGGATCGCATCCTTCGAGCGCCTCTGCGCTCACGAGGTCGCTGACACGCTCGCGCACCGCCTTCAGCCGCGCTTCGCCGACGGACGCGGCCAGGGTGAGGAACAGCTCGTCCTTGGACTCGAAGTTGGAGTAGAACGCGCCGCGTGTGAAACCGGCGCGCTCGCACACGGCCTCGACGGTCGCACCCTCCAGCCCCACCTCAGCGAACACCTGAGTGGCGGCTTCGAGCAGGCGCGCACGGGTGTTCTCCCTGCTCCGCGTCGCGGATGTCGACATCGCTCCTCCTGACGCCTCACTCTGCCACGGGATCGCCGCCCGATGTTCACATCCGGCGCACAGCATCCGATCCCGCCGACGATTTACGATACATGTACGTATTGAATACACCCGTGTATCGAACTGCCGCGGAGGCCGCGTGTCCACTCTTCTGTCCTCACTGGGGCGCTGGTCGTTCCGCCACCCCTGGCGCGTGCTCGTCAGCTGGCTCATCGTGCTCGGCATCGCCGGCGGCGGTGCGCTCGTGCTGGGCGCGGGCACCGACAACAGCTTCTCGATCCCCGGCACCGAGTCACAGGCGGGCCTGGAGCAGCTCTCGCGCACCTTCCCCCAGGTCAGCGGCACGAATGCGCAGTTCATCGTGGTCGCCGCTCCCGGCGATGACATCCGCGACGACCCCTATAAGGCGCAGATCGAGACGACCGTCGACGATCTGACGGAACTCGACGACAGCGTGCTCGCGGTCACCTCGCCGTACGACGAGAACATCTCGGGCATGGTCAATGCCGAGCACAGCGCGGCGATCGTGCGCCTGCAGTTCGAAGGGCAGTCCACCGACGTGCCCGAGCAGGCCAAGGCCGATCTGCAGGAGCAGGTGGACGAACTCCGCTCCGCTCTGCCGGAAGGCTCTCAGGCAGCCCTCGGCGGCGATCTGTTCGCGACGTCGATTCCTGCGATCACGATCACCGAGGCGGTCGGCCTGCTGATCGCGCTGCTCGTGCTCATCGTCACCTTTCGCTCGTTCGTGGTCGCAGGTCTGCCGCTGCTGACGGCGATCCTGGGCGTCGGCATCTCGATGGCCGGCATCTTCGCCGCGACCGCCTTCGCATCGGTCTCCTCCACCACTCCGCTGCTGGCCCTCATGCTGGGTCTGGCGGTCGGCATCGACTACTCGCTGTTCATCGTGGCCCGTCACCAGGATCAGGTGCGCGCGGGCGTCGATCCCGAGGAATCCGCCTCGCGCTCGGTCGGCACCGCGGGCTCGGCCGTCGTGTTCGCGGGCATCACCGTGCTGATCGCTCTGATCGGGCTCGGCTTCGCCGGCATCCCCTTCCTCACGACCATGGGCATCGCGGCATCCGTCGCCGTCGCGATCGCCGTCGCGATCGCGGTCACCCTCACCCCCGCGCTGCTCGGCTTCCTGAAGGGGCGCGTGATCGGGCGTCCGCGTCGCGCCGCCGGCGCGACGAAGAAGACGGATGCCGCGCCGAAGCCGCGCGTGCGCCGCACCTTCTCCGAACGCTGGGCGGCCGGCGTCACGAAGCGTCCGATCCTCGTCACGATCGCCGTCGTGCTGGGACTCGGCATCGTCGCCGTGCCCGCGCTGAGCCTCGATCTCGCCCTGCCCAACGCCGGCGTGCTGCCGAAGGACTCCGAGGCGAGGCAGAGCTACGACCTGACCGCGGACCAGTTCGGGCCCGGCTTCAACGGCCCCCTGATCCTCACCGGCACGATCGTCACCTCGACCGACCCGCTGAACCTCATGGAGGACCTCGGCGAGGCCGTCGAGAAGCTGCCGGGTGTGCGCGAGGTGGCGCTCGCGACCCCGAACGAGACGGCAGACACCGGCATCGTGCAGATCATCCCGACCACCGCGCCCGACGACCCGGCCACCGCCGACCTGGTGCGCGAACTGCGCTCGCACCACGACGAGTGGCAGAAGGAGTTCGGCATCGACCTGAAGGTCACCGGATTCACCGCGGTCGCCATCGACATCTCCGACCAGCTGGGTGCGGCCCTGCTGCCGTTCGGCGTCTTCGTGATCGGCCTGTCGCTGATCCTGTTGGCGATCGTGTTCCGTTCGATCTGGGTGCCCGTGACGGCGGCGATCGGCTATCTGCTCTCGATCGTCGCCGCGTTCGGCGTGGTCGGCGCGGTGTTCGAGTGGGGCTGGTTCGCCGACGCCCTGCACGTCGCACGCACCGGCCCGATCATCAGCTTCATGCCGATCGTGCTGATGGGCGTGCTCTTCGGCCTGGCGATGGACTATCAGGTGTTCCTCGTCTCGCGCATGCGCGAGGACTTCGTACACGACCGGACCCGGCACGACCCGGCCACCCGTCGCGAGGCCGCGATCCGCGCCGTGCGCTCGGGCTTCTCGAGCACCGCCCGTGTCGTGACCGCCGCCGCTCTGATCATGTTCGCCGTGTTCGTGGCGTTCGTTCCCGAGGGCGATTCGTCGCTCAAGCCGATCGCCCTGGGTCTGGCATCCGGCATCGCGATAGACGCATTCCTCGTGCGGATGACGCTGATCCCCGCCGTGATGGCGATCCTCGGCGACCGCGCCTGGCGCATCCCGCGCTGGATGGAGCGGATCCTGCCGCACGTCGACATCGAGGGCGAGGCCGTGGAGCGCGAGCGGGCGCTGGCCGAATGGCCGGGTGATGACAGCATCCTGGCCGCCGACGACCTGACCATCTCGGCCGTCGACATCGAGGGCGCGCACCTGCGCCTCTCCTCGACGGGATCCCTGATCGTGACGGGTGCCGCGCCGCGTGCACTGCGCGCCCTGTCGCTCGCCGTCGCAGGACGGATGAAGACGGATGCCGGGATGCTGCGCGTCGACGGCCACCTGCTGCCCGGCCGCGCCGCGTGGGTGCGCGCCCGCGTGGGCATCGCGCTGCTCGCGGAGCCGGATGCCGCGGCCCAGGCGTCCGAGGCGCTGCGCGGACGGGCCGACCTGGTGGTGCTGGATGGCGTCGACCGGCTGACGTCCGCAGAGCGCGATCAGCTCGCCGCACTGCTGCGGGATGCCGGCTCGGATCTTGCCGTGTTCGTCACGGCGACGGATGCCGAGTCCGCACAGGCCCTGCTGACCGAGGCCGGTCGCGCACCGGCATCCGTCGTGGACCTGCGCGCCCCGGTCCCTTCCCCTGCCGACACCCCGGCTTCTCGTCGAGACCCCGCCGTGCCGACGACCGCAGCCCTGGGTGTCGGCGACAGCCCGGGGTCTCGGGACACCGACCTTT
>Ga0160443_100536_pt1 | contig 24225 bp, 21 predicted proteins | sample HID1972I_E1MG_FD_108244 | JGI IMG/M metagenome (GOLD analysis project Ga0160443, IMG submission 108244) | Enriched pill bug-associated microbial communities from UW Madison campus, WI, USA - HID1972I_E1 MG | ecosystem: Host-associated > Arthropoda: Insects > Digestive system > Unclassified ... | reverse complement strand
TCCGACAAGTTAAAAATATCTCCGCACTTGATGAATTGCTAACCGCGCAAGCTTTTGAACGCTCCCGTACTTGGATGATTGGCAATTCAATTCGCAATGATATCGTTCCCGCTCTTCACGCAGGTATTCATGCGATTCATGTCGAAGTTCCTGATGAATGGGCATATAACATCATTCAAGTCGACGTTGAACCAAAGGGACAATATTTTTCAGTTCAATCGTTGCGGGATATTCCATCTGCATTTGTCCGCGCTATCTAAAAAAGCTATCCAGCAGCAAGCATCATCAACAGCTTGCTTTATGGATAGCTTTTCTTTATTTTTCTCAGCGATTCTTTAGTTCCATTTCTATTACTCTACCTTACTTCGCTTCTACAATTTTATGTTGAATGAAGCGGTTCTACCGCTAATTGACCTGTATTGCGATCTGTCAGCACGATCGCTGCTTCAACAGGCTCACCATCTCCCTGCTTAACGGGAAGTGGAGATGTTTTTCCTTGATGAATGAGTGACTGGATATGCTGTGCTGAAAGCTCTATGCCATACGCATCTCGCCATATTACGAAGCCACAGCCTTGCTTGTAGTGCGAGCAGCCATATCCCTTTTTCCCCATAATCAGATGTCCACCGCAGCCTTGACGCGGGCATGGTGCGATGCTCATTACAGTCCGCGCTGTGGCAAGTTCTGCCTGCTTCTGACCGTTACTACTGCCTTCAGCATTACGTTCGGCGCTACGGCTTCCAGTAGCTCGTGTTGCACGCTTCTTCGTATCAGTAGCTGCGCTTGTCGAAGCCGTCTGCTTGTCATTGGCAGTCGCCTTTGTAGACTTTGGTTCAGACGTTGCGTTACTTTTAGCTGTGCTGCTTTTAACTGCCGTACTACGTGTTTTCCCTTTCTGTTGCTTTTCAAATTCAAATCTCACGGCAGGCTGGGCTCTCACTTTATCTACAATCATCGTTGCGAATTTTTTTACATTCTCCATAAACTGCTCACTGGAGGCTTGTCCTCTTGCAATATCATTTAGCCGTTTTTCCCATATGCCAGTCATCTCTGGCGAAGTCAAGAGTTCAATACCAGCTCCGCGAATTAGTTCAATCGCTGCAGTTCCTTTTGCCGCAATCGTTATCTTTTTCCCTTGCATCGTAATATAGCCCACTTGCTTTAAGCGCTCGATCGTAGCGGCACGAGTAGCTGGTGTACCAAGTCCGCAATCCTTCATCGCCTCTCGGGCATCATCATCCTCGATTTGCTTTCCGGCGCTTTCCATTGCCTTCAGCAAAGTACCTTCCGTATACGACTTAGGCGGCTTCGTTTCTTTTTCTTTTGCGGCGGCTTGGCGGCAATGAACTGGAGCGTTCGCATCAAGCTCAAAGCCTTCCTGCTGCTCTACTACCTCATCCTCTTCCTCTGCGTTTTTTTTCTTTCGTTTATTAGAAGTCTCCTGCTGATCACCATAAATCACCTTCCAGCCTAGATCAACTAATTGCTTAATATTCGTCTTGAACCGGTGATCCTCGACATTAGTAATAACAGCATGGCTAATATACTCAGCAGGTGGATAATATTGAGATAAAAAACGCTTCACAATTAAATCATACAGCTTCTGCTCATCTGCCGATAAAGAGTTCGCCCTTTTAGCAGTAGGCAATATCGCGTGATGATCCTCGACCTTCGCGGGATTGCAAATGCTTTTATTACCAGCATGTACAAACGAACGATTCGCACCGCTTACCCATTCCGCATATTGCGTACCCTGCAGCGCTTGCAGCGCTTTATGCATCTCAGGAATGTTTTGTTCATTTACGTAGTTGGAATTCGTTCTCGGGTACGTAATTACTTTATGCTTCTCATATAGGCTTTGCGCAGTATCCAAAGTCTTTTTTGCAGAGAAGTTCAATTTGCTATTCGCTTCACGCTGCAACAGCGTCAAATCATACAGACGGTGCGGATATTCTTTAACTTCCTTCGCCTCATATTGTTCAACGCTGCCCTGCTTTCCTTTCACTTGTGCAGCAATCTGCTCAGCCTTGGCTTGATCGGTCATGCGATCCCCTTGCAACAATCCTTTATAGCTAGTTTCACCTTGCTTAAAGTTTGCTTCAACGATAAAGTACTTCAACGAGTCGAACTTTGCAATTTCAGCTTCACGATCATAGATCAATGCTAAAACTGGCGTCTGTACTCGCCCTACCGACAATAGCTCATTATGCTTTGTTGTAAATGCGCGCGTTCCATTCATGCCAATGAGCCAATCCGCCTCACTTCTTGCAGATGCAGCCTTTGTTAAATTTTCATACTCTTGTCCTGGCTTCAACTCCGAAAAGCCTTTGCGAATCGTTTCCGCAGTTAGATCCGAGATCCATAACCGCTCAACGGGCTGCTTAAGCTGCAAGTAGCGCTGAATTAGCGAAAATATATATTGTCCTTCTCGCCCTGCGTCACACGCATTGACAAGAGCATCGCAGCGGCTTGCAAGTTCCTTAATAACCTTAAGCTGATCTGCTGTTCTTTTATTGGCAATGAGCTTAAACTGTGAAGGTATGATCGGAAGCTGAGCGATACTCCATTTCTTATAACGATCATCATACGCATCTGGCTCAGCGAGCCCAACCAAGTGCCCAATAGCCCAAGTAATAATGTAATGTTCACCTTCAAGATAGCTGCGCATATTTTTCGCTTTAGGCTCAATCGCTGCCGCAATATTACGGCCCATATCCGGCTTTTCGGCAATAATTAACGTTTTCATACGAACTCCTTTTATAATTAATGCCATTAATTATTTATGTAGTTAGTAATGGTTTGAAATAAACTCGAAACACCCTTCGACCAATTCGGATCCTCAGCATATTTACGGTTAATCCATACAATCGGATCTACATCCTCAGGTCGGTCCTTGCTTAAATTAACGAGTGTTCTTGCTGCGATCGCTGTAGAGTCTTCGATCGTTGTATTGTAATCTTCCCAGCTATGAAATACATTAAAAGGATTGTTGGCAATCTCCTCAGCATACTCATTGTCCCGGTGCACAAAGCCTTGCTCTTGCCCTGTAATGGCAAACAAAAGCACCACCGAGAGATTAAATTCCTTGGCGGTAGTTACAATGGTGCTGAAGTAAGGTTCTTCGCCAAGCATAGAGTCTCTTGATTCCAAGTATCCCTTTAGCTTGTCATGATCCACCTGTTGATATTGATATATCACGGGCAGCTCATTGTAAGGAAGTGTATAGGGTTCTATCGTTGTAGGTTGCTCCACAATCAGCACGGGATCCTTCTTTTTCTCGACCGGCTGCATTAAGAATGCTATCAGCACGATCATACAGCAGCCAAGACCATATAGCAATGATCTGCGGACAAGCTTAGAATTATATAGCTTCTGCAGCTGTTCTATAAGCTTGTCCAGGATCGTACGATGATGAACGATTTCCTGCACCCCGTTCGCCGCTCTCCATTCACTTAATAGCTGCTGTGTTGTATCATCATGGTCAGCTAGTCGTTCACATGCTAGATCGATATCATTCACACTGACGGGCCGTTGCTCGCTCACTACGATTTGCTTAATCAATTCATTACATAAGCGTTGCTTCAATTCTTTCTCAAAAGGAGGAAGCTGTCGTTCGATGATTTTAACGATGGCGTCTGCCACAATCTCTGCATGCTTCTCTTTTGGCAAGTTTCCATACTTATGCTGGACATACCCACGAATGCGATCAACAGAATCTAGCGATAATACATCCCGCTGCTCCAAAGGGCTCGCCTCACTTTTAATTTAATGCCATGCCTGATCAATTCATCCGTACATCTATAATTGGGCTGCTGCTTGTCCGATCTGTTGTTGAATTGCTTCAGATAGAATAAATGCTTTAACTTGTTCCTTCTCTGAGAACGTTAGCTGATATTCACAATCACAGCCTATATCCTGCGGCACCATCTGCGCGATCGCACCAGCATGATTACATATTACAAAAATCGTAAGATCAGCGAGATCCACTGGTATAGCAGCACTTTCTGAAGATAATTCAGGTTTAAGTGTAATGTCGATCCACTGGTCGTCCCGTCGCTCGATGGTCATATAGAAGCTCGAGAATTTCATTTCTTCTATGTGATCTGATCCGTATTTAATCACATTGATTCTCCTTTTCACACTTGCTCGATTGCTCTATTTTATCATATTTACTGCGAGCTTAATAGAATAAACCTTTTCATTCCAGCCTTATATAAACATCTGACCACACATACAGTGTTGATATTATCAAATGTAAAGATGCAACTAATCTCTAAGCGGCATTGCTCTTATAATTATTTTGTCAAATTATAGCTGCCATGAATTAAATCATAGATATCACCTTTAGGAATGGAACTATCCAAAACAATTGTAATCCAATGTTCCTTATTCATATGGTAAGCAGGTAAAATTCCAGGTTGGCCCCTCAATAAGCTAATTAATTCAGGATTGCACTTCACATTAATAATGTCGACTCTTCCTTCGCCCGGTAAACCTAATTTGAAGGTTGGTACATTCATAATCACTCCATACCACTTGCCATCTCTGTTATGCCTTAATACCGCATAATCTGGATACTTGGACCAAGGGTAGTCAGGCTCAGTGTAAAACTTTTCTTTTGCATAAGTAAATATTTGTTCTCTATTCATCAAAAAACTACCTCACTGTCTGTTGCTACACTTTAACAAATAACTAAATGCATTGCACATCTCGGCTAGGTGTGCGAACATTTGTTCTTGTCATGATTATATCAAGATTTCGGAAGCGCAACAATGATAACCAGTCAACAAAGCCATATATAAAAGAAACCCTTAGCTTGAACATCTCTTTAAAGAGTTCATGCTAAGGGTAACCTTTTCACTATAATAATACCATTCGTCATCTAATTAAGGCAGCATTGAACTGCCCATTAAAAACTTATCTACTTCACGTGCAGCCTGTCTGCCTTCATTGATCGCCCATACTACAAGGCTTTGACCTCGACGCACATCCCCTGCTGCAAAGACACCTTCTATACTTGTGCGATATTCACCATAACGCGCTTTAATATTAGATCGCGCATCGGTCACAAGACTAAGCTCGTCAATAATCGTTGCTTCCGGACCTTCAAAACCGATTGCAACTAACGCTAGATCAACCGGCCACACTTCCTCAGTGCCTTCTAATTCTTTGTAGACTTTACGACCTTCATCATCGATATAGCGCTCGATTCGAACGGTATGAAGTTCTTTTATGTTGCCTTGTTCATCTCCAACAAATTTCTTCGTTAGTATAGAGAATTGACGTGGATCTTCACCAAACAACGCTTTTGCTTCCTCATGCGCATAATCTAGTGTATAAACGTTAGGAAACTGCGGCCAAGGATTCGTAACAGGATCACGCTTCTCAGGCGCTTTACCTACCGTACCGAATTGAACGACGGATCTGCAACCGTGACGGATCGCTGTCGCCACACAATCCGTACCTGTATCCCCTCCACCAATTACAACGACATTTTTATCTTTTGCACTAATATAATTACCATCCTGTAGGCTTGAATCAAGATAGCTTTTAATTGTACTATTCAGATAATCCATTGCAGGATATATCTCCTTTAAGTCCGAACCTTCGATATCGATAGAACGAGCTTTTGTCGCTCCAAGAGCAAGCACTGCTGCGTCATAATTTTCTAATAATGTTGCTGCAGGAATGTCCTTCCCAATCTCCGTATTCGTTATAAATTCAATTCCCTCTTGCTTTAACAAACTAACTCGGCGGTCAACGACATGCTTTTCTAGCTTCATCGTAGGAATGCCATAGGTTAACAAGCCTCCAATGCGATCTGCACGCTCATATACCGTTACCGTATGCCCAGCTTTATTCAGCTGCGCTGCTGCTGCAAGACCCGCTGGCCCAGAACCGACAACAGCTACCTTTTTACCAGTGCGAACTTTCGGTAACTGCGGAACGACCCATCCCTCAGCAAATCCTCGCTCGATAATGGCTTCTTCAATCGATTTAATCGTTACTGCATCGCCGATCAAACCAACCGTACAGGAACCCTCACATGGCGCTGGACATACACGACCAGTGAATTCAGGAAAGTTGTTTGTTTTGTGTAAACGTTCCAACGCTTCCTTCCATTGTCCGCGGTATACAAGATTGTTCCATTCTGGAATCAGATTGTTAACAGGGCAGCCAGAAACAGTGCCACCAATTTCTACCCCCGTATGACAATAAGGCGTTCCGCAGTCCATACAGCGTGCACCTTGCGTTTGTAGTTTTCCACCTGACAATTTCTTATGAAACTCTCTCCAATCGTTCACGCGTTGAAGAGGATTACGATCAACAGGCACTTCTCTTTCATAGTCCAAAAACCCAGTAGGCATAGACATGGTTGCGTTCCCCCAATTACCGAATTAATTAGCTTTTCATAGCTAAAACAGTCAAATGTATTCATCCTCGTATAAGAGGCGATAGTTTCGTAAGTTATACACATATGCTACCATTTGAGCTGCCATTTCAGTAATGGATTATCACCACAATCATTTGCACTATTCTACATAACATCTGAACAGTAAAAGAAATATCGACACCTTAATTATCAGCAATCACTTTTCCTAACACCAGTTATTTTATAAAAACGATATTAGACAGTAATAAAAATTTTGATTAAAAACAAACAAACCACTTTTCTAGAAAAGTGGTTTGTTAAACTTCATTTATATTTTTCCATACAATATCCATAGCCCAGCCCATTCTTTGAAATCAACAATTAGGCAATTGAAGCTTCATCCAAAGGCATTATTTCACACGATCATATACGCGAATGGTGAAGCTATAATCATTCTTTTCATCTTTATCTACATATTCAGAGCTTGTTAGCTTAAATTCATTCTCATTGAACTTTGGGAAATACGCATCCGCATTTGCAATATTCACATCGACTTCTGTTATATACAATCGATCTGCTACTGGCATAAAAAGCTCATATATTTCACCGCCACCGGTAATCATAAGCTCCCCATCACCATACTTTTGCAAAGTTTCTTCTACGGAGTGGACAATTTCACAGCCTTCGATCTCAATCCCCTGCTGTCTAGTCAATATAACATTGCGACGATTCGGAAGCGGCTTGCCTAACGATTCGTATGTTTTACGCCCCATTACAACTGTTTTATTAAGCGTTGTACGCTTAAAGTATGCTAGCTCTTTTGGCAAATGCCATAGCATTTGATTGTTAGCGCCGATTGCTCGTTCCCTGCTCATAGCACCAATTAATGAAACTGTCATCGTATCCCTCCTACACAGCGACAGGTGCTTTAATCGTCGGATGTGGATTATAGCCCTCAATCGCTAGATCTTCAAGCTCGATATCAAACAAGGAAGTCTTGTCCGTATTCAGCACAAGCTTGGGTAATGCGCGCGTCTCTCGTGATAGCTGCGTCTGGATCTGCTCCGCATGATTCAGGTAAATATGGGCATCGCCTAATGTATGAATGAAATCCCCGACCTCTAGCCCGCACTCATGAGCGATTAAATGCGTTAATAGCGCATAACTTGCAATATTGAACGGGATGCCAAGGAATATATCCCCACTGCGCTGATACAGCTGACAGCTCAGCTTGCCACCTGATACATAAAACTGAAACATTGTATGACAAGGCGGCAATGCCATACTAGGGATATCTTCAGGATTCCAAGCAGATACAATCATTCTACGCGAATCAGGATTTGTTTTAATTGTTTGGATGACGTCTGCAAGCTGATCGATAACATCGTTTTGCGTAGTACGCCATGCACGCCATTGCTTACCGTATACGTCACCAAGTTCACCGTACTTTGCTGCAAACTCGTCATCATGCAGCACTTTTTCCTTGAAGATCGTTAGCTGCTCCTCATAACTTTTTGCGAACTCTTCATCCGTCTGTGAGCGAAGGCCAAAATTCGTCATATCCGGTCCTGCATACTCACTAGATTCAACCCAGCGCTTAAAAGCCCATTCATTCCAAATATTGTTGTTATTCTGCAGCAGATATTTAATATTCGTATCACCTTTTATAAACCATAGTAGCTCACTCGCTATAAGTTTAAAAGGAACACGCTTTGTTGTTAATAAAGGAAAACCTTCTGCCAAAGGAAAACGCATCTGATAGCCGAACATTGATATCGTGCCTGTTCCAGTACGATCTTCTTTACGCTCTCCTTTTTCCAAAACATCTTTTAATAGCTGTAAATAGGCCTGTTCACTTGTTTGCACGATTTGTCACTCCTAAAATTAATTCATTTCGAGTAGTTCATTTCGAGACATTATACCATAAGATAGCCGTTATTAGTAATGCTCATTCCCTTTCTAAATGCCAAAACATCACCTTTAATGAAGATATCTCTCATTGAAGGTGATGTTCTATGCTCACTGGTAAGCTGCATTTCATTTATTATTCCTCAATTGCTGCTTGTTCTGCTTGTTTACGATCCAGCCTTCTCTTTCTTCTCGCTTCATGACGCTCTGGAGCACTCGCAAACAACTTTTTTTCAAGATTGGTTTCTGGTTCAACCTCTGCGATCTGAGTCGGTCTACCATCCTCACCAAGCGCTACAAACGTAAAAAACGCTTGAACATTATGCTTTTTTTCACCAGTCATTAAATTCTCACTCGTCACCGTTACGTAGATTTCCATTGAGCTTCGATGCGTCCATGACACAAACGCCTTTATTTCAATAACTTCACCGATCATAATCGGAGCTAAGAAGTCTATACTGTCCATTGAAGCTGTCACTGATCTAGTCCTTGCATGTCGCATTGCTGCTATAGCAGCCGCTTTATCCATATATTCCATCAATCGACCACCGAACATCGTATCATAATGGTTTGTATCTGACGGAAAGATGAGCTGCGTCATGAGAGTAAAGGAATCTGCCGGCTTCTTTTTTTCATTTGGCATGAATGTGCTCTCCTCTTCATTCATCATTTGACACGTTAATGTCGCTTACTCGAAGTAATAAAAAGGTTTCAGGCTGTCTACGCATAAAGCATAAACAACCTGAAACCGATACAGATCAATCGATCATACAGCTCAATCGATTGTTATTATTTTTTCTTAGCAACAGCATGGATTGGATGTCCAAGTAGCATTTCTGCAGCATCAAGAACGATCTCACCAAGTGTTGGATGCGCATGAATTGTAAGAGCGATATCTTCAACTGTAGCACCCATTTCGATTGCAAGAGCAAGCTCAGCAATCATGTTAGAAGCTTCGATACCAACGATTTGAGCACCAAGCAGCAAGCCAGTGTCAGCATCGCCAATTAGTTTAACAAAACCTTCAGTAGCGTTCAAGCTCATTGCACGTCCATTAGCACCATAGTTGAATTTACCAACTGTAATGTTAAGACCTTGTTCTTTAGCTTCAGTCTCGCCAATACCTACGCTACCGATCTCTGGATCAGAGAAGCACACTGCAGGAATTGCTTTGTAATCAACCGCGGAAGCTTCGCCAGCGATATGCTCAGCAGCTACGCGACCTTCATACATTGCTTTATGAGCAAGTGCAAGACCAGGAACGATATCACCGATCGCATAGATATGTTTATGGTTCGTACGACCGAACTCATCAACTTTAACTAGACCGCGGTCTGTCATTTCTACATTGATAAGGTCAAGACCTAGCTCACCATCAGTGTTTGGACGACGACCAACTGTTACAAGAAGATAATCTGCAGTTACAGACTCTTCTTTGTCACCTACTGTGTATGTTACAGTAACGTCTTTATCTGTTTGTGTTGCAGCTTTAGCTTGAGCACCAGTAATGATGTTCGCACCTTTTGCTTTGAATTTCTTAGCAACAACAGCAGATACGTCTTTATCGAAGCCTGGAAGAATAGAATCAGAACCTTCGATAACTGTAACTTCAGTACCGTAGTTAGAGAACATTTGGCTAAGCTCGATACCGATATAGCCACCGCCGATAACTACGATGCTTTTTGGAATTTCAGGAAGAGACAATGCACCTGTAGAAGATACAATGCGTCCGCCGTATGGGAATGCTTTAAGCTCAATTGGACGAGAGCCAGTAGCAATGATACAGTTTTTGAAACGATAACGAGGAGCTTCTTGATCGTTAAATACGCGAGCTTCGTTCTCGTTAATAAACATTACTTCACCGTTGAAATATTCAACTTTGTTCGCTTTAAGCAAACCAGCCACGCCGCCAGTAAGGTTAGAAACGATTTTGTTTTTGAACTCTTGAACTTTGTTCCAATCTACCTTTGGCTTGCTGATTTCAATACCAAATGTTTCTGCATGTAGAGCATTTTCATACTGGTGAGAAGCAGAGATCAAAGCTTTAGAAGGAATACATCCAACGTTAAGACATACACCACCAACGTTAGCTTTATCTACACAAAGAACTTTTTGACCAAGTTGTGCTGCACGAATTGCTGCAACATAACCACCAGGACCAGCACCAATGACTAATGTATCAATATCGAGAGAAGCGTCTCCTACTACCATATGTTACACCTCCATAATGAATAGCTCAGGCTGTGCCAAAAGCTTTTTGATGTGGTTCATGAAGTTTTGAGCTGTCGCGCCATCGATTAGACGGTGGTCGAAGCTTAGAGAAAGCGCCATAACAGGTGCTGCTACTAGCTCGCCATCACGTACAACAGCTTTTTCAGAGATACGGCCAGTACCTAGAATTGCAACCTCTGGGAAGTTAATAACTGGAGTAAAGAACATACCGCCAGCAGAACCGATGTTAGAGATTGTAATCGTGCTGCCTCTTAGCTCGTTAGCCGCAAGTTTGCCTTCACGACCACGAATAGCTAGATCTTTAATGTTATCAGCGATCGCAAATAGGTTTTTACGATCAGCATCATCGATAACTGGAACGATCAAGCCGTTATCTGTATCTGTAGCAATACCGATGTTGTAGTATTTACGGTAAACGATCTCTTGGTTTGCTTCATCAAGCGTAGAGTTCATAATTGGGAACTCGCGGCAAGCAGATACAAGAGCTTTTACGATAAATGGCAGATACGTAAGTTTGGAACCACGTTTTTCTGCATAAGGTTTGTATTTAGAACGTAGTGCAACTAGCTCAGTTACGTCAACTTCGTCCATGATCGTAACGTGAGGAGCAGTGTACACAGATTTCGACATCGCACCAGCAATAATTTTGCGGATACCTTTGAATGGTACGCGTTCTTCTGGACGATACGCATCACCGGAAACAACTTGAGCTGCTGCCGCTGCAGGTGCTGCTGCTTCTTGAGCTGCTGGAGCCGCCGCTGCTGCTGCAGGTGCTGCACCATTGAAGCCTGTAACATCTTCACGAGTCACACGGCCATTTTTGCCTGTGCCTGATACTTGAGTAATATCCACGCCTTGCTCACGAGCGAATTTGCGTACGCTTGGTGTAGCAAGAACAACTGCTGATTCAGCTGCTGGAGTCGCCGCTGCCGCTGCTGCTGGTGCAGAAGGTGCAGAAGCTGCTGCTGGAGCTTCTTCTTTTGCTTCTTCAGCTGGAGCGCCAAAGCCTTCAGGAATTTCACCTTCAGCTTCAATAATTGCAACAACCTCGCCAACTTTTTTCACGTCTCCGTCCTTCATCAGAACTTCAACCACTTTACCGTTAACTGGACATGGAACTTCAACGACTGCCTTGTCGTTTTGAACTTCCATAATAATATCATCATCGGTTACGGCTTGACCTGGAGCGATACAAACCTTAACAATTTCACCTTCGTGAAGACCTTCACCTAGCTCTGGAAATCGGTATTCGAATTTAGCCACCGATAGTTACCTCCTTGTTGTACAGCCTGCGAAGCGCAGGCTGTCACATGTTCTTTCTATTTCATTATGTCGTTATGCTTAGAAGTTTAGTACTTTATTAACAGCATCGATAATACGTGCTGGTGTTGGAAGCCATTGATCTTCGATTTGTGCGAACGGATAAACAGTATCCGGACCAGCAACACGAAGAACTGGAGCTTCAAGATGCAAGATTGCATGCTCGTTGATTTGAGCAATAATTTCTGCAGCTGCTCCAGAAGTTTTTTGAGCTTCTTGAACAACGATACAACGATTTGTTTTCTTAATTGAAGCAACAATCGTATCGATATCAAGTGGAAGCAATGTGCGAAGGTCGATGATCTCAACATTTACACCTTGTTTTTCAAGCTCATCAGCAGCTTTCTTAGCTGTGTGAACCATCATACCGTATGAAAGAATGGTTACATCTTTACCTTCTTTCACAACGTTTGCTTTACCGATCTCAACGGTATATTCGCCTTCAGGAACTTCATCACGGAATGCGCGATATAGGTTAAGATGCTCCATGAAGAATACTGGGTCGTTATCACGAATAGCAGAGATCATAAGACCTTTTGCATCGTATGGATTAGAAGGAATAACAACTTTAATACCAGGTGTTTGCAACGCTAGACCTTCAAGAGAATCTGTATGAAGTTCAGCTGCTTTAACACCACCACCGAACGGTGTACGGAATACGATTGGCGAGTTGTAGCGTCCACCAGAACGGTAACGCATACGAGCTGCTTGAACGAACATTTGATCAAGCGCTTCATATATAAAACCAACGAATTGGATTTCTGCAATTGGGCGGAAGCCTTGAATACCCATACCTACTGCCATACCAGCAATTGCTGATTCAGCTAGCGGAGTATCGAATACACGCTCTTCGCCAAATTCTTTTTGTAGACCTTCAGTTACACGGAATACTCCGCCAACATGACCTACGTCTTCACCGAAGATGACAACGTTAGGATCACGTGTAAGTTCAATGCGCATCGCGTCGCGAATTGCTTCTAACATATTCATTTGTGCCATTGTCGATTAATCCTCCCTATTACTCGAAATCAGCTTTTTGAGCTTGCAAGTGCTGCGGTGTAGTTTCGAACATTGAATCAATAAGACCAGAAACAGTCATTTTCTCTGTTTGCTCTGCTTTTTTGATATGTTCAGCAACAGTTGCTTTTGCTTCTTCTTTTACGCGAGCTGTATCTTCTTCAGTCCAAAGACCTTTTTTCTCAAGGAATTTACCGAAGCGAGTAAGTGGATCAAGAAGTGCTTTTTCAGCTTCTTCTTCTTTTGTACGATATTTTGTTGTATCGTCCGCAAGAGAGTGTGGACGGTAACGGTAAGTAATAAGCTCAAGCAATGTTGCGCCTTCACCGTCATAGCCGCGTTTAGCAGCGTCTTGAACTGCTTTAATAACAGCAAGCACGTCCATACCGTCGATTTGCTGACCCACGATACCTGCAGCAACCGCTTTATGTGCAACAGATAGTGCAGCAGTTTGCTTAGCATACGGAGTTGTAATCGCGTAACCATTGTTTTGTACTACGAAAATTGTAGGTAGCTTGAACGCACCTGCAAAGTTCAATGCTTCGTAGAAATCACCTTCAGATGAACCACCGTCACCTGTGTACGTAATTGCTACACGTTTTTCGCCTTTTTTCTTGAATGCCATCGCTACGCCCATTGCATGAAGCACTTGCGCACCAATGATAATTTGAGGCATAAGTACGTTTACGTCCTCAGGAATTTGACCACCATGTTGGTGACCACGAGAATATAAGAACGCTTGATATAGAGGTAGACCGTGCCAAACGATTTGCGGCATATCACGGTAACCAGGGCAAACAAAATCTTCTTTATTTAGTGCATACTCACTACCAATCATGGAAGCTTCTTGACCAGAAACTGGCGCATAGAAACCTAGACGACCTTGGCGTCCAAGGTTAATTGCACGTTCATCCCATGTGCGTGTGAAAACCATACGGTACATAATTTCTTTCAATTGATCGTCTGTAAGTTCTGGCATATACTCTGGATGTGCTACATCACCTTCTAGTGTCAGAACGGATAACGGTGTAACCGGCTCAGTTTGAACCTCATATGGCAATTTGCTCATTGAGAACGCTCACCTCATCTTAAAATATTTGAAAATTGTGTGTCTCTGTTATAGAATTATTATACCGCTGTTTAATGCAAATGGTCAAAGCAAAAAAGTGAAAACTCTCTAATTTTAGCGAATTCTCATCATTTGACCGCTAAGTTGTAGTTATAACAGCTATAATATCTTAGTATAACAGCATAATACAAAGCTGTTTTTTTCAATCATTTTACAGGACATCATTTATTTTACCTATTCACAAGCTTTCCATACTACATTTTTAAAGGAGATTTTCAATCATGACAGACGATCGCTTTCTTAAGCGCACGATCTTAAAAAGCACAATTGAAAGCAAGCATTTACCCGAAGGAAATCGCAATTTGCGAATTTATTTACCGCCAGGTTATAACGAGGTATTGAGCTACCCAGTCATATACTGCCAAGATGGTGAGGATTTTTTCAATTTTGGACGTATTGCAACTACTGCTCAGCAGCTTATTCTAGATGGTGGCGTTGAGCCATTCATAATTGTAGGCGTTGATGTAGATAAAAGCGTACGCACAGAGGAGTATTCACCAGATGGCACTCGCCATCAAGCTTATGTTGATTTTTTTGTGCAAGAGCTCCTTCCTTTTATAGAGAGCAACTATCCTGTTAGGGCAGATGTTGAAGAGCGAATTCTTGCCGGTGATTCATTAGGTGGAACAGTTTCACTGCATATCGCACTGCAGCATCCAGAGCTGTTCACAAAAGTTATGAGCATGTCAGGTGCTTATTATGAAGCCTCTCTTCAAATTGTTGCTGCTTCTGGTGATTTGGATTGGCTGAACATTTACATGATCGTTGGCTTGCAAGAGGAAGCGTTCGAAACCGATCGCGGTATTTATAATTTTGTTGAGCTTAATCGCAGCATGTTTCAGCTGCTGCAAGAGCGTGATGCTACGATCCACTATGAAGAGAAAGATGGCAAGCATCAATGGGGCTTTTGGCAGAAAGAAGTGCCTCAAGCGATTCGATACTTTATTCGTGAGTATTAGAGGTAGTTCAAAACATTCGGCTTAGCTTTACCCCATCTTCTTGGTTCTGAAAGCCGAATTTTTTTACTCATTTCAAACTTTATTAATAAAAGCGATGTTAAAGATTAATGTTGGCTTATTAAAACAAAGAGGGGCTCATTATTTCTATGAGTTCCCTCGATCTTTCGAAGCTCTTTTCAAATGAATAATACTTCTTCGTATGGATAAACATCCGCAAACCACCTCAACACTCCATTATGATGATTAATGATTTGTTGAGCTGAAAGTTCATTTGAGTTCCATGTACTGTGAACATCTGAAATTAAAGTTACTTTATATCCCATACTAAAAGCCCTACGACAGGTGGTATCAACACAAGCTTCTGTCTGAATTCCTGTAATATAAATATGTTTTATACCCTTTTTACTCAATTCTTCTTCTAGTGTAGTATTTAAAAATGAGTCTGGATTTGTTTTTTGGACTATTGTATCGGTAACCTGAGGTGTAATATCATCATGTATTTCCCAACCTTCCTTTCCAAATTCCAAAGGTTTCCCTGTTGGAGCATTATGTTGAACATAAAAAATTGGTGTATTAGAAGCACGAGCTTTCCTTATTAATGTTTTTAGTTTAGAAATTAGCTCCTCTCCCTTATATACCGATTTTTCCTCTTGAAACATTCCTTTTTGTACATCGATAATTATTAAAGCTTTACTCATAATAAAATATTCTCCCCTTTTAAGAATAGCTTTACTAACTGTTTTATCGTCGTTACGACGCATAATTTGCTCAAAAATTGAACCCCTTTCAAATAGTGATCGAGGTATTTTGTTGCCACAACATTAAACCGATTTATCCAACCCTTTAAAAGACTTTGATAGCTATTAACGTTTTGCATATGAAACACGTTCCTTACCAGCAGAATTAAACCCGTAATGTTCAAGTCCTTTTTTTTGCTTAAATGCCCTCCACGTATTTCAAAAGAGTTCATTAACATAGCTTTATTAAATGAACAAAAGGAGTGTCACAGCGCTGTATCGTTTCTTAGCTGTTACACTCCTTCTTTATGCTCTACTTTTTATTGAAGCTGTTGTTTTATCTCATTTAGCAGTGTTCTACAGCCCTGATTAACGAGCTCGTACACTTCTTCAAAATCACCTGTGTAATATGGATCTGGAACCTCTGTTACATGAGCACCCGTTACTAAGCTCATAAAGGTGATCACTTTCCCTTTCTCACCGTTACCCATCGTCTCATTGAACTTATGCTGAACATCTTTTAAGTTTTGATTATCCATACATACAATGTACGTGAAATCATACAGATCATTTGCTACGACTTGTCTTGCCTTCATTCCATTATAGGCGATCTGTTTTTCATCGAGCAGCTTACGCGTGCCTTCATGTGGCGGTTTGCCTATATGCCAGTCGCCAGTTCCCGCGGAATCGACCTCTATTAAGTGAGACAGTCCTTCCTGTTCTACATAATTACGCATAACAGCTTCAGCCATTGGAGAACGGCAAATATTACCCAAACATACGAACAAAACCTTTTGTTTCAACTTACACCCTCATTTCATCTTGTTTATTAATTAAGATCACATCTCTTCTACTATAGCTAATTGTTGTTCATCGAACAACCTATTACTAGTTGTTTGTTATGCAACATCTTGCTACGATAGATGTAGGTTTTTATATATTGAAAGTTACATACTTGTGAAGGGAAACAACATTATGATCATAACCATTTGCAGTGGAGGCATTGTTGGTGAGTGGGCACTGCACTATATTAAGCAGGCGAATTATGTAATCGGTGCTGATCGCGGTGCACAATTTTTAATTGAGCACGGTATTGAACCGAATATAGCGTTAGGTGATTTTGATTCAGTGAATAACGAGCAAATGACTAAAATTAAAGATAACAGTAAACAGTTTATCGGATTCGATGCCATTGACAAGGATTATACCGATACGCAGATTGCTTACATGCATGCACTTGAGCTTAAACCTCAACAAATTATAATCGTTGGCGGCCTTGGCACCCGCTACGACCATTCGCTCGCCAACCTTCAGCTGCTAGAACTATCGCTGGAGTATGACATCCCAACTACTATCATCGATGAGCACAATTGTATACAGCTTATGAATGACACTTTAACGTTGTCTCAAAACAGCTATCACTATGTATCTCTAATCCCTTACTCTGACCAAGTAACTGGGATTACGCTTAAAGGGTTCAAGTACCCTTTAACAGATGCTACATTAACAAAAGGTCGTTCTATCGGCATTAGCAATGAGCTAATAAATGATACTGGTACGATACATATTAAAAGCGGCAAACTCCTCGTCATTCAAGCCAACGACTAATTTAGCTTCACATACTAGATCAATGCAATAAAAAATCCAAGCGTGCCTAGGCTCGCTTGGACTGTTCATATATAGCATGATCATTTCTATCTAATTTTCTTTCTGTATGTCTTCGCCTTTTTTCTCCTTGTTTTGACGCTCTGCCAGCGCAGTTAGGAAAGCTAGTGCCAAGCCTTGTCCCCATCCTTGCGCCCACTTCTTAGGTATTTCTAGATAGCCATCAATATCGTTCATCACAGCAGTACCTGCAGAAACATTCAATACTCTTCCGTTTTCCGCAATATTATTAACGATGCCATCGAATGCTTTTTGAACATACTTTCCATGCAATGGATTGCCCTGCATAACCATCGCCGCAGCTATACCAGCGGATGCAGACACCTCACCATATGATTGCTCATTGTCGAGCACGGTTCCCCATAACCCATCTTCACGCTGCAATCGTTTTAATGATGCTAACTGATCTCTTAGTGAGCAATCAATATGCATAAACGGTGGATACAGATATGGCTGTGGAAGTACCTTGCCAACTCTAGACATCGTATAAGCTGCCCATGCATTAGCACGTCCCCAGTACATTCCTGACATATGATCCTTCTTAATATTGTTATAGCCGTGATACCACAATCCTGTGTTCTCATCCTGCAAATAATTAATATGCCAGTAATAATTATGAAGCGCATCATCGATTAGCGATTGATCCTTAAGCATCACACCAACGCGTAGTTGGAAGTAAGCCGCCATAAACAATGTATCTGCCCAGCACTGCTCCGGAAAGTCATTATTCGCGGATACCGTATGCTGCAACACATGATCACCGAATCTTAAAGCATGATGTTTAATGTAGTCTATTTTACTTAAGATTAGATCTAAATATTTCTGTTCATTAGTCTGTTGATATAAAGTAACGAGCATATGACCCATTGCACAAGTGTTTACCGTCCATGTAGGTAAACCTGCTTCAATGTACTCGTCGCACCAGGAAGCCATTCGATCTAAATAGCTCTGCTCCCCGGTCACTTCAAATGCTCGGCTTACTCCATAATAAGCTACACCACATGGCCAATCCCAAGTAAGATCCATGTTTAATGTGTAATCTACTACTTGATCAATTAATGTCTTAAGCTCCGTTGATTTCGTTTCCAGCTTCAGCATGTTCTACCTCCATAAACCAAAGCCCAAGCATAAGCATGGGCTTTGGAAATAATGAATTTTGTAAAAACCTATCTGAAATTACCTTTATCAATAATCTCTTGCTTTTCATCTAAAATCTCTTGGTAGCCCGCATCTAGATACGTTTGTTTTGCTTCTTCATACAGCTTATCGAACTGATCCTCTGGAGACGTAGCGATCTTAATATACAGCTCTTGGAACAACTCGTTCAGGTCCGCTTTATATTCACTAACTGTCGGAACAACCTCTGTGAACAACGCATCCGGTGTGCGGAATTCTGCTCCTTCTTCATAATACTTAAGTAGATCTTCTGCCAAGTACTCATAGCCCGCAGGTGCCCAGTTGCGGATTTGAGCTTTTCTGTTTACTTCAGGATCATCGTAAAGCTGACCTTCAATAACTAGTGCCCAATAATCTTTATTGTTGTTCAATGATAGTACAGACTCACCAGCAAAATCATCGTTACGAACCGCTATACCATCAGAATCAATCGTATAGTTATCACCTTCAACACCATTTTGCAGGAAGAATAGATTGTCTGGTTGGCTCATCCACTCAAGGAACATCCAAATAGCAATACGCTCTAGCTCAGGAGTTTCATAGTTTATACCCATAATAAATCCGAACGGCCAGTATCCGCGTCCTTGTGGTTTTAGACCTTCAGGAACACCAGCATATGGAGGCACTACAGCAAATTCTGCTTCAGGATTATTTGCTAATGTAGCAGCAATCACGTCAGTGTTGCTTGTTAGGTAGCTGCCGAATGTACCTGTACGTCCAGCAACAAATTCAGATTTAATCTTGCTTTCTTCATCTCTCAAGTAAAATTCTTTATCAATTAGACCATTGTTGTATTGATAGTTTAAGTTTTTAAGCCAGCGCTCTGTTGCAACGGATGTAAAGTCAGCAATAGATAGATCAGAATATAGAGCACGATACTCCGCATCAATCGGCCAATCACGGAAAGCATAATTGTAGTTGAAGTTGTTTCGAGTTAGCGATCCACCTAATACACCTAGACCTGCTTCCTTCCATTTCACTAGCATTTCATTATACTTCTCTAGTGAAGTTAGATCTTCGACCTTCATACCAACCTTCTCTACCCAATCTTTACGAATTAAGTTTACATAGTTATCAGCTTCTGGACGCTCAGCATAGAAGTAGATCTTCTCATCGTTAATGACACCGTATTGCTCAATCGTATCACCTAGATTAGCCCAGTATGTTGGTGCATAGTTCGCGATTTCTTCCCATTCGATTGGTTGTAATACACCTTCACTGTAGTAAGCAATTTGTTGTGGCATATCATAGTGGAAAATAATATCTGGAGCTTTATGAGCTGCAAGCAGCTGTTGGTAATCCTGTACCTCGTTCGAGCGAGAAATAGGAACGTACTTCACAGTTACATTGTATTTATCACCAAATTCTTTTTGAATCCAGCGAGTATAGTAGTTGTCTGATACATTCCAGCCTTCAAATGCTCGATCATAAACTGGAATTTCGATCGTTACGTTTTCTGTAAAACCATTGGAGTAATCTTGGAATCCACCCTCTGTTCCTTCACCTGTCGATCCCGTCGGTTGGTTTGTTTCCTTATTGTTCGAATTTGTATTGGAAGGAGTATTCGTGGTGTTATTTTTGCTACATGCTGCTAAAACACTAACTACCATCATTAACGATAAAAACAAAATTACAAACTTTTTGTTTTTCATATAAATTTCCTCCTCGTTTATTAAATCAATTTTATAACCGTTTAATCGATTACTCCTTTACAGCACCAAGCATAATACCGTTTACAAAGTACTTCTGAATGAATGGATAGACAATAATAATCGGTAGCGTCGCAAAAATAACGCAAGCAGCTTTCAATACATCCGGATTCGTTAGCTGTACATTAGTCGATTCTAGCTGGAAGCTTTCACTTGCTGTAACAACCATGTAATAAAGCTTTAGCTGCAAAGGTCGCAAGTCTATGCTTTGTTTAATGTAAAACAATGCATCCTGATAGGTGTTCCAGCGACCAACCGCGTAAAACAATGCTAATGTCGCAATAATTGGCTTAGAAAGCGGTAACACAATGTTGAACAATACTCTAAAATGTCCCGCTCCATCGATACGCGCCGACTCTTCTAAGCTAACAGGTATCGAGCTGTAAATGGCACTTCTCATAATTAAAAAGTTGAATGCACTAAATGCAGGTGGAAGAATTAATGACCATAACGTATCTAGTAGACCAAGTGAATTAATAAGCATGTACTCGGGTATAATTCCACCACTGAAAATAAGGGTAAACACGAATATAAAGGTAATAAATGAACGTCCTTTTAACTGTTTTCGCGACAGTGGGTACGCAGCACATATCGTAACGATAAGTCCAAGTATCGTAAACGTAATCGTTATAAATACAGAGACGCCCAGTGAGCGAATGATGGAAGCATCGGCAAACACTTTACTATATGCATCGAACGTAAATCCCATCGGCCACAGCAATACTTTGTTCGCAAGAACGTAGGCATCCTTACTGAGTGATTTTGCTAAAATATGAATTAACGGTAATAAGCAGGCAAGCGATGCTAGGGCGACTACAATATTAATGACGACATCCCATGCGTCATAGCGTTTCATGCCTTTAACCGTCGTTAGGTTATTAGATGCTTTCATAATACGTCTCCCTTTCTACAATAAGCCGTCCTCACCAAGCTTTTTCGCAATACGATCTGCTAGTATTACGAGAATAAGCCCGATGACTGCCTGGAATAAACCAATGGCAGTTGCACGACTGAATTGTCCAGATTCTATACCCCAACGATAAACAAGCACTTCAATCGTCGTTGTATATTCTGTCGTTGCCTTATTCGCTAACGAATAAACTCGTTCGAAGTTGCCTCCCATAACTCTACCTAAATTCATAATTAGCAAAGTTACAATCGTTACCCGTATACCCGGGATCGTAATATGCCACACCTTACGCCAACGACCGGCTCCATCCACAAACGCAGCTTCATATAGCTCTGGGTTGATGGAACTAATGGAAGCAAGATATATGATCGTCCCCCAGCCCATGCTCTGCCACACTCCGATAAGCAAATAAGAGAGTAGCCAATGATTATCTTCCTGCAGAAACGGAATTCGGTCCCCACCAAAGTTCTCGATGAGATTATTAATGACCCCATTACCAACACTAAATAGCTGGTAAGCCAATGCACTAATAATGACCCATGATAAAAAGTGAGGTAAATATAGTAGCGTTTGATTAATACGTTTAAGTCTTATACTTTTTATTTCATTAAGTAATATCGCAAGTAAGATCGGTGCTGTAAAGCTTAATACAAAATCTAACGTATTAAGCAACAACGTGTTTCGAATTGCACGTCCAAAGTCTCGTTTAGCAAAGATGTCTTGAAAAATTTGAAAACCAACCCATTCGCTATCCCAAAAGCCTTTAGCAATCTTAAAGTCTTTGAAGGCAATGACTAGTCCAAACATCGGAAGAATCTTAAACACTAGTACGAAAAAAATTGGAATCGTAAGCAACATATATAGTTGCCTGTCACGCTTTAAATAATAGAGGAAACTACGATTGTCAGCGTCACGTTTTATTAAAGCGTTTACAAATTTCACATTTACACCTTCCCTCCTTTAATGTTGTCCCCTTTTCAATTTCCAAACTTTTACTTTACTAAAATTTCGTCTGATTGATCGGAGAAGCTGATTCTCATATTACCTGCCTGTTAGAAATACGTAAATTGTACATTTTGATTATAGCTATCATTTTTGATTGTAGCCGAAACCCCTTGATGTATAAGGGGTTTCGAGCATTTCGGTCAATAAATTGAAGTGTAACAGGTGTTGTTGTTCTCTTAACATAAAAACGGTTCTTCTCTTAAAACATCCGGCAATCAGTATCGTTCAATTCAATCAAAATTAACCATTTAGTTTTGAAGCTTTATAGCTGCTTGGTGTAATTCCCTCGAATTTTCTAAAAAAACGATTAAAGCTTTGAATGTTGTTATACCCTACCTCAGCTGCGATCTGAGCAACATTAAGTGTTGATTTCACGAGCAGTTGTTTAGCCTTTTGTATTCGTTTCTGGTTAATACATTCCATTAAACTCTTACCCGTTAATTCATAGACAAGCTTTCTCATATAGGAATAACTGATGCCAATTTCTTTAGCCATATCTTCGAATACAATTTCCTCTTTATAATGCTCATCTAGATATGCAAAGATTTTCTCAAGGTAATTCACCTCATGGCCGCTATTGTCAACAAAAAGGCTAATTTCAGCAAAAAACTGTTTGAAATATGCATCCAGCTCTTCTAGTGTTTCCATGGAAGCCATGATCGAATATATATTTCCTCTAGTCGCGAAAATAGCTGAAGTATTTATACTTTTTTCATTCAGATGCTTAATCGTAACTCCGATCAATTGATTATAGATAAACAATATATTGTCATAAGAAATATACGAGGCTGCTTCGATCTGTTTGCGAATAAGATCAAGCTCCTCTGAAATGCTGTTTATATCTCCAGTATCGATATAATTAAGAATTCTTCGCTCACTGTTAATCGGATAAATATACTTTGTATTGCCTTGCGCTTCTTGCTTCCAATATATAATTCGGCCATTTCCTTCGATCATTCGCTGTTTAATCAGTTCCATCGCTTCAAGTAATAGATCCGGAGCTGCTGTGAGTGATTGTACCGAATGGCTCACACTTATCGTTATTGTATGGCCGAAGATTTCTTGAGCCATATCCCGAATTTGCTGCAAACAGTTTTTCAAGCTTGCTTCCTGTACTGAATCGTAATTCATAACAATAGCAAATCTACCCTCGCCATAATTAACACTTCGCATATGAACACATTGAGAGCAAATCGCTTCAATATGTGAAATAAATAAAAAGTAATGGTAAGATCGGGTCTCCGGACTCGTTTGATTCACATATTGGTTGTAATGATCCAAAGCGGCAACTGAAACTTGAAAAGTTTTTTCTGGAAATATATCATGTAACAGCTCCGTTTTTTTCTTGTCCAAAGCTTCCCCTCGTAGCAATTGATGGATTGCTAGGCTGCAAGCATCCTGCTCGTGATCTTTAATTCGTTGGGTTAGCTTATCCTCATCATCTTGCATTTTTCGAAATGCATTACCAAGAAAATCAAGTTCATTTTTAGCGGAAGTACCAAAATTATTACGCGCTCGAATAAGCCGTACTAACTCGCGAATCGGCTTTGACAGCCAAGTTGCTAACAATACAGCAAGCACTGACCCTACTATAAAAAGTACGATCGTAAGAATGATGATGCCATGCTGTACAGAGCGAGTTTGTGACATTAATGTATCCATTGAATACGAATGGACATATAGCCAATCATTGAGTTCAGAGGAATACCAAGTATAAAGCATTCGTTGACCATTCATTTCATAAAATTGATAGCCTTGTTTTGCCTCTTGCTGTAAAACATCTGATATAAATGGAAGCTGCGTTGCATCCGTAAGCAATAATGACTTATTGTTTTGAGATATGATGGATTGATTGTTAGCATCTATAAGATAATAACTGTTTTCTTTTTTGTTAGATGCATTCATATATTCCGCAACCTGTGATTCTTTTAAATTAACGACGAGCATCCCTTTCGTAGACGTAGATAATCGATTAAGCGGTAACACATAAGAAATAACCATATTATTCTCATTCATCATACGTGGATACCAAGCTCCTGAAATACCGTCTTTGTCCACCAGTGCTTCATCGATCCACTCCATCGT
>Ga0160443_100523_pt1 | contig 24993 bp, 32 predicted proteins | sample HID1972I_E1MG_FD_108244 | JGI IMG/M metagenome (GOLD analysis project Ga0160443, IMG submission 108244) | Enriched pill bug-associated microbial communities from UW Madison campus, WI, USA - HID1972I_E1 MG | ecosystem: Host-associated > Arthropoda: Insects > Digestive system > Unclassified ... | reverse complement strand
GCCGGTCGGCAGGTCGACGGGGCCGCTCATACCGCCGCCACGGTATTCCTCGGTTTTGATCGACAGCTTGGGCAGCGTCATAGACGGCACGTCACCGGAAAAGCTCACGCCATCAACAAACATGACGCAGTTGGTCAACATTTCAGGAATCATTGCTCGGCCCCCTTAGGCTGCTTCAAGTACTTCGGTCAGCCACTCGTTGGTGACCTCGATCAGAAAATTCGGGTTCTCGGCCGGCGGCACGTCGGTAAAGCGAATGCGCCAGAAGATTTTGCCCTGCTCGATTTGGCTGGCCGTATTCAGTTCGGTGTCCGCGTAAACCTCGAAATTGATCACGGCGCCGGCGTTCTTCTGATCGCGCATAAAGGCTTGCAGGCCCTGGGTCACGTCAGACACATAGGTTTTCGTGATCGAGCGGTCTACAGCCCACTTGTGGCCCGCCTGGATCGCATCCATAAGGATGTCGCAGGTACGCACACGGGTAACAAACGACCACTTGGCATCCGCCGAGCAAGTGCGGTTGCCCCACAGGCGGTAACCGCCATCGCGAATGATCGTGGTGATGTTCGCGTTATTGAGCAGGTTGGCCCGGCACGTCTCGTCGCCGTCCAAGTACTCCACCGGCCGGGTGGTACCGGTGATGCCGACAAACTCTTTGTTCGATGGCGACGCCCAATAGCCGTACTCGGCATCAGTCCAGGCGAACAGGCCAGCCACCCAGGCAGAGGCAGGGGCGTTCACGGTCGCACTGTCGACAGTGCTCCAGAACTGCACACCCGGGTCCACCAGATAGATCCGCTTGCTGCCGAAGTTCAACGCGTAGGCCATGGCGGCCTCATCGGTGGTGTTCGGACCATCAACAATGGCAATCGCGCGCAGCTTGCCGGCCAGGGCGTCCATGGCGGTAGCCACCGCCTGGGTGGCCGAATGCCCCGGGGCAATCAGCAATTTGGGCTGGGCGTTGTGTCGGCTCTTGCCGTCCAGCAACACCTGAAGGCCCGTGCGCTGCCCATCCGCCAGAACACCGCCAATGATGGCCGACGTTTGCAGCGCGGCGTCAGCGAGCTTAGGCACGCCAATGGCGACGATTACAGCCTTTGCCCGCACATAGATCGCCTGGCAAGCCCGGGTGATCGCCGAATCAGTGCCGAACGCGGCAATGGCCTCACGCTCTGACGTGATCAGCTTCAGCTCGCCCGCCTTGGCGCTACCGCCGCCGAGTACGCCCGGCGTGAAGGTGTCGCACAGACCGATGATCGAGGACGACGGAAGCGAGATGGTGCGCGCGCCGTTGTCGATCAGCGAGGTAGTGACGCCGTGAAAGAAACTCATAAGGCTCAATCTCCAGAAACGAAAAAGCCCCGCATAAGCGAGGCCATAGGTTGTTCGTGTTACGCGTAACGGAAAAGAAAACGCCCCGTCAGTGCGGGGGCGTTATTCGGTTTGGTCGGCAATCCAGGCCGGCGCTACGGGACGATGACCAAGAGCCGGGAAGTCCGGCGATTGCGGCCAGTCGCGCAGGGCCTGCATGTACACCAGTAGCCCCTGAAACTGCTCAGCGGTCAATGTGGTTTCACTACCGATTTCAAGCTGATCACGGTGCCGATCACGAAGCCAGGCAGCGCTATCGAGCTGCTTGTCGCGCCAAGCTCGCTCAGATACCTGCAAGCTTTCGACGGATTGCGGTAACGGGTCTGCAATCTGAGGCCGTCCAGACAAATCACTAACGATCACTTTCCCTGCTCCAGCAGCATCAAGAAGCTCAACGTGATATTTATTCGTGATTCTCACTCCGCCGTTGTCTGTCGTCGAAAAGAAAAATCGCCCATCTTGATTGTTCCAGGTCGCCCAAATACTCATGTCAGAACCTCTACTCAAAAGCCGATGGCAAACCAGCGGATGGATACGGCGCCCGAGAAGGTTGAGACGCTCCCGATATCGTCACGACGAGACAGAAATCCGGTTGTCGTCATTTTCCTGCCTTGCGTTACAGTTGAGGACTGAACCGCCGTTTCGCCCTCATGCGTGAGCATGCTGACGCACGTTGGGACCGCATCAAAGCCGATGGGAAACGTGACACTTGTTTCAGCATCACCGGTCTGCCCGGAATGAACGCCCCATTGCAGTTTCAGAAGACCAAGCCAACTCGGAAACTCTACCGCCCAGCTGCTTGCGCCCTTGATGATGGTCAACCCAAATTTCAATTTCTTAGGCGTGACAATCGTGGCGTCATCCGCTCCAGCATCCACCTGGGCCTGCGTCGCAATCTTTGCCGTGCCCTGATTTATCTCGGTCGCTTGAGCTGCCAAAGGCGCCAACGCGGCAATATCAATGCTTCCCTGATTGATCGGTGCGTTCCAGGCTTTGAGGCACCACATCACCGCAAGGTTGCGCGAACGAGCCTCAGAACCGCCACTCGCGGCATGGTCGGCCGGCATGGCCGTATAGTTGTCTGTTGCGTTCGTGTCGTTGTAGAGGATTTGAGTCAGTGTTGGCGCAGCAACCTTGCTACCTGCTACAAACTGAGCCAAATCAGCCACAGATGAGGTCGTGACGACCTCAGCATGAACGTGCCGCAAGTTTTGACTAAGCTGATAACTACCAATCGCACGACCAGCATCAATGCCGCGCCCATGGTCCCAGCCCCGCAGGAATTCGGCACGCGACTCTGGCAGACGGAAGTTGCCGACGCCCTCGTCACCCTTGTTGAATGCCCCGCCCAGGAACGTGGCCAAGTCTGGATAAGCCGCCGCGCTTTTGACGCTGCCATCCAGCTCTAGAAAGCCCGGCGCTACCTTGTCGACGGGAAACCCGATCATAGAGCCGACCGGTAATGCCGAGGCCTGGGCGATCATCGCCGTGATTTGATCCTTGGTGTAGGTGTCGGTAATACCGTGGCCCGCCAACGTGGTCGGGTTGGTACCGGCGATCACCCGGCCGTACTTATCGACGGTGACATTGGCGTATGAGCCGGCGCTGACACCGGTGCGACCCACGGCCATTTCAAAGGCCAGGGCCGTAGTACCCAGCACAATCGGCGCATCCGTCACCAGTTGCCAAACGCTGTCGCCGTTGACGGTGCCGGTTTCGACACTCACGAACAGGCCCGGCGTTACCTCGACGCTACTGTCTGCGTCCTGGGTGCGCTTCCAAACGCCGGCCGAAGAAACCACGTACAAGCCGTTTTCCTTCGCGGCCGTCTGATTCTTCACCAGCACGCGCGCATCCGCCGGCAATAGCACGCCGTCGATGGTCTGCACGCCGCTCAAGGCGATGTTGGCCGTGGTGGCCACCAACACCGAATGCTTGAAGTCCATTTTTGCCATGGCTTCAACAATCTGAGTGTCAACGTATTCGCGGGTCGCCAGGACAATCGCCGGGTCAACCTTCAGGACGACGCTCGCGGTATTCGCGACGATGAAGTTCATCCGAATGATTTGGGTCTTACCGGTCCCCTGGACAAGCAAAGGCTTGAAGCTCGGCGCACAGTTGGCCACCGCCACCATGTCGCCGTCGGCATCGTACAGCGCGATTTCCCGTATCCACTTACCGCCAACGTCTGCCGGGATCACCTGCTCGGTGATGATGATGTTCGGGTTTGCCGGGTCGGTTCGCACCTGATTGACCGCCGCGCGGCGCCATTCATTGATCAGGCGGGTTTGCGCGCGATTGGGGATTGGGTCCGCGCCGTTGGCATCGCCAACACCCATTTGTGCGAAGGTCCAGGGCTGGCCCAGGGCGGTAGCGTTTGCCTGTTTCGCCTCCCCCACTGCCGTGAGAATGGCGAAGAACTGACTGTTCTGATCAATCATGGGTACACGTCCAGGGTGTCAATTTCATCAATACACATGACCAGGCCATAAGTGCCGGTCACCTCGATATCGCGGGGGGTTGGTGGGTAAACGTCGATCACTTCACCCTCGCTTACACAGGCGCCGATGCCGATGTAACCGGTGGTCTCCAGGCTTATCGCCAGGCCGGTCATGTGCCGACTGACGGGCTTGGCGTCATCAATGAGCCGGGTCAGCTCTTCGTACATTTCTTCGGTAATGCCGGTGTCCAGAACGCCGACCTTAAGGGCGAACGTGCCCGGTACCCCCTCGGGTACCGTCTGCCACCACTCCATGACCTCGATCAGGTAACCCAGCGGCTCGACCACGCGGCGCAATGCGCCAATCGTGCCTTTGTGCTTGTGGATGTAATACGAGGCCTTGATGGCGGCCCGCTTGGTCGCCTCACTCCACCGGTAATCCCAGCGGTCGACCGACCAGGCCCACGCCAGATGCAGCAGCAAATGGGCCGGACAGGTATCGGCGTTGTAGAGCGTGCGCAACGGAACAATGGTTTTTTCGTAAAGCGCAGCCTCAAGGGCGCGCTCCAGCTGCGTGCTATTGCTGGGCAGTAGGCTTTTCATCCGCCAACCTCACGCTGTAACCCGTGCAGTACGCAGCCTGGGCTTTAGTAGGGGCCAGATCGACCCACCCGGGCAGCTCGACACGCGAAACGCCGGCAACATGCACCTGGGCGTCCACAGCAGACCGCGCCACCTCAACGCCAAGACGTTTACGAGGGTTGACCCATTTCGACAGACGGCTCAAGGCTTCGGCCAGGGCGGCGTCACCTTCTGGCCCAGCGCTGTTCATGTGCAGGATTGCGTCAATTCGGTAATTCAGAATTTCGGCACCCTGGACTGTCACCCGATCCCCCAGCGGCCGCACGTCGTCGTCATTGAGGGCTTTAGCCACCGTGGCCAACAGCTCCGGCGTGGGCGTCCCGTCCCCTTCGGTACTCAGCACCGTTACGGTAACGCGCGCAGGCGATGGGCTTTCCGCCGTGGCATCCCGCACGAGGCCGGAAGCGTTACGCGCATGCAGGATGTAGCTGTTACGCGGCCCGGCCGTAGTCAGGCCCTCATAGGCCAACTGGATACGCTCGCGGAACGAATCATTGTCCTCAAGGACTTCAGCCACCGGTGGAACAGCCAGCAGTTCCTCGGGTTGAATCACCAGGCGCTGAAGGTTGACGTTTGCGCCCAGCTGATCGAGGTCGCCATTGATCGCGTGAGCCAACAGCAACGCCTTGCATGCGTCGTTAACCCGGGCGCGGTTGCCGACCTTGTTATAGGCCCCCACCTCCAGCACCTTGGTAACCGGATCGCTTTCAAGCGCGGCGTTCCAGTTGTCGCCCATATAGTCGCGGAACGCTGACAACCCTTCTTCGTAGACATCTTCAAAGTCCAGCGGCTCAAGCACCTCCGGCGCCGGTAAGGCCGACAAGTCCACGATGCTCATACGCTTACCTCCAAGACAAAGTTGTCGCCCAGGTACTCGCCGGCAACGAGCATGTTTATTTTTCCATCCAGCAGCGAAAGCGCCGTCACTCGCTCAAGCTTCAGGCGCGGCTCACTACGACCGAGGGCACGGGCCGCCTCGGCCTGGACCGCACTTTTCCAACCAGCATTGATTGGCAAGTCAACGAAACCGCGTAGCTTGCTGCCGTACTCCGGCCGCTGCCGACGACTACCCAGGGGCGTACTCAGAATGTCGGCGATGGACTGCCGCAAATGCTCGATGCCGGATATGGGTTGCCCGGTGTGGCGATCCATTCCGATCATCTGGCTTAGCCCTCCTGGGCGGCGTATTCGCTATGAGCCTTCAGGAAGGCCACAGCCTCTTTATCGGACTCCGGCACCACCACCTGGCCCTTGGCCACCGGGTAAGTACGATCGGTATCAGGCACGACCAGCGTGCGCGACGTATAGACCAGATCGCGGAACGTCAGCGACGCTTGCGCGGCCGGGGATTGTTCTTCGGTTGCGGGCTTCTCGATGGGCTTGGCCATGATTTCTCCAGGCATGAAAAAGCCCGCACGCGGCGGGCTATAGGTAATTTTTTGGTTAATGCTTATGGTGATTGTCGCTATTACCGGCCGCCAGGATGTCGGCGGCGCCGGTGATGCTTTTCGTTACGTGTAACGTGCCGTCGATTTCTACCGCGCCTATCAACGCAATCTGAGGCGATTTGATCGCGGCCCAACCGGGCGCCAGATCGAACTCGGTACCGCCAACCGTGGCATTCACCGCGTTATCCGTAACGGTTACAACCGTGCTACCCACTTTGATGGTGACCGTGCCAGTGGGTAACGTGATGGTGTAGGTCTTGGCCTCCCAGTCGTAAACCAGGGAGCCGCCATCATCAAAACGCCATACCTCGACATGATCACGGTTATCCGGCTGGCCGCCGGCATTGCCGTACAGCCCGGGGAGAAATGTGCCAATTCCTGCCTGGCCGCTGGGATTGAACAAAACCCCCTGCTCGCCCAGGCTTGGCGCCCGCCAGTGCCGCGCCTTACCGGCCGCCAGGCTGTGCCAGCGCACCCAGGCACTCGTCCACTCGCCATTGCTGACACGCACCGCCGGGGCCGCCAGATCCACACCGACCACCACGCAAGGCATCAGCATGGCGGCAATCATGCGGTCATGTTCGGCACTGGCGTAGCTCATACCGGATCCTCGGGGTAAACGGGGCCAGTATCACTGGTGAACTCCCCTTCAGGTGACACAGAGCCGCCTGGGGATTCGTCAGGCCATGGCCAAGTGAACTCCCCAACCTCGAAAGGCTGGACCCACTGCACCGACCACATGACAAACTGCTCAAGCTCCGCTGTCGGGGCTTCCGGCTGGGCGTGGACCTGCTCCGGCGGGCCGGTGACAAAATCCAATCCCCACCACTGATCCTTAAGCACTGTCGTCATTTGAGCCGCCAAAATCGCGGCCTGTAACGATGCCTTGGGTCGGTCCGCATCAACCAAAATGCAGGATTGGAAACGGCCAATCAGCGCCGTTTTCCCCTCCCCTCGATCAGTACCCAGGGTCATATCGGTAATGCCGTACAGCAATGCCGGTGTGTTTACCTGGGCGTCCAGCTCGGGGAACTGCTCGACGTGCAGCACCCGGGGCATACGCTCGCTGATAATGCGAGTGATCGCATCATGTAATGTCGTCAGTTCGCTCATTGGGCACGCTCAGCACCAGGTCAACCATGCCCGAGCCGTCAGGCTTCAGGCGCACGACCTTGTAGCGGCCACCACCCAGCGCGGGCGGCAGCTCAATGGTAAGAAAGTCGCCTTTTTTGACGCCTTGCACATGGACCACTCGCGCGGTCAGGGTGGGCTCTAAAACCTCGTCGGCATTGATCGCGCCGCCCAGCCGCACAGCGCCCCCCTTGCCACCGCCGATTTCGGCGCCGACAAAGGGCGAGGCGAACGCACCGAAAACTCCACGACCATCCGCCAACGTCGCCGGATCGCCCAGACGTTCTACCGCCAAGGCGTCCATGCGATCAGCCAGGACTCGAAAGCCGCCGGCCATTACTGGATCAACAGGGCTTCAGCGAAGCCGCCAGACGCGTCAGTCAGCAGCTTGCCGAATGGAACTGCATCAGCCGTGCCGTCTGCGACCAGCCCGCCGGCCAACAGACTGACCTTGGCGCCCAGCTTCAGTGCACCAATAACCGGCAGCTGCCACGAACCGCCCAGGGCGCCCACGCACGTCTCGCCCTTTTTGGTAGTGTCCAGCGGAACCACAACCAGGGAGTTGATAGCCAGCGGAACGCCGGAAGTCGTCCCGGCAGTTGGCGAAGTAAAGGTGACCGTCTGCCCGGCGCCTTGATAATTCTTAGACATCGTTCAATTCTCCAGAACGCAAAAACAACAAACCCCGCACTTGGCGGGGTAGTTTGGAACAGCGGGCTTTACTTGCCAGCAGCGCTGTACAGGCCACGGAAGTCGGCAGGCGCAACACCTGCGTCGATACGCACCTTGCTAGCCACACCGTCGACGCTGAAGCCGTTTTGCTGCTCGACATACGGGGTGTCGATACCGTTGAGGTAGGCCACTTCAATGGTGTCGCTACCCTGCTTAGCAGCCATGTACCAGGCCGTTGCCGACGCATCATCAAGGCGCGGCTCACCGATCACTTTGGCAAAGCCACGGATTGGGTTGATGATGCCAGAGTTAGCATCAGCGCCCGGCACTGAGGCCGAGTTGATAATTTGGTTGGCCTTGTCTTCCAGGGCGACCGGGGTTAGCACGTAGGCCGGGCGAATGTTCAAGGTGCGAGGCTTGCCACCATCAACCTGGGTTTTTTGCGAGGCCATTGCAGTCTTACCAGCGATCAAGCTGGCAATGGACAGCTCAGACGCCGGACCGGCCGCGTTGTTTTTGCGCGAAGCATCAAACAACGACTTACCGTCGCGCATCTTCGGTGGACTGGTCAGTACCGCATAGACCAAATCGCCGATGGTCGCACGCGCTGCCTGGCCCATCTTGTAAGGCACGTCACTCAACAACGACAGGTCGTCGTTGATGATCGCCTGACGGGTGATCGAAAACAGCTCGCCGTAGGTGGCCAGCGTGATCGGCTCGCCGCGATCACTCAGGGTAATGTGCTTGTACTCGGCGCCCGGGCGCACTTCGCGCAAGCTCGGGAACTCGCCCAGGCCGACACGCGAAGAGGTTTTGAAGTCGCTCAACTGGCCTTTTTTGGTCCAAATCTGGAACGTCTCCGGCGCTTCCTCCCAGCCCTGCAACACCGACTTGCCGGAGATATCCAGCAGAATCTGCCCGAAGTCGCTGGAGCTGTGAGTGAAGGCAAGGCCAACCATCTGCATCGGGTTGAGCGTGGCCACCAGAATGCCGCGCTCGGTCAGGGATGCCCGGGCCAGCTCGCGCATACTCATGTGGTTCAGGCCGTTGCTGGCCTCGATTGCGGTGATACCGATCCGCGCTTCCAGGGACGCACGCACCGAGTCGCCAACCAGATTACCGTTGGAAATATGACCGTGCAGACCCGGGATATTCGACGGCGTGGACTGCTCGCCCAACTTAGCCAACAGCTGCGCCCGAGCACTTTCAACGGTGCAGGCCATGTCAGCTACGCAAGCCTGCAAAAGCTCAGGATGAGCAGTTGCAAAGCTACCGAAAGCGGCAGTGATACCGGTACGGCGTACGCCTTCCTCGGCAATGACCTGGGCGCGAATTTGGTCAGCCGACAAGGAATTTGCCGGAGCAGGGGCAGTCGCGGGTGCTGGAGCCGGGGCAGGCACTTGGTTACGCGGGTTCATCAGGCTGTTAAAAGCTTCTGGCGGCATGTGTTCAAACTCCTGCATGCGTTTCGATTTGAGTTGTGCGGCAGCTACCAGCGGATCAATCAACTGATCAGCGAAGCCGGCTGCCACCGCCTCGCTGCCATCCATCCATGTTTCATCCTTCAACAGCGCGTGGATTTCTTCCGCGCTCTTGCCGGTCTTGCTGACGTAGGCCTGCACCAACGTTCCTTCAACCTTGTCGAGTAGGTCGGCATAGCGGCGCATGTCATCCGCATCGCCGCCCTGCGCCCCCCAGGGCTTGTGAATCATCATCATTGCGTTGGTCGGCATGTACACCTTGTCGCCCGCCATCGCGATCACGCTGGCCATGGAAGCCGCCAGACCGTCGATGTACACATCTACGCGGGCCGGGTGGGCCTTGAGCGTGTTGTAAATCGCCATGCCGGCGAACACATCGCCACCGGGCGAGTGAATGCGCAGATTGATTTGTGACACGTCACCGCAGGCGGCCAGATCCTGGGCAAACTGCTTGGCGGTGATACCCCATCCGCCGATCTCGTCATACAGCAGAATCTCGACACTACCGCGCGCCATGGCGCGCAATGAGTACCAACTCTCCACTGGCTGGTTTGCCGCCGTGATCACGGACGAAACCGACGACTGAACCGACGCCCTGGGCATCGTCAGCGGCGGCGCTTCACGCTTTCTCTTTTTCGCTTGATAGGTCTGCATTGACGGTCACTTTCCCGTAGAACTTGTGATAGGCGTCGGAGCTGAACACCAGCCCTTTAGCCCGGTTGCTTTCGATTTCCGCCTGACGCGAACGCTTAAGCTCTTGCGGATTTCGCCCGCGCGCTCGGATCACTTCGGCCTCATCGGCAAAACCACCCTGCACCAGCGCATCCCAGGCGGTCGCCTCATGCACCGGGTTAATCCAGGGCATCACCGGCCCCTGATAAACCGCGCCGTACACCGAATCCATGTTTACGTCGCCTGGCGGCACAAGTACGCCGCTGACCAACGCCATTTCGATAAAGGCCCGGTAAACCTTGCGCGACCAGTAGTCGATGAATTCGTGCTGCAGCAGGTCGTAACCCAGTTGTGACTCCACCAGTTCCTGACGCTGGGCCGAGTAAGTGCCCGTGTAGCTGCGCGTCGCCGTGGAGTAGCCAATGCGCGTACCCGCCGCAACCGCGCGCAACTGACCATTGCGGAAACTTTCCACAAACTGGCTGGGCCGGTTGCTTTCGATCATCCCCACGTCTTCGCCGGGCAGCAGCCCGTCAAACACCATGCCGGGGGCAATGGGAATACTTCGGGCACCTGTGGCCTGGCCGTCCTTACCGGCAGTCGTAGGCGCAACCACGTAGTCGTCGGTGGAGCCTTTCTTGATGAACATCGCCAGGGCAGCGCTGATCCGGGCGGCAACGCGCTCGCTTTCTTCGTAGTCCTTGATGTCCGCCAAACGCGTCAACACAGCGTGCAACAGAGGCTGGCCCCTGTTCTGCCCAATTCGCTTGCGGTACGCGATATGCAACATCCGATTAGCCGGTACGAACTTGGTATCCACCGACATACTGAAACCCAAGGCACTGCCGGGGTGACGCTTAAGCAGGTTGTATCCGACGACCCGGCGCCAGGCGTCGCGTGTGATGCCCTGGCAAATCCCTTTCGATTCGTCGTTGTAGCTCCAGGGCAGGAAATCAGGCTCCAGCAACTCCAGCGTAAAAGGCACTTTGTGCAAGTGCTTGAAGTTGGGCACCTTGCCCAACAGCTGCTGGGCCAACGATTCGCCGTCGCGTAGCCAGGTGCGGCAAACCAGGCGTTCCATTTGTGCCCGGGTCAACTCCCCTGAAGTTTCCGGCCGCAAGGACCACTCGGCCCACAGGTCTTTGATTTGCGCCGCGAACGCCAGGTGAATATTGCCGGCGTGATCCAGAGGCAACGGCTCCACCGCAATCCCGGCTCCACCCACTACCCGCTCTTCCAACCGGTCGAAAATACCCGTCACCAGGTCGTGGTCTTCGTCCAGCTTTCGAGCTTGGCCGCGCAACGATTCCGCGTCGCGCTGCAACGAGGTGTCAGCGCTTCGCGTTTGTCGCTTCGCCTTGTGTGTGCGCGTGACCTCGGCAGCCTCAAAGGCTTGGATTCCGCTACGTGCCGCCAGGCGCCGCAACCCCGCACCCGGGCTAACCGCTGCAATGCAGCGGTCGAGGAAGTTCAACGAAACTCAGCCAGGGCATAACCCGGACTGCCCTGCGCGGCGGCGCGCTGGGCGATAACCCGGCGCTCCCATTCGCGTCGACCTGCTTGGATTTGCGGCAGTTCGGCCATGGTGTGGGTGCGGCCATTAAAAATGGTCGTTTTACCCAGCAGAATGGCGGCCTCTGCCTCCAGATACTTGTCCAGCATCTCCTGCGCGTTTATAGCCATCCGTTACTTTCCACGTTATGCCAGTCGCCAGGGGCGTCGGCTTGAGTTGATGGGGGCTCAGGCCGCGCCGACTCAATCGGCGGCTCTGATTCTTCTGGCTCATTCAGGTCGGGCACTTCCGGCACCTCCCACGCGCCCGTGGCCGGAACGAACTGAGCCTCTAAGCCCAGTTGCTCCAGATCCAGGCCAAAACGCTCCTGACTGATCCGCAGGGCGGCCAGTGCATACACAAAACAGTCGAGGGCTTCATTGCGGCGGCGGCCGCTGGTCCAGCGCTGAACCCGGCGGCCTTTGGAGACCACCCATTCTTTACGCTCGCTGGTCAGCTGCTTCATTTCGTCTTCGTCACACAACAGCTCGTTAAGCGGCAAGTGGATGCACTCAGGCACTGGGCGGTCGCCGTCCGGTTCGATTTTCAAGCGGCTGTAGATCAGCTCCTTGGCGTTGTCCGTGCCTACCTCAGTGAGGTAAACCCGGTCGCCCTTGGTCTTTTTCTTCGGGAAGTTGGCAATCTTCTTGCCGTAGGTCGCAGCGCCGAACACCGGAATAACCCAGGTGACGCCGTGCTTTTTACTTTCCTTGCGAACTTCGTCCGAGTAGTGGCCGCCGGAGTCCCAGCACCAGCGCTCTACACGCATTAGCGTGCCGTCTTCGCGGGTGAACTGGCGGCGTATTTCCTGGCCCACTTTCTTGCGCAGCTCAACGCTTGCGGGGTCACCTGTCAGTACCCAACGGTGAACCAACCACGCTTCCTCACCGGCGCCGAAGGCCCATACACGACCTTCATACCGGTCATCTTGCGTATCAATCCCACCGAACAATGCAACGCCACGGGCGGGCACCTTCAGGTAGTTACTGCGCCGCTTGGCCAGCACTTCCCATTCCAGTTTCTCGCCTTGGTCTTCTTCCCAGGCTTCGCCCAGTGTGGTGTTGATAAAGGTCTTGAGCTTTCCCCGGTCCTTGCCGACCTTCAGCCATTCACTGACCACCGAAGCCCAGGTAACGAACTCGGAGTACACGGTCCAGATGTGGAACGTGACAGATCGCGGCGTGGTGATCGGCTGATCATCGGCGGAAAACCACTCCATGCCGTCGCGGGTCCAAATACCTTGGCGCTCGCAGATGTAGCGCCCAGTAACTGAGGCCTGAATCATTTCGTGGTATTCGAACGTGCAACCGTTGCCGGACTCGCACAAGTACCAGGCTTTCTCTACCTGGCCGTATCCATCGAGCCGCCAGCGCATGCCGTAAGGCTTGTCGAAGGCTCCCCATTTCAAATGCTGCTCTGTGCCGCAGCACGGACATTTTATGTTGAACCGAAGGAAGTGCGGCGACTCATCAGCCGCCCGGCTGATTTGGCAGCCCTCGCCCACTGACTCGTCATCCTCACCGCCAGCAACGATCACCCCAGGAGTAGACCCACGTATTGATTTAGGAAACGTCGCACCTTCAAGGCGCTTATCCCCCAGCATCGTCGGGGAGCCCTCACCCTCGATATCGGCGTCGAACTTTGACAGTTCGTCGTAGATCACTTCATCAGGGCTTTTCTCCCGGTAGTTGCGCGCCGCCTTACCACCCAGGCACCAAAGCATTTTCGAGTTATCAAAACGCTTTTCGTCCAGGGTGTTATCCCGGTGCTTTACGCCGTACCAGGGCGCCAAAGCTCGCACCAGGGGAACGTCGCGGATCATCGTTTCGATGTGGCGCTTCATCATGGTGTCGGCGTCCGGATCGGTCGGGCACCAGGACAACACGTTGCGTTTCTTGTGCTGGATCTTGTAGCCCTTGTTGGCTACCAGCATCTTGGTATAGCCAACCCGTGCGGACTTCAGCACGTTGACTACAGCGATCAGGTCATTGCCCATCGCATTAAGAATGGCGACCTGAAACGGCGCCGTGGTCCAGCGCCCCTCCTGATAGGACGACTCGGAGGACAGGTAAAAATGCTTATCGGCCCACTCAACCGCCGTCAGTGGCGGTTCCTTGTAGAGACCGGTTAGGCCCTTACGGACGCTATCAATCAGCGCCCTCATCCAGGGCTTCGACGAACTCATCTAGAAGCTCCGGCAAGGTGTCGGCCAGGTTGACCGCTTCGTTCCGCGTAACGGCTATTTCACGTTGGATAGCCTCGATGTGACGCACCTCGATATCCGGGTGCTTGCGTTTCACTTTGATGTGAATGGTGTCCAGCGTTGAGCCGAGCATCGCGCTCAACTTGCCCAGGGCGAACAGGCAGAAATCCACCGGCACCAGCTTTTTGGCTTTCACCCGATTACGCATTTCTTGGGCGTCGGCTTGCTCAGTGGTCAACCGCAGTTTCTGCTGCGCTTGCTTGTACTCAATCAGCGGATCGATGGGTTGGCCGTCGTCATCGAGCGGTTGTTGTTTCTCGCCCTTGTGAACCAGCCGGTTATCCAGCACAGAACGCACGTCATAAAACGACTCCCGACCGATCTTGGCGATGGGCGTCACCCCCCATTTATCGAAGGCTTGCGTGGTTATCCCGAGGCTGTCCGCCATGCGTGATTTGTTCAGCCACTCCGGCTTACGGGTGATCGATTGATTAGCCATAACTACACAACAACCAACCTTTGAAAATGGGTCATATATAGCGAAGACGCGGGGCCCGAATTACCCCCATGAGGGGTGGGGGTCCGGGAGTACCTTTGGTTTCTCGCCCCGGCCTACCTGTCAAGAAAAAAAGGCGATGAAATCGAAGAAAAGGCCACTTTTTTCCACCTTTTCTCTGACTTCCCGTCGACTACAGCCATCAACGAGCCGAAGCCATCGCTTCAGCCCAGGCGGTGGCTGCGTCAGCCTGATAGTTCGCGTTGACGATGTTCTGACCGATCTTGAAGAACGGAAAAATGGTTCGATACCTGGGCGCTGAATCGCTGAAGATGAATACCGGCCGCACTGCATCACCCATGCCCATCGACTTGCGTTCCCACACACCCTGCGTGCCGTCAACATCACCTGAGAAGAAGCGATGGGCGTTGCCCTTACGTTGACTTCTAGCACTCCCACTGGCGTTTGCCTGATAGCCCCGCGTCGATTCAGCAGCACCCAGGCCCGACAGGATCTTCAACATCGTGCCGCGTGACACGTTGCCGTACTGATTCATAAAAGCAGTGGTGGGCACGGCGTATTGGCCGCTGCGCATAATGCCGCGTGCTATCAACGATTTCTCGAAACGCTTGTGAGGCCGCAGACCACCACTCACCGCCTGCTGAAGGTAAGTGTCGGCAGGAATGCCCGACGCCCATGAGTCTTTGAAGTAGACCTCAGCGGCCCGCGCCTTGGTGGCCATTTTTACGAACAGGCTGTTCAGCGTAGTCGGGGTGGGCCGGTCCAGGCGTTTCTGCATCACCGTGATGGTGCCCTTCTTGACCCGCTGGGCCAGTAAGGTCGCGGTGCGAGCCATCACAAATGGAATGTGCTTTTTCTCTAACTCCCGCATGCCTGCAGAAACAGGGAACGCGTCCAGCGACATGTCGACCTTGAACATCGTCCCTCTCCTGCTCTGCCGATCTACTGGCTGTTAGTGGAACGGCCTGAAGCCGGGTCGCTAACGCCAGCCTTGCGCGCCAAGAATTGCGTATACAGGCCACCTGCAACGTCTGCTCCTATTACCGCGATTACTATGCCCAAGCCGGCGGCCAGATAGAGGTTGTTCCAAAGGGCCATCGCGAGCAGCAACGTGGCCATACCCAACAGTCCAGAAGCGAGGAAGCGCAGTGCCACTCGCTGAAGGATTTGGCGAAGGCCTAGGTCGCTGCCTGATGCGCGAAGCATTTCTCCGGATAAACCGGCGAGGCTCAGCAGAACCAACAACCACAGGGGCACATCGGTCAGTGCCTGATGCTCGGAGTTCATCTTGAGTCCTCAAATAGGTCGGCCTCTACGTCGCTGGCATCCGCTTTAGGCAAGGAGACAGGTGTGGGGCCGAAAACAAAAAAGCCCTGCTCAATGGCAGGGCTTGAAAATGGGAACAAAAAACCAGGCTCAGTGGCCGGGTTTTGAAGGCGTCTCGCTGCGTTCACAGCAATACACGCTGCTATAAAAACAAATCTATTCCGTGCGGAAAAGCTCTAATTTCAATAACCGTAGCTTATCCTCATCCCATCGCGCCCCGTCTGTGCGGAGCGTTAGAGAGGGAAACAAACGCTTTTCAACACCACTCGCGCAGCGAGCCTAAAACCCTTCGCCCTGGAGCACGCTGCCGGTGGTGTAGCTGCTGTCGGCTTCCCTCGCCTGACTCAACAATTAGCCGTGCTGAAGAGCTCAGAGCCGTTCAAGCGATTGATAACACTCTCCTGAGATTCCTGGTAAACAAATGCCAAGCAAACAGCTGGCAATCGTCTAGAGACTGCCAGCCTGTCGATTGCATCAAGCCTGGGTGGCTTGACCACGCAGGATTTGTTGCTTGCGTTGCTCTTCTGGCATGTCATTGATGCAGTAGTTGATGTAGAAGACGTTCAGGAAGAAGGTGTAGAACGCGTTCATGCGCAGATCGATTTTATGCTCGCGGAGGGCGTATTCCGACAAGGCGTTTTTGGCTTTGAACGCCCAGACGATATACAGGGCGTTTACCGCAATTATCAGAATGCCGGACAGCGCATCGAAAAGTGCGTCACCCAAATTGGATAAAGAGCCGCTCCAGCCGAGGCAGACGGCCAGCCAGACAATGTAAGTGTTATCGACAAGTTTGATCTTGGTTGTTTCGCTGATTTTCTGATTGCTTCTGACAAGCCACAACAACAGGTACAGCCCTAAGGTTGCGATCGACAGCAATACCATATTCAAGGTTTTGGTATTTATCTTGTCTTTGAGTTCATTAATGTCAGGCATGACGGTTCCATGTTCGTTCAGGGTCAAGGGGATGTCGTACACGGAGGTGCCAAAGTGGATGCAATTGCTAACCGGGAGGGGGTGAAAAGCACACATTCCCTGCGCTGTCTCTTGCCTGTGTCAATCCATGTACCCGCAGATGATAGCACATTGACAGCGCACGAAATGCGGCCGCGACCCGGTTGGTTGCGGTAAGCCCGTTTAATCCAGAGGCTTGCCGCGTACCAATTGGAGCTCGCCCATCACTGAGACTTTGCAGGTTTGACGGCGCTTGGTGTCAGCGTAGGCTCCAGTGGTCGGGGAATTGAAGAACCTTTTACCGGACTCGTTGTGGCCTCTGTCGGGTTGGTTGGGTTTGGAGTCACGGCGACCTTGCATGTGAGTACAGGATCGAGTTGAGTGCCTGTGTCCGTGCAGTTGCTTGAGTCCATTGAAAGCTGGTAGGGCCCATTGGCATTCAAAACATACTGAGTGGCGTGCTGCACACCACCACTCGGGAAGTAGGCTATAGCCGAGACGAAGGCAACGACAAACCCAAGCACCAAAATCACATTTGTGGACACAACGTCCGGGTAAATCTGAGACGCTGAGATCAGGAGCAAGCTGCATACGGCGCACGCAAAGCCCAACGGATACCAGAACCCAGTTTCGCTGGACCAGAATGCTCCAATAATCCCGACGATCGCCACACCGCAGGCATAAGGGAATACCTTTCTCATACGGACCAAATGTGCAGGTCGAATAGCGAAGAGAGAATACTGTTCGCGCTTCTGCTCAATTGATTCCTTCGCAGGTTGATCATCCTTGATCTCGCTAACATCCGATTCGGACGATGATGGGGCTGCATCAACCAATGGCGAGAGGATTACCGCACCATCCGCAGGGGCAGGCAGTGCCTCAATAACTGCCGGTTCAGCATTTACCTCAACATTCAATTCAGGTTCGTAATGAATTGGAGTAGGTATGGTTCCCTGTTTTCCAGATTTGTCCGTAGACCTTGGCAATTCGTTGCTCATGGGCATCCTTGCGTTTAACCACTAGGCCAGCCAATCTGGCCCTCGAATGCCATCATAACGCCTCTACTAAGTGAATCGCTCCTAATTTCTTAGACCCATTCGGTAGTCTGTATTTGGCCGAACTCTGCCGTTGCTCACCGGCAGCCATGGATCTTTCTCTGCCGGTCATGCCCACGAATCGTACTGGTCAAATCCGATACAAATGAATGATGATGTCGAATGCAAATGGGTGGGCAAGCCCGTGCAATTACCCAATAGAGGGTGGATAGCAGTCAGAAAGGCATCGCAGAGATCAAGCCACCGCCCTCATGTCACTCACAGCACAATCCACCCAAGCAGCCCCAGCCCTCGCCAACTCACGCGCTTTCCCCTCGCTGAGTCCGAAATACTTCCCCACTCGCAACATTGGCCACTTTTCGCCGTAGTACAGCCAAAGCACGTCTCCCATCTGTTGATCCCGATGAGTGAGCCTAGCCACAGCATTATCGATAGCTACGGCCCACTCATCTGTTATGCAGTAATTCTTACTAGCTGATACCTGTGCTACCGCCTGCCGCATCAGCGCCAAAGTCGGAGACGTGTAACCAGGCACACCCATCCCGTCCATTCTCCACCATCCCCACTGCTCCAACAGGTACTCAGTGTCGCCTAACGGCCGGCCTGCAGGCTTACGAATCATCATGCTCTCAATCCCCTGTGTAATTTGTTCCGCCTGCTCCCAAGCGGTTTGGTTGCTCGTATTGGCTCTGTCGCCCTATCGGTGTTGGAGCAGCCTTTAACGCCAAGACTTCGCGCTGTACCTGCTGTAATTTGAAACTCAATTGGGTTACCAACTCGTCGACAGAAAGCACCAACTTGGTCCCCTGAACAACCCAACCTGAGCCGTTGCAATCCGTGCAAACCAGCTCATAAAACACCCCCGCCACTACTGCCCTCCCCTTGCAGATCGAGCAGGGTTCAAGCTCGATCCGCTCCCGCTTAAAGCCAGGCCCCTGTCGTTTCTGCACGTTTTAAAACCTCGCCCTTAACAAATTGTGGTTCTGGCTCGCAGGCCCCGCCGTTCAAGGCGTCTACAAGGTTTTGCGAATCTTCATATCTAACGCCTGTCTGCGCGTGAATCGCCTTGAAGCCACGCGTATCTAACCAGTTGTGCCACGTCACCAAGGCCAGGCGACGTTGCTCTTTGGCCTGGGTGTTGATGTAGGTGGAGGCGATCTTGCCGAGCGAGTGGTTGAGCAGCATCTCGCCGATGTGGCCGTCGACGCCGAGGTCAGTCCAGGCAGTTCGGGCGACCTTGCGCAGGTCGTGACTGGTCCAGGCGCCCTGCCCTAACCGGGTGAATACAGCGCTTGCCTGGTTATCGCTCAGCGGCTTGCCACGGCGTGAGGGGAACAGGAAAGCCCCCTCATATCCCTGCGCGGCCTGACGGTCACGGTAACGACGCAGCAGCCCGCACACCTGATAGGTCAGCGGCACGCGCAGCTCAGTCTTCGTCTTGGTGTGCTCGGCCGGCAGGAACCACTCGCGCTCTGTCAGCGCAATGTCGGCCCAACGGGCCTGACGGGTCTCGCCGATCCGGGTGCCGTGGCACAGCATCATCAAGGCCAGCACGGCTTCACCCGGTGCGCTGTCGAAGCGCTCAGCCAGCAGTGCCACCAATTCAGGCAACTGAACATCACGCAGGCGTGCGGCCTTAGGCTGGATGCGCGCCGTGGTGAAGTTGCTGAACTTGAGCTCGGCCATCGGATTTAAGGGGATCAGGTCCAGTTTGCGCGCCTGGCGGAAGGCCATGGCGACGAGGCGAAACAGCTGCTGCACATACGACAGCGACAGTTCGGCCTGGGCCGGCCACATCAACAGCTTGTCCAAGGTCTGGGCGTTGACGTCGTTGAGCAGCAGGTCATTCAGTCGCGGCTTGAGCTGGCAACTGATCGCAGACTTGATAGCAGCACGGCGCTTCTCGGACAGTGCCCGCGACTTGGCCATGCGCTCACCGAACCAGTCGAGCAGCTCACCCACGCTCAGCCAGCCCGAGACACTGGCCGCGCCGTCAGCCGCCACACGCAGGCGCACCGCCGGCAGCGCCGCGACCACCTGCTTGCTGCTCAGGTCGGGGAAGTGCCCGATAAGGTGCCATTGGCGCTTGTGGAGCAAGTACCAAGAGCCACGCGTGCGGTTCTTCGCAAATCGAAAATGCAGCGCCGGGTGACTGGCGTCCCGAAGGTCACGCACATGTTCAAGCTTGGCATTGCGCGCGATCTCGGCATCCGACAGCTTCACCGTGAGGGTTTGGATTTGCGTATTCAAAACGTGCCCTCCTCTGGATCAAGAAGGTCGACAACCTCATACGTAGACGGCCACATCGAACCACCGTATCGAATGGCCATGGCCTTATCGAAAAACAGCGCCAGTGCATGGTCTGGCGTGCTCCCCAGTTCTATCTTGGAGGAGCAGCAAAACACCGCGTAGCGGTATAACTCAGGAGCGGGAACGGCAAGGCGTGATTCAGCCATCAGAATTTTTCCTTGTTGTAGCGATCAGCCATGCTGGTGACTTTTGTTGGTTTGAAAGGCTCAACCCAGCCAGCCGCGAGCTGTTCGAATCGGCTGTACTGACCCAGGAAGGCAGCGCGGACCGTGCCACCGGCGATATCTCGGCCTTTGCCAATGATGATTTCGGCAATGCCCTTCGCTTCGGAGTGTTCGTGGTAGACCTCGTCGCGATACACGAACAGGATGATGTCGGCGTCTTGCTCAATGGCGCCGGATTCGCGCAGGTCAGAACAAAGCGGGCGTTTGTTCGGACGCTCTTCGCATTTGCGGGAGAGCTGGCTGAGCAGAATCACCGGGACGCCCAGCTCGCGAGCCATAAGCTTCGCGGTGCGCGTCATGTGGCTGACTTCCTGCTCACGGCTGGACGTGCGCGAGTCGGACTCCACCAATTGCAGGTAGTCGATGACAATGAGGTCCAAGCCATACCGACGCTTATGGCGGCGAGCGGCCGAGCGCAGTCGATTCATCGACATCGACGCGCGATCCGACAGGAACAGATTCGACTTCTTGAGCTTGCCGGCGGCACTCATCAGCTCGGCGCCGTGGGTGTTCGGGGCTTTGCCATTTTTGATCAGCTGTAAGGGCACCCGCCCTTCGGACGCCATGAAGCGATCCATCAGGCCCGTGTTATCCATCTCCAAACTGAACGCCATTACGCTTTTCCCATCACGGATAGCCGCGTGAGACGCGATGTTCATGGCGAGCGTGGTTTTGCCCATGGCCGGGCGGCCAGCGATGATGATCAGTTGGCCAGGCTTGAGGCCTTGCAGCTTCTCGTCCAAATCAGGAATGCCCGTGGACAGGCCGTCAATTTCATCACCACGATCAGCCCGGGCCTGCAGCACCTCGATGTAGTCGTTGAGAAAGTCCTCAGCCTTGACCACTTCGGATGTTGCCGATTGGCTGTCAATGGCGTGGGACTCGGCCTGTACCGCTGCAACCTTGTCAGCCGCCGGCTGGTCACCGTAGGCAATGTCGTTGATCCGCACGCTCAGCTCGATGATCGACCTATCCAGGCTGCGCTCACGAACCGTTCCGGCGTAAGAAGCGGCGTTTGCAACGCTTGGCGTATTGCGAGCAATTTCTGCGGCATAGGCAAACGAACTCGCACCACCAGGCAGATCCCCCACATAAACCCCGACGGTCACGATATCGACGGGATGACCATCACCGTGCAAGGCCAAAATCCCACGATACAGCTCGGCGTTGTCCTCGTAGTAAAAGTCCTCGGGCACCAGATCGGCGGCCAGGATATCGATCAGCTCAGGGCGTAGAAACATCGCCCCCAGCACACCATGTTCAGCTTCCAGGCTGTAGGGATCACGCATTGTAATTACCCTCAACGACCTTCACGAAGTTGCTCGGGGCAATCAGCCAATCGAAGTTGCAGCGGAAAGGATTCCCGCCAGAAGCCGAAACCTTACCCATCAGAAACTCGCTGGAGCGCACCAGGGCGAAGTACTCAGCCCAGAAACTGAGATCCTGATGAACATCGCTTTCGTTCCAACGTGCGCTGACCTTGGCGATCCGATCCTTAGTCAACAACATGACCCGGGGAAACTCCGGGATCGTCGAGTTGAACAAATCGACGATTGCTTGGGTCGGGCATTTCGGTTTCAAAATTTTCGCTGGATGCTCACCGCCGACGAGAGGTGTTGGTTCACTTGATGGTTCTATTACGGTTCTGGGTGCGGCTGCTGCGGGGGTTTGCGTCGTGAGCTGCGGGGGTGGTGGTGCATCTGCTGCGGGGTGCGCCGCCTGCGGGGGTGCATAAGATGCGGGGGTTAGGGTGTAAATCGTCGAACGCCCCATCCGTTCCCGGACAGACAAAATGCCCACCTGAGCCAGCCACTTTATAGCGGCCTGAACAGTCCTTTCTGCGAGGCATGTCCGCTCAGAGATACGAGCGACCGAAGGCCAGCAAACACCCTCGTCGTTTGAATTATCGGCCAGCGAAATCAGAACAGCCTTTTGCGGGCCGCTCATGCCTTGCAACGGCCAGCACAGGCTCATGATGATGGTACTCATGCAGGGACATCCTGGGCAGGAGCCAGGGATGCCTTCAAGTAATCAAGACATTCCCGGCGGAATTGAGACTTGGAAGCGCGCGAGTACTGGCCGCTGATCATCAGGGCGGCATTCATTGCTGCGGATTGATTGGTGACTGTGTGTCGTGACACCTTTTCGGGCTCGCCGGGAAGTGTCGTGACATCGCCAGAACTATTGACTGGGGGGGTGTTTATGATCATTATTGACCTCGCTAAACGATGTACTGAACCGCCCCGCCAGGCGGTTTTTTTATGCCCGCGATTTGGGTACTGGATGAATTAACAGCTAATCCAAATCACTTTTTGCCCGCTCGTAATGAGCGGAAAATCACATCTCACAAAGAGCTAAGCGGCCGACTTGTTCGGGTGTGCTTCTGAAAGCAGCCAAGCCGTGTCGAACGGCTTCCCTCTTGCGGTCGCCAATTCGCAAATCTTTTTGGCGTATTTCGTCTCGCCGGTGTACTCGGTGCGAGGCAAAGCATCGGCAGCCAGCCACTTGTAAATTGCCCGCGGAGTCTTGCCGCAGGCCTGAGCCACCGTCGGAACACCGCCAGCGTCGTCGATCGTTTTCTTGAGCGGCCGCATGTGGCCTCCGATTCAAATATGAACTTACAGTACATATTAAGTCGGAACTGAAAGTACATGCAAGCTCGTGAGAATATGAACCCATGGTTCAAATAGATGAAATTCGGTTCGCTTTTATCTCTCGACTCAAGAAAGCCCTGGCTGAAGCTGGGATACCTGAGTGGGGTGCCGGTGTTCGTCTCGCGAAAATCGCGAAGGTCACCCCCAAGGCTTGCAGCAAGTGGCTCAATGGCGAGTCAATGCCCGGCGGAGCGAAGATGCTCGCGCTTGCAAACGCGCTGTCAGTCCGCGTCGAGTGGCTTGAGTACGGTCGCGGCGAAATGCGCGAGGCAGCATCAGGTCCTGCTGAGAATCGCGTCCCCCCAAGAGGATTTGATCTCGCCGACGACAAGAACTACACCGGCGTGTTGCAGCTGACCGCTCGCGGATCAACCGGCGATGGCGAAGAAAATTCGCACGTCGAGATCCGTGGCGTCATGGCTTTCAAGTCGGAGTGGCTGCGCGCAAATAATCTCAACCAGCGCCACCTGGATGTCATCTATGCCAACGGCCACAGCATGGAACCGACCATCAATGATGGTGACGTGCTGCTGATCGATGAGTCGAAAATCGAACCGAAGGACGGCCAGATCTTCGCCCTGCAGAGCGAGTCGAAAGGCACGATCGTGAAGCGGCTGGTCAAGTCTGATTTCGACGGTTGGATCATTCGAAGCGACAATCCTGACAAAGCGCGCTACGGCGATGAAACGCTGCGTGACGGGGAGATAAACGAGGTTCGCATCATTGGGCGCGTCGTTTGGCGCGGCGGGATGCTTTAGCCGCGGGATTTTTAGCTGATCAATCAAGGACGCTCATGTCGGACGAAAGCGCACCACCTCACAAATATGCCGTATCTACTGCTGACTTCGTCAGGTTCCTCGAGGCAAAGACGACGGATTCGCCGTGCCCTGGCTGCCAGACCAGGGTATGGACGGTTGTTGGGTCTGCCTCGAATGGCATGTCTTACCGTTTGGTGACCAATTTGCGCGACGGGCCTGCAGCGACACACTTTTCCACGCTTGCGATTTATTGTAATGAGTGCGGGTACATACGTACGCATTGGGCTAGAAAGGTTCGAGAGTGGGTTGACGAAAATCCGCAGCAAGCAGAGATAGAGTTCGAAGAGGCGCCCAAAGATGACAGCGAGTAGGTTTCAGTCGCCAGAAGACATCAAAGGGCATCTTGACCAAGTCGTTTTTTTTAACAGGCCTGTACTGGCGGATGAAGAGCCGACTACAGACAAGCCAAAAAACTTAAGCGATACTCGCCCCATGAATGACATTACTCGCGAAGAACTAAGCTCGACGCTGTCCGCCATAGAAGAGCGGATGGATAAGCGTATCGACAGGATGGAGCACGACGCAGAAAAGCGCGTTCTTGATTACAGGGATGAGATTGCGCTTCGTGATGGTCAGCTTCGCCGTGAACTCGATCTTCGTCAGGAGTCATTCCGCGCCGAACAAACTGCCAGAGATGCTGCACTCTCCGAAAAATTCGCAGGATTTCTTGCTGCGCAGGCAGAGAGAGATAAAGCCTGGGAAAAAATCTCAGAAGCCCGTTTTGATCGTATCGAAAAAGATGTGTCCAGCATCAAAACCGATACCAAAAAGGTTTCTGAAGACGTAAATGGCATCAAGGTTACTATGGCTAAATATCTCGGAGCTGCGGTGGTTATTGGCGCATTGGCCTCAGCGGCGCTAGGCGCTGCAGCTAAGCATTTCCTAAGCTGATTTAGCGCACAGTAACAAGCCCGGCCCAGCGCCGGGCTTCTTGTTTCTGCCCTCCCCGATCTCAATCCATAGCCCGTCGCTGAGCGGGCTTTTTATTGCCTCCGTATAAATAATGTACTTCTGGTACTTGACCAATATGAACCTTTGGTACATATTCACTCCATTGCCGGATAACAACCGGCCAGACGGAAGGCAGCGATGAACCGGCCTAAACGGTTCAGAGGGTTGGCAACTGACCCGGGTGCGCAGCGTAAAGCGCCAAGACGAGTTATCCAGCGGGAGACCAAGCCGAAAGGCCCGCGGCTGGACAAACAATTTGATGGGCCGGCGACCGACGCCAGTAGCGGGAAGCCGGCAAGCGAAACCAGAAGATTTCACTTCTGCACCTGGCGACGGGTGCAGCGGGAAAACAACCGGGAGTCAAAGCGATGGACGAAATCATCAACGGCGCATGGAAGGGTCACCTCGGTAGAGGGCTTGCGCCCAAAGAGCTTCAGTACCTACTGGCCGCCGCCCAGGGCATGACGGCCAAAGAGATTGCCCGCCAGTTCGACGTGGCAGCCTGCACCGTAGCGAAGCGGCTTTCCTGCGCCATGTTCAAGCTCGGCGTTACCCGCCAGACCGCCATGGTT
>Ga0160443_100522_pt1 | contig 25008 bp, 9 predicted proteins | sample HID1972I_E1MG_FD_108244 | JGI IMG/M metagenome (GOLD analysis project Ga0160443, IMG submission 108244) | Enriched pill bug-associated microbial communities from UW Madison campus, WI, USA - HID1972I_E1 MG | ecosystem: Host-associated > Arthropoda: Insects > Digestive system > Unclassified ... | reverse complement strand
GATCTGGTTGATGCCCTCGATCTGGTATTCGACCGGGTCCTCGACGGTGATGATCTTGACGTCCGCGGTATTGAGCTGGCTCAGCGCGGTGTACAGCGTGGTGGTCTTGCCCGAGCCGGTCGGGCCGGTGACCAGCAGGATCCCGTGCGGTTGTTCGAGCACTCTGCGGAACTGCGGCAGGAAAGCGTCGGTGAACCCCAGGCGATGGAAATCGAACACCACCGTATCGCGGTCGAGCAGGCGCATCACCACGCTTTCGCCGTGCGCGGTCGGCACGCTGCTCACGCGCAGGTCGAGCTCCTTGCCCTGCACGCGCAGCATGATGCGGCCGTCCTGCGGCAGGCGGCGCTCGGCGATGTTCAGCCGCGCCATGATCTTGATGCGGCTGATCACCGCGGCAGTCAGGTTGACCGGCGGGCTTTCGCCCTCGATCAGCACGCCGTCCACGCGGTAACGCACTTTCAGGCGATTCTCGAACGGCTCGATGTGGATATCCGAGGCGCGCAGTTCCACCGCGCGCTGGATGACCAGATTGACCAGGCGGATGACCGGCGCTTCGGAGGCCAGGTCGCGCAGGTGTTCGATGTCGTCGACCGCGGCGCCCTCGCCGTCGGCGGTCTCGATGATCGCGCCCATCGCACTGCGGCCCTGGCCGAACCAGCGCTCGATCAGGTCATCGATCTCCGAACGCAGACCGACGTGCAGGCGCACCGGCCGCCCGATCGCCAGCTGGACCGCATCGGCTGCATACGGGTCCTGCGGATCGGACACCCACAGATCGATCGCGTCGTCGTGCAGCGCCAGCGGACAGACATGGAATTGTTTGAGGAACCGCAGCGTCAGCGGCAGCCCATCGAGCAGGGCTTCGGGCGGCGATTCCGGCACGGTCCTGGCGTCGAGCAGGGGCAGGCCGAGCACCTCGGCGCTGGTCTGTGCATGGTCGCGCTCGGAGACCAGCCCCAGCCGGACCAGCAAGCCCAGCAGGCTGCCGCCGGATTCACGGTGCAGCGGGCGCGCACGGGCCAGGTCGCCGTCCTTGAGCCGACCTTTCTCCAGCAATACCGCAACGATGCGGGATTCGGCCGGGGATGCTGCAGTGGAATCCTGGGCAACCGCGTTCAAGAACATTCTCCTGGCAACCGCTGCGACTTTAGCAGTTCACCGCGATCGTACGCGGTATTGCACACCGTCCAGATGCAAAAACGGGAGCCCGTCACATGACGGACTCCCGTTCGGGGTCCTGCGGTATTACTGGTTGGCCAGAATGCTCACGCCGCTGAACGCGGACTCGCCGACCACCTTGATGTAATACGTGCCGGCCACCGGCGTGGTGAAGCGCACCGTTTCACTGTTACCCGGGCGCGTGGACTTGGCGTCGAACGCGGTGGCGGTCGGCTCCTTGCCCTGGCTCACGTACACCGACACGTTGCCACTGCCACCGTAGGTCAGCAGGCTCAGTACCTTGCCGGCCTGTGCCTCGAAGCTGTACAGCGCTTCGCTGCCACCGGCGCCGCTCAGGCCACCGACGGCAACCTTGTTGGTCAGCGGCGTGGCGACCGGGCCGCAGTTCTCGGTGCACTCTTCTTCCAGCGCCTTGTCGAGCGCGGCCTTGGCATCGACGATACCGGAGCCGATCGGCGTGGCGGTCGGGATGGTCACCGGGAAGGCGCGCGCGGTCTGCTTGAGCAGCGTTTCCAGCGCGGCCGGGCTGAGCGGATCCTTGCCGGCCGCGGTGACCGCGCCCTGCACCAGGGCCGCAATCGCCGCGACGTGCGGAGACGCCATCGAGGTTCCGGCCATGCCCATGTAGCTGTAGGCACCGGAGGTCGGCGTGGTCGCGCCGTCGTAGCCCGCCTGCCACACATAACCGCCCGGATTGCCGTCCACGCTGCCGCCGCCGCCCGGGCCGGACAGATCCACCACGGTGCCGAAGTTGGAATAGTAGGCGATGCCACCGGTGATCCGGGTCGCACCGACCGCCACCACGTTGGCGCAGCTGGCCGGACGGAAGTTGGCCGCGTTGGACGCCGAGTTGCCGGCCGCGACCACCACGGTCGTACCCCGCGAAACGGCACCGTTGATCGCATCCTGGTACAGCGCATCGCACGCGCCGCCGCCCCCCAGGCTCATGTTGATGACCTCGGCCGGATTGGCATTGGCCGGCACGCCGGCGACGGTGCCACCGGAGGCCCAGGTGATCGCGTCGGCGATGTCGGACAGGTAGCCGCCGCACTTGCCGAGCACGCGCACCGGCAACACGCGCGCCTTGTACGCGACGCCGGCCATGCCCACGCCGTTGTTGGTGGACTCGGCGATCGTGCCGGCCACGTGAGTACCGTGCCAGGAGCTGTCCTCGGCCAGCGAGCCGGCGTAGCACTCGTTGTCATTCTCGACCCAGTCGCCGTAATCCAGCGCACCCGGGACGCGGTCATCGGTGGCGCGGCGGGAGGTCTCCGCGTCGCTGATGAAGTCGTAACCCGCCAGCAGGTTGCCGGAGAAATCCGGATGCTGCGGCAGGATGCCGGTGTCGAGCACCGCCACCACCACGCCCTCGCCCTGGGCGACGTCCCACGCAGCCGGCGCATTGATGCCGCCGGTGGTGCTGTTGAGATGCCACTGGTACTGCGCGTAGTACGGATCGTTCGGCACCAGCTGCGGTGTGGCATTCCGCGGGCGCACGTCGGTGCGCTGCAGCTTTACGTCCACTTCGGCGTACTGCACGGAGGGATCGGCCTTGATCTCGGCCAGCACCTTCTGCAGTTCGGCCGGGCTCAGGCGGCCCTGCAGGCGGATCAGGTCGGCACCGACACCGAGTTTGCGCACGATCTGCGGGTTCACCGCACTGGCACGCCCTGCGGCGGAACCACCGACGCTGGCGCGGGCGACCGCCGACTGCACGGCCGTCAGCTTGGCCGAACGATCCGTGGCCGCCGCGGTCCCCGTGCGGTACTTGACGATGATGCGCTCTGCGCCCTGGGCGGCCGCCGGCTGGCGCACCGGCTCCTTGGCCGGCAGGCCCGCGGCATAGGCGCTGGCGCCTGCGGACAACGACAGCACGGCGGCTGCCAGCACATTGATGCGAAGGTTCTGCTTACTGGTCACGTTGACGTCCTCTTCAAGGTCATGGATCAAACGACTGTTCAGGCCAACACTCCATGCGAGCTCCCTGGCCGGCCCTGGCCAGGGTTCCCGTGACCCGCCCCCTCAGGCCTTGCATTGCGTTGCAGCGGGGCCGCGCACGGCCCCGCGTTGAAACGGCTTACCAGCCAAAGCCGGCACCCACGCCGACCGAGCTGTCATCACTGCTGAAGGCACCGCCCAGCGTCACCGTGGCGCGCTCGCTGAGCGCACGCTGGTAGCCCAGCGACAGCGCCGATTCGCCGCCCTGGAAACCGACGCCGACACCGACGCGGTTCTGGGTGCGCACGCCGGCGGCGCTGGTGGCCATGTTGAGCATGGCCGCGCTCATCGCCCCCTGGCGATCAATGCGACGGTCCTGGTGACGCAGGCGCTGGTCGATCTCGCCCTTGTAGATATCGAAGCTGTCGGCCATCGAGCTGAAGCGCTGGTCGGTGTAGCTGTTGGCGGTCGCGATGCCACCGTCCAGCTGGCCCTTGTTGACCGCATCGGTGGCCTGCGTACCGGCCGCGACGTTGGCGACCTGACGCTCGTTGCCGACGCTGCCGACCGAGACCGTATCGGCACGATCCGCGACCGAGCCCTGGCCCAGTGCCACGGAGTTGGCGGCCGAGGCGGTCGCGCCCTGGCCGATCGCCGTGGCCGACGCCCCGCTGGCCACGGCACCGTCGCCCATCACCACCGCATTGACCGCGGCCGGTGCGGCGGCCGGCGCGCTGAGCGGCTGACCGCTACCCACGCTCGCCGCGGTCGGCGCGCCCTGTACCGTCGCAATCGCGTCCTCGCTGGCAGCACGCATGACACTGGCGTCCGGTGCGACGCTGGCGGTGGCCACTGCGGCGGTGCGTGCACGTGCACCGCCACTGCCGCCACCGGCCACGCGCTGGTCCAGGTCGGTGACCTTGCGGTCCAGCGCACCCAATGCGTCGCCCACGTTGCTGTACGTCGCCCCCTGGATCACATAGTTCGGCGCGACGAACACCCCCTGCATGCCCACGCTGGCACCGCCGCCGAGGAAGGTGGCGACATCGGTCAGCGACTGGAACAACTGTCCGCCGTTGATCGCCTGGCGGCTGCCGGATGCGATCGAACCGCTGCCGACGTTGTCCAGCGTGGTGCCCTGCAGACCCGACAGGGTCAGTGTGTCGCGGCTGCTGTCGTCGTAGGTCAGCGCATTGGCGGTGACGGTCTCGACCGAGCCGATCCGGGTGTCGATATCACCGACCCGGGTTTCCACCGCACCCACACGCTGGTTGGTGGTGTTGAGCTGGCCACCGGTCACCGCATCGGTACTGCCTGCCGCGATGCGGCCGGCGCCGACGTTGACGATGCGGCGCGTGGCCGGGCCGTCGGTGCCATTGCCGCCACCCACCGAGACTACGTTGGCCTCTACTGCGCGCGACCCGGCACCCAGCGCCACGGCGTTGGCAGCGGAGACGCCCGCTGCCGAACCGATCGCGATGCTGTTGGCCCCGTTGCTGGCGAACGCGCCGTTGCCGATCGCCACACCGTTGGTCGCGTTGGTCGAGGCCTGGCGGCCGAGCACGGTGCTGTTGGCACCGCGTGCCGAGGCATCGGCGCCGACCGCGGTGGCACCGGTCGCCGAAGCGACGGCGGCGGTACCCAGCGCACTGCTGCGGGTTGCGCTGGCGGTCGCGCCGGAACCGGCGGCGAGCGCATCGCTGCCGCTGGCCGTGGCCACGCCGCTGCCGCTGGCCTGGAAGTGCTTGCCGACCGCATCGGCGGCCGCAGCCACGGTATCCAGCTGCGACTTGGTCACCGCGTCACTGGCATTGACCGCCTCCCCGACATTGGTGATGCGGCGCGTGGCCGGGCCGGTGGTGCCGTTGCCGCCGCCGACCGAGACCACGTTGGCCTCGCTGGTGCGGGCACCGGCGCCCAGCGCGACGCTGCCTGCGCCACTGGCCGACGAACTGGTGCCCAGCGCGGTGGCATTGATGCCGCTGTATGCGTAGCTGTCCTGGCCGATCGCGGTGGCGCCCTGGGAGGTGGCCCAGGCCAGCTGCCCGACCGCCGTGGTGCGTGCCGCGGTAGCCCAGGCGTTGGAACCGGCAGCGACACTGTTGTCGCCGCTGGCCTGCGACGCGTAGCCCAGTGCATTGGCGTAGCTGCCCGAGGCGGTGCTGCCCCAGCCCAGTGCGGACGCGTAATCCCCACTGGCTTCGGCGCCGTAGCCCAACGCCGTGGTGCGCACGCCGCTGGCAGCGCTGAAGGTACCGACCGCAGTGCTGTAGTCGCTGCCGGCTTCGGCGCTGTAGCCGAAGGCCGAGGACTGCAGCCCTGCTGCCGTGGCGCCGGCACCGGTGGCGGTACTGAAGCTGCCGTCCGCCTGCGCCCCCGCACCGAGTGCGGTGGCACCGACGGCGCTGGCACTGGTGGCCTTGTCCAGCAGCACATTGCCGTTGTCATCTTCGTAATACAGCGCACCACCGATGGCGGTCGCCGAATCGGCCGTGGCCGAGGCGTTGAAGCCCGACGCCGAGGCGTTGCGCCCGGTGGCCAGGGCGCCGCTGCCATAGGCGGAGGCCCCGGTGCCGAACGCATTGGCCGCTTCGCCCGCCGCGGTGGCATACGCCCCGTCGACATAGCTGCCGACGTCATCGCCATTGCCGCTGCCCGACGCCTGGAAGTACCGGCTGGTGGTTTCCGCGACATCGGCGACCGCATTGAGCTGGTCGACGTTCACCGCGTCGGTGCCTTCAGTACCGGCAGCGACGTTGGTGATCTGCCGCTGCGCGGTGGCCGTACCGACCGAGACCGCGTTGTCGCGATCTGCGGTGGAACCGGCGCCGAGCGCGACGCTGTTCACACCCTCCGCGCTGGCACTGGCGCCCAGTGCGGTGGCATTGCCCGCATCGGCCCACGCGTTCCAGCCGATCGCGGTGGCGTAATCATCGGTTGCCCACGCACCTGCACCGAAGGCGGACGCACCGGTGCCGGAGGCGCGCGACGGCAGCAGACCGTAGAAGGTCGTGCCACCGATCGCCACGCTCTCATCGCCGGTTGCTTCGGAGTACTCACCGACCGCCACCGCACCCGCGCCGGAGGCGGTCGAGGCGGCACCCACCGCCACGGCATAGGCGTTGGAGGCAACCGCCCCGTAGCCCAGCGCGGAAGAGAGCTGCCCGGTCGCTTCGCTGTAGCTGCCGAAGGCCGATGCACCGGCTTCGGAGGCATTCGCGCGGAAGCCATTGGCGGTGGCCTGCTGGCCCGCCGCCGTGGACTGGCTGCCGGTCGCCGTGGCGTAAGCACCGCCGGCCTGCGCACCGGCGCCCGTGGCACTGGCACCGATCTCGCTGGCACTGGCGCCGTTGCCGACCGCCACGCTGTCTTCGCCGGTCGCCTGCGCGTCACTGCCCAGGGCCGCGGCGCCTTCGGCGCTTGCCAAGGCGTTGAAGCCGACTGCGGTGGCGTTGTCGGCGACGGCCGTTGCCCCGCTGCCGAGCGCGCTGGCGCCGTTGCCGATGGCGTTGGACGCCTCACCGGCGGCCAGGGCGTTGTCGCCCTCCACGTACGCACCGGCGTCGCTGTCGGCGCTGCCGCTGGCCTGGAAGTACTTGCTGGTAGCTTCAGCCGCTGCTGCCACCTCCTTCAGCTGCGCGACGTTGACCGCATCGGTGTCTTCGGTACCGGCCCCGACATTGGTGATCTGCCGGTCAATGGCCTCATGCACCACGCCCGCCGCGTCGGTCCAGGCCTGCGCGGCACCCACCGAGACGGCGTTGGCACGATCCGCCAGGGAACCGGCACCGAGCGCGACGCTGTTGTCGGCGTCCTTGGTGGTCCAGGTGTTGCTGCCCACCACGGTGGAATTCACCGCCTGCGCGTAGCTGTTGTAGCCGACGACGGTGGCACCGTCTTCGGTCGCCCAGGCTTCACTGCCAATGGCGGTGGTCTGGATGCCCTGCGTGACACTGCCCGCATCCGCACCGGCCAGCGCGTTGAAGCCGACGGCCACGCCGTCTTCCCCGGTGGCGGCGTTGTTTCCCACCGCCACGCCATACACGCCTGCATTGGCCTGCACGCCGAAGGCGGCACCGGCGATATCCGCACGCGTGCCCTGGCCTACCGCGGTCGCCACGTCGGCCGCCTGCGTGTTGCTGCCCAGTGCAGTGCCGAAGAAGCCCGCATTGGCGTTGGCGCCGAACGCACTGGCCTGCCAGCCGTCCGCGGTGGCGAAGTTGCCGATCGCGGTGGATTCACGCCCCAGCGCCCAGGCGCCGTAACCGACTGCCGTGGCGGCAAGACCCGCCGCTTCGGAGCCGGCACCGATCGCCACCGCACCGAAGCCCTGCGACAGTGAACCGCCGCCGATGGCGACGCTGGCCGCGCCGGAGGCCGCGCTCAGATCGCCGATGGCCACCGCGCCTGCGGCGCTGCTGCTCGCATTGCTGCCGATCGCCACCGCGTTGTCCCCGGTGACCGTGGCGTTGAAGCCCAGCGCGGTGGATTCGGTGCCGATCACGGTGCTGCCGCTGCCCAGCGCGGTGGCACCGTTGCCGATGGCGTTGGAGGCCTCACCGGCGGCCAGCGCGTTGTCGCCTTCCACGTACGCACCGGCATCGCTGTCGGCGCTGCCACTGGCCTGGAAGTACTTGCTGGTGGTGGCGGCCGCATCGGCCACTGCATTCAACTGGTTCACGTTGACCGCATCGGTGCCGTCGGTGCCCGCCGCGACGTTGGTGATCTGCCGCTGCGCATCGGCACTGCCGACCGAGACGCTGTCATCGCGGTCGGCGATCGAGTCGGCGCCGAGGGCGACGCTGTTCGCCCCGCTCGAAGTGGCCGCATTGCCGAGCGCGGTGCTGTTGACACCCGGCGACCATGCACCACCGCCGACGGCCGTGGAGTAGTTGCCGGCGGCCTCGGTGGGCAGCAGGCCGAACAGCGCACCACCGACGGCCACACTGTTGATGCCGCTGGCCAGGCTGCCCTGGCCGGTCGCGGTGCTGTAGGCACCGGAGGCTTCGGCATCGCCACCGAGTGCCACGCTGTTGGAGCCGGTCGCCTGCGCGAAACTGCCCAGTGCGGTCGCGTTGAAGGCCGACGCCACCGCGTAGCCACCGATCGCGGTGGTGTAGTTGGCGGTCGCTTCGGAGGCGAACCCGTAACCGGCCGAGAGCGTCCCGCTGACCACGCTTTCCGCACCGACCGCGGTCGCACCCTCGCCGCTGGCGCTGCTGAAGTAACCCAGGGCCACCGATTCTTCACCGGCGGCCTCCGACAGCGCGCCGCCGGCCAGGCTGCCGGCGCCGGAGGCGACACTGGCCGCACCAGTCGCGGTGCTCTGCTCGCCGGAGGCCAGGCTTTCGGCACCGGTCGCCGTCGCGTATTCGGCAGTGGACTGCGCATTGGCGCCGATCGCGATCGCATTGGCACCGCTGGCGACCGCATTGAAGCCGACGGCACTGGCGTTGTCGGCCAGGGCGAAGGCGCCACTGCCCAACGCCGACGCGCCCGTGCCTGCCGCGAAGCTGCTTGAACCGACCGCGGTGGCGTAATCACCATCGGTGGCCGCGTTCGCACCGGCGGCCACGCTTTCCTGGCCACCGGCGACGGCAACACCCTCGCCACTGGCCTGGAACGCGTCGGTCGCCGCGGTCAGCTGATCCAGATTGACCGCATCGCTGCCCTCGGTACCGGCGGCCACCTGGGTGATCTGGCGCTGCCGGTCATCGTTGCCGACCGAGACGGTGTAGGCACGGTCGGCGACCGCGCCCGCGCCCAGCGCGACCGCATTGGACGCGGTTGCGCTGCTGCCGGCACCGATGCCGATCGCACTCTCCCCGCCGGCGACCACGTTGGTGCCGATGGCGATGGTGTTGATGCTGTTGCCCAATGCCTGGAAACCGAGGGCCACGCTGTTGTCGCCGTAGCCGAAAGCACCGCGGCCGAGCGCGGTGGAACTGCTGCCTCGTGCCCAGCTGTTGTAGCCGATCGAGGTCGACCCGGTGCCGCTGGCCCAGGCCGACTGACCCACCGCCGTGGCGTTGGCTTCGGTCGCCCACGCACTGGAACCGAAGGCGGTGGCGCCATCCGCGGTGGCCCACGCATATGCGCCGGTCGCGGTGGTCTCCTCGCCGCTGGCGAAGGCGTTGTCGCCATGCGCCACGCTGTAATCGCCGGTGGCGCGCGCCTTGTAGCCGCTGGCCAGGCTGTTGCTGCCGGTGGCCTGTGCACCGCTGCCGAATGCATTGCTGGTGGTGCCCGTCGCCTGCGCACCGGCACCGACCGCCACGCTGTTCGGCGCGGCGGTGGCACCGATCAGGATCGCATTGCCCTGGTCATCCACCAGCGGCTGGTTGTACTCGTCATACGCCTGGCCGAGGCCACCAATGGCCACGCTGCCGTTGCCGGTGGCGCTGCTGTTGCGGCCCAGCGCGACGGTGTCATCGCCGACGGCGGTCGCACCACCACCGACCGCCGTTGCACCGGCGCCCAGCGCATTGCTGGCTTCACCGGCCGCCAGCGCATCCTCGCCATCGGCGAATGCACCAACCGCACCGCTGGCCGCACCGTTGGCCTTGAACTGCGTCGAGGTCGCCGAGGCCGAGCTGGCCACTGCATCAAGCTGCGCCTTGTTGACCGCATCGGTCGCTTCGCTGCCCGCGGCGACGTGGGTGATCTGGCGCTCGTTGCCGACATCGCCGACCGAGACCGTGTTGTCGCGGGTGGCGGTGGAGTTGGCGCCCAGCGCGACGCTGTTCGCGCCGCGCGCCGTGCTGTAGAAGCCCACCGCCGTGCTCAGTTCACCGCTGGCCCAGGTTTCCGCGCCGAGCGCCGTGGCGCCCTCGCCCGGGGCGTAGGCGAAGTAGCCCACGGCGGTCGCTTCGGTGCCCGAGGCTTCGCTCAGGGTGCCGTTGGCCACCGCGTAATCGCCACTGGCAATCGCGCCCGCACCCACCGCGGTGGCCGCTTCGCCACTGGCCTGGGTCTGCACGAAGAAGCCCAGGCCCGGCAGCAGATCCGCCGGCCCGCCGATGGCCGTGCTGCTGTTGCCGGTCGCCACGCTCTGCGTACCGACGGCGGTGGAATAGTCGCCGGTGGCATTGGCCACCGCACCGAACGCCGCGGCCTGCGCACCGGCCGCGTATGCGCCGACGCCGTACGACGAAGCGGCGAAACCCGAGGCTTCCGCGCTCGCACCGACGGCCGTGCCGCCGACGCCGGCGCTGGTCGCCCCGGTATCCACCGGCACGCCGCCGTTGGTGATCAGCGGGTTGCCATCGGCATCCACCGCTGCACCGCCGACCGCCACACTGCCTGGACCATTGGCCTGCGCATGGGTGCCGAACGCTGCGCTGTTCTGGCCCGTGGCACTGGCGTTGTAGCCGACGGCCGTGGCGTTCTGCGCGGTGACCGTGGCGCCGCTGCCGAGCGCGGTGGCGCCGTTGGCCAGCGCGTTGGCGGCTTCACCGATCGCGGTCGCGTTGTCGCCTGCCGCGAGGGCACCGGCATCGCTGTCGCTGCTGCCGGTGGCCTGGAAGTACTTGTCCGTGTTGGCCGCGACCGCACCGACCTGATCCAGTTGCGCCTTGTTCACCGCGTCGCTTTCTTCGGTGCCATCGGCAAGATTGGTGATCTGGCGACGCAGGCCGTTTTCCGCATTGCCGACCGAGACCGTATCGATGCGATCGGCATACGAACCGGCGCCGAGCGCCACGCTGCCCACCGCCACCGCAGCCGAGTTCGCGCCGAGCGTCGCGCTGAAATCCGCGACCGCGACGCTGAACGCGCCGACCGCGACCGAGGCTTCGCCGCCACTGGCCGCACCGCGGCCCAACGAGGTGCTGCCCGGACCGATGGCCAAGGCCCCCCCACCGATCGCGGTCGCGCCATCGGCACTGGCTTCCGCCAGGCCACCGATCGCGGTGGCGGCTCCGTTTTCACTGGCCGCCACGGCCGATGCACCGAGGGCGACATCGCCCAGACCGAAGGCCGCCGCACTCTGGCCCAGCGCGATGCTGGCATCCCCGAAGGCCATGCTGCCCTGGCCGAACGAACTCGCCCCAAGGCCGATCGCGAGCGCTTCGCTGCCCACTGCCGTGGTGGCATTGCCGACCGCCTGGCTGCTGCGACCCAGCGCAGTTGCGCCATCGCCATCGGCGTTGGCGCTGGCACCGGCGGCCAGTGCACCCTCGCCATCGATCTTCGCCGCATCGGCGTCGCTGCCGTCACCGTCGGCCTTGAAGTAGCGGGTCGCGCCTTCGGCGGCGATCGCCACCTTGTCCAGCTGCGCCTTGTTCACTGCGTCCGTCGCGGCCGTGCCGGCGGCGACGTTGGTGACCTGGCGTTCCTTGCCGGCATCCCCCACCGACACGGTGTTGGCCCGGCTGGCCTTCGAGCCGGCGCCGAGCGCCACGCTGTTGGCCGCCGAGGCCGTGCTGTTGCTGCCGATGGCGACCGCGTTGGTGCCCGATGCCGTGGCGTTTCCATCGACCACGCAGCTGTCGACGATGCCGCTGTTGAGCACCACGCAATTCGCATTGCCGCCCACTTCCACCGATTGCGCGTGCGCCGTCTGCACGGCGCCTGCCGTGCCCCATCCGAGCGTCAACGCGATGGCGGCCGAGAGCAGTGCGGTGTTGCGTCCGCCAGAGGTTCGGCGCTGATCGATGACGACACCCGAGGACTGGCTGCTGGCCAATTCCGAGGCGACGACCATCTGCCCCAGTGCTTTGTTCCAGACCTTGCGATAAATCCGATTCATCGATGCGGCTCCTGATTAGGCTGGTTTTAGGCAAAGCGACGCCAACGCCGGACCGCGTGGTCCAACGTCCCCTGGGGGCGTTTTTTCGCTTGATTTACTGCGTTGTGCGCAATGGCTGGCAGATACCTACAGCGTGCACGCCATCCATGCGGTTACTGTGGAACTGAACGCTGTCGAAATGAGGATGCAGTGTTAACGTACAGTTTGAACAACGTCAAGACTTTGACATTGAAATTCATATGACCGCGAATTGCGTCACAGAATCGACGTGTTATCGCGTGAAGTTGTTAGATGCATGTGAGCAATCGCCATAACGCGTTTTCACGTTGTAACGCGATGTAACTCCTTGCTGCCGATCATTTTGTCGCGCATACAAAAGAAAACCGCCGGACATGCCGGCGGTTTCTTCACGCGATTTTCACTGCATCGAATGCGATGCGCTGCGCAGTATCAGCCGCACCATACTCTTGCGTTGCGGAACATCCGCAGCCACGGCGAATCGCCGTTCCAGTCGTCCGGATGCCAGCTGTGGTTGATCGCACGCGGGGTGCGTTCCGGATGCGGCATCATGATCGTGGTGCGGCCATCGGTGGTGGTCAGGCCGGTGATGCCGTCGGGCGAGCCGTTCGGATTCAGCGGGTACTGGGTGGCCACCTTGCCATCGCCATCGATGTAACGCAGCGACACGCGGGCTGCGGCCTGATCGACCGCAGTGGCGAAGACGGCCTGGCCCTCGCCATGCGCCACCGCGACCGGCAGGCGCGAGCCGGCCATGCCGCGCAGCAGGATCGACGGCGATTCCACCACTTCCAGCAACGCGGTGCGCGCTTCGAACTGCTCGCTGCGGTTGCGGCGGAACTGCGGCCAGTGTTCGGCACCGGGGATGATGTCCTTGAGCTGGCTCATCATCTGGCAGCCGTTGCACACGCCCAGGGCGAAGCTGTCCTCGCGGGCGAAGAACGCCGCGAAGGCATCGCGCAGCGCGCTGCGCTCCAGCACCGAGGTGGCCCAGCCGCGGCCGGCACCGAGCACATCGCCGTAGCTGAAGCCGCCACAGGCCACCAGGCCGGTGAAATCGGACAGCGCGACGCGGCCTTCGATCAGGTCGCTCATGTGCACATCGAACGAACTGAAGCCGGCACGTTCGAAGACGTTCGCCATCTCGATCTGGCCATTGACGCCCTGCTCGCGCAGCACCGCCACGCGCGGACGCGCGCCGGTGTTGATGAAGGGCATCGCCACATCGTCATTGATGTCGAAGCTCAGCTTCGGCTTCAGGCCCGGCGCGTTGAAGTTGCGCGCGATCGCACGCTCCTGGTCGGCGCTGTCCGGGTTGTCGCGCAGCTTCTGCATCGCGTGGGTGACCGACCACCAGGCATCGAACAGCGCTTCCCAGCGCCACTCGACCAGGCTGTCGCCCTGCAGCGAGACGCGCACCACCGGGGCGGTGGTCGGGCGCGCGATGCGCTGCGCGCATTCGGTCAGGGCATGACGCTCGACCAGATCGGCGAACGCCGCGCGGTCTTCCTTGGCGATCTGCACCACCGCACCCAGCTCTTCATTGAACAGGCTGCGGAACGGATCATCGCCCCAGGCATCCAGGGTGATGTCCAGGCCGAGACGCGAAGCGAAGGCCATCTCGCACAGCGCGGCGAACGCGCCGCCATCGCTGCGGTCGTGGTAGGCCAGCAGCAGGCCGGCCTGGCGCGCGTCGCGGATCAGTTCGAAGAAGGCGCGCAGGCGCTGCGCATCGTCCAGGTCCGGCACGGCCCCGGCGAAAGCCGGCAGTGCGGAATGGTCGGCGTGCACCTGGGCCAGGATCGAGCCACCCAGGCGCTGTTTGCCGGCTCCCAGCCCGATCAGCCACAGCTCGCTGTCGGCATCGCGGTCGAGCAGCGGGGTCAGCTGGCCAGTCGCATCGGCGACCGGCGCGAACGCGGAGATCACCAGCGACACCGGCGACACCGACTTGTGCGCCTGGCCGTCGGCCTGCCACTGCGCCTGCATGGACAGCGAGTCCTTGCCGACCGGAATGCTCAGGTCCAGCTGCGGGCACAGCTCCATGCCGACCGCACGCACCGCGTCATACAGCAGCGCGTCTTCGCCCTGGTGGCCGGCCGCGGCCATCCAGTTGGCCGACAGCTTCACCGTTTCCAGCGCATCGACCGGGGCCGCACACAGGTTGGTGATCGCTTCACCGACCGCCATGCGCGCCGAGGCGGCCGCATCCAGCAGGGCCAGCGGGGTGCGCTCACCGATCGCCATCGCTTCACCGGCAACGGTATCGAAACCGGCCAGGGTGATGGCGACGTTGGCCAGCGGCAGCTGCCACGGGCCGATCATCTGTTCGCGGGCGGTCAGGCCACCGACGCTGCGGTCACCGATGGTGACCAGGAAGTTCTTCGAGGCCACCGACGGATGCGCCAGCACGCGCAGACCGGCCTCGTGCAGGTCCAGCCCCGCGGTCTTCAGCGCCGGCCAGCGGGGTGCGGCCGGATGCACGGTGTCGCGGTGCATTTTCGGCGCCTTGCCGAACAGCACGTCCATCGGCAGATCGATCGGGGCATCAGCCGGGGTGTTGCCCACGGTCGCGCCATAGGCCACGACCAGACGCTCTTCGGCGGTGGCGACACCGACCGCGGCGAACGGGCACCGCTCGCGCGCGCACAGCGCGGCGAACTCGGCCAGGCGCGCCTGCGGCACACCGAGCACGTAACGTTCCTGCGATTCGTTGCACCACAGCTGCATCGGCGACAGCGACGGATCGTCGGCGGGCACCTTGCCCAGATCGATCACGCCACCCACGCCGGAGTCGTGCAGCAACTCGGGAATCGCGTTGGACAGGCCACCGGCGCCGACGTCATGGAACCAGCGGATCGGGTTGTCCAGGCCAAGCGCGACGCAGCGGTCGATCACTTCCTGGCAGCGACGCTCCATTTCCGGGTTGTCGCGCTGCACGCTGGCGAAATCGAGGTCTTCGGCGCTTTCACCGGAGGCCACCGAACTGGCCGCACCGCCGCCGAGGCCGATCAGCATCGCCGGACCGCCGAGCACGATCACCGCATCGCCGGGCTGCAGGCGCAGCTTCTCGACCTGGTTCTGGTCGATCGCGCCCAGGCCACCGGCCAGCATGATCGGCTTGTCGTAGGCGCGGGTCAGGCCCTCGCCTTCGGGCAGTTCGAAGCTGCGGAAGTAACCGAGCAGGTTCGGGCGGCCGAACTCGTTGTTGAAGGCGGCGCCGCCGAGCGGGCCGTCCAGCATGATGTCCAGTGCCGGTGCCATGCGCGGGTTGAGCGCGCGCGGCGCTTCCCACGGCTGCGGCAGGGTCGGGATGCGCAGGTGCGAGACCGAGAAACCGGTCAGGCCGGCCTTGGGCTTGCCGCCGCGGCCGGTCGCGCCTTCGTCGCGGATCTCACCGCCTGCGCCCGTGGCCGCGCCCGGGAACGGGGCGATCGCGGTCGGGTGGTTATGCGTTTCCACCTTGATGCAGAACGCCGAATCGACCACGGCCTCGCTGCGGTACTGGCCGGTGGCCGGGTCCGGGCGATAGCGGGCGGCCGGGAAGCCGGCGACCACCGCGGCGTTGTCGCTGTAAGCGCTCAACGTGTGCTGCGGGGTCTGCTGGTGGGTGTTCTTGATCATCCGGAACAGCGAGTGCGACTGGTCGGCGCCGTCGATGGTCCAGCTGGCGTTGAAGATCTTGTGCCGGCAGTGCTCGGAGTTGGCCTGCGCGAACATCATCAGTTCCACGTCCGACGGCTTGCGGCCCAGGTCGCCGAAGCGCTGGCGCAGGTAGTCGATCTCGTCCTGGGCCATGGCCAGGCCGAGGCGGCTGTTGGCCGCTTCCAGGTCATCCAGTGCGATCCGCTCCAGCTCGCCGCGCGCCGGGGCGCTGAACAGCGCCTGGGCCTGTGCGGTCTCGGCCAGCACGGACTGGGTCATCGGATCGTGCAGCGCGCGGATCACCGCTTCCTGCGTGGCCGCATCAGCCGGCCAGCCGGCCAGATCGATGCGCAGGCCACGTTCGACCCGGCGGATCGGCTGCCCGGCACCGCGGACCAGCTCGGTCGCCTTGCTCGACCACGGCGACAACGTGCCCAACCGCGGCACCACGAAGCGCGATACCGCCCCGTCCTCACGCCCGGCCAGCGCCGGCTGGGCTTCCAGGATCCGGCTCAGGATCGCCGGGTCCGGGGCCGCATCGCCCTCGGTCTGGATGAAGTAGACATGCCAGGCACCGGTGATGCGCAGATCGGCGGCCAGGGACTGCAGGCGGGATTCAAGACGTTCGCGGCGGAACGGCGAAAGGGCGGATGCGCCCTCGAGGACCATCATGTCCGGGGAACCGTGGTTGGGAACGGGGCCCACTATTGTACCCAAGTCGGCCGCCGCAGCCCGGCCTTGGGGATCGGCCGGCCCGGGCCGGGGGCAACCGCGTTCACATCAGAACCATGCGCTGGTTCACGGATTGCGCCCGGATTACATGACAACGTTATCACCACCTGGCCTGCGGCCAGGTGCCGTCCGTCCCCCATGTCGTTGCCGGCCTCTCTCACCGGCGTCCGGAACTGCTGCACGCATGCCGCCATCCCGGCGGCATGCGCCCACCTGATCGGAGACCGACCATGCCAGACCCGATTGCGCGCCGTGCAGTGACATCGTTTTCCTCCCCCGCCGCCCTCCTCCGCCGCCCCCGCTGGCTGCTCGCCCTGGCCTTGGCCGCGGCCGCCGGCACGCCCACGCTTGTACAGGCGGCGAACTGTACCGGGGCCCCCGAATGGAACGGCGCGGCCATCTATCTGGCCGGCCAGACCCTGCAGAAGGGGGGCGTGCTGTACCGCGCCAACCAGGACATCTGGAACGCCCCGCCCGACCACCCGGCCGGCGCGCCCTACTACACCAACCTGGGTGCCTGCGATGGCAGCGCCAGCAACCAGCCGCCCAGCGTCGCGCTGACCTCCCCGGCCGCCGGGGCCAGCTTCAGCGCCGGCAGCAGCATCACGGTCAGCGCCAATGCCAGCGACACCGACGGCAGCATCAGCAAGGTCGAGTTCTTCCGCGGCGGCACCTCGCTGGGCATCGACACCAGCGCGCCCTACAGCGTGGTCTGGAGCAACGCCACGGCCGGCAGCCACACCTTCAAGGCGGTCGCCACCGACAACAACAACGCGGTGACCTCTTCGGCCACGGTCAATGTGACCGTCACCGCGGCCAGCAACGACACCACGCCCCCCAGCGTCCCGGGCGGACTGGCGTCTCCGTCCAGGACCGCGACGACGGTGAACCTGGCCTGGAACGCGGCTACCGACAACAGCGGCGGCAGCGGCGTGGCCGGCTATGACGTGTACCGCAATGGCAGCCTGGTCGGCTCGCCCAGCGCCACCCAGTACACCGATGGCGGCCTTGCCGCGAGCACGGCCTATACCTACACCGTGCGTGCACGCGACAACGCGGGCAACGCGTCGGCCCAGAGTGGTTCGATCAGCGTGACCACGGCCGCCAGCGGTGGTGGTGGCGGCACCAAGCGGGTGATCGGCTACTTCACCCAGTGGGGCATCTATGGCCGCAACTACCAGGTGAAGAACATCGACACCAGTGGTTCGGCGGCGAAGCTGACCCATATCAACTACGCCTTCGGCAACGTGCGCAACAACCGCTGCGAAGTGGGCGTGACCCAGGCCTCCGACGCGAACACCGGCGCAGGCGGCGATGCGTATGCCGACTACGGCAAGTCGTTCGCCGCCGGGGCCAGCGTGAGCGGCCTCGGCGATACCTGGGACCAGCCGCTGCGTGGCAACTGGAACCAGCTCAAGCAGCTCAAGGCCAAGCACCCGAACATCAAGGTGCTGATCTCGCTCGGCGGCTGGACCTGGTCGCGCGGATTCTCCAGCGCGGCGCAGCCGGCCAACCGGCAGGCGTTCGTGGCCTCGTGCATCGATGCCTACATCAAGGGCAACCTGCCGGTCGCCGATGGGGCGGGCGGCGCGGGTGCGGCGCTCGGCGTGTTCGACGGCATCGACATCGACTGGGAGTACCCGGTGGCCTGCGGGCTGAGCTGCGGCACGTCGGCCGACAATGCCAACTTCACCGCGCTGCTGGCCGAGTTCCGCCGCCAGCTCGATGCGGTGCGCCCGGGCCTGCTGCTGACGGTGGCGGTGGGCGCAGGCGTGGACAAGATTCGTGTGACCGATCCGGCCAGCTACCACCCGTACCTGGATTTCATCAACGTGATGACCTATGACTTCCACGGCGCGTGGGATCCGCAGACCAACCACCACTCGGCCCTGTTCGACTCCCCGGCCGATCCCTCCACCGGCGACCAGAAGTTCTACAACAGCAACGATGCGATGGAGGCCTTCCTCAGCCGCGGCGTGCCGGCCAGCAAGTTGAACCTGGGCATCGGCTACTACGGCCGTGGCTGGACCGGCGTGGCCGCCGGCAACAACGGGCTCTACAAGAGCGCCGGCGGCGCAGCACCGGGCACGTACGAAGCCGGCATCGAAGACTGGAAGGTGCTCAAGACCCTCAACTGGCCGGTCTACACCGACAACGTCGCCAAGGCCACGTGGATCTCCAACGGCACCACGTTCTGGAGCGTGGATACGCCGGCCATGGTCACCGAGAAGATGGGCTACGTGAAAACGCAGGGCCTGGGCGGTGCGTTCTTCTGGGAGTTCAGCGGCGATGATGCGCAGGGCACGCTGACCAAGGCGATCAGTGATGGCCTGAAGTGACGCCGTGGCGCGGGACGCTGCCCGGCTGATCGAGCGGGACGCGGCCCCGGCTGATCGAGTGGAGCAGCACCCCGCTCAGTAAACAACACGCCCCGGCCTGGCCGGGGCGTTTTTTTTCAGCGGCTGCCGCCTGCCGAGACGCGCTCCAGCGCCGCCTTGAGCTGGGCCGGCGGCAGGTAGCCACCGAGCTGGGTACCGTCGGCGGCGAAGATCGCCGGCGTACCGTTGACGCCCATCTGCTGGCCGAGCTTGTACTGCATCGCCACCGGGTTGGTGCAGTTCTTCGGGGTGACGGCCTTGCCGGTCTTGGCCGCGGTCAGCGCCTGCTTGCGGTCGGCCGCGCACCAGACCGAGATCATGTCGGTGTAGTCCTGGCTGCCCAGGCCCATGCGCGGGAACGCGAGGTATTCCACGGTGATGCCGTTGCGGTTGAGCTCGGCGATGTCCTGGTGCAGCTTGCGGCAGTACCCGCACTCGATGTCGGTGAAGACGCTGACGGTGTACTTGGCGTTCGGCGCGGCGAACACGATGCGCTCGTTGGTGGGCACGCCGTCGAGCAGTTTGCGCCGGTAGGTGAGCAGGCCCTGGCTGCTCACCGGCGCCTTGTTCTGGATGTCGTACGGCTGGGACTGCATCAGGTAGCGGCCGTCATCGGAGACGTACAGCACCTGGCCACCGACCAGGACTTCGCGGAACCCGGCAAACGGCGCCGCACCGATGAAATCGGGCTTGAAGGTCGGGTCCAGCTGCTGCAGCGCCGTGCGCACGCGCTGGTCGGCATCGCCGGCAGCGGCCGGAGCAGCGGCCGTGGTCTTGGCCGCCGGAGCGGACGGTTGCTGCGCGCAGGCAGTCAGGCTGAGCGCGCCGAAGAGCGCCGCAATGGCAACACGGAGCATCGAGCATTCCGGTGTAAGGAGTCAGACTGGATTCTCGCACAGCTGCCTGCCCCCGCAGCTGGACCGCAGTGGAACGGCGGCGCGCGACCCGCCCCGGACCGGTATCAGCCGCGCGGATGGTGCTTGGCGTGCAGTTTCTGCAGGTGTTCGCGCGCGACCAGCGTATAGATCTGGGTGGTGGACAGGGAGCTGTGGCCCAGCAGCATCTGCAGGGCCCGCAGATCGGCGCCCCGGTTGAGCAGGTGCGTGGCGAAGCTGTGGCGCAGGCCGTGCGGGCTGATCCGGGCCGGGTCGATCCCGGCCAGTACCGCGTACTTCTTCACCAGGCCCCAGAACTGCTGGCGGCTGACCGGATGCAGGGAGGGCTCCAGGAACATCGGCACCGCGCCGTCCTGCGGGGTGGGCACATTGCGTTTGCCGGTGAGCCGGGGCCGCGATTCGGCCAGATAGCGCTCGAGCCAATGCTGCGACTCTTCGCCGAGCGGAACCAAGCGTTCCTTGCTGCCCTTGCCGGTGACGCGCAGCACGCCCTGGCGCAGATTGATGGCATTGGCCGGCAGATTGACCAGTTCACTGACGCGCAGGCCTGCGGCATACATCAGCTCCAGCATGGCGCGGTCGCGCAGGCCGAGCGGCGTGTCGATGTCGGGGCTGGCCAACAGCGCGTCGATCTGGCTTTCGGCGAGCGCCTTGGGCAGCAGGCGGGGCAGCTTGGGCGGATCGAGCAGCGCGCTGGGGTCGTCGCTGCGTTCGCCGCGGCGGACGGCATCGGCGAAGAACGCCCGCAGCGCGGAGAGCAGGCGGGCGGTGCTGCGCGGCGACCAGCCATGGCGCGAGCGCCAGGCGAGGTAATCGAACAGCCCTGCGCGGTCGAGGCCGGCCAGCCCGCCTGCGGCACCATCGCGCCAGCGCGCGAGGCCTTCCAGGTCGCGCCGATAGCTGTCCAGGCTGGCGCGGGCGAGACCGTGTTCGGCCCAGGCGCTGTCGAGGAAGCGCTGGATGCGGACGTTGTCGTCGTCGCGCAGCTCGGGCAGGTGCTGCACGAGCTGGCGGCGCAGTGCGGGGGTGGTGGCGTCGGACATGCGGACAGCATACGGAGCGGAATGATCGGGGGCCATCGAACGTGGGCGGCGGGCCGGGTATGCTCCGGGACATGACCGATGCCCCGCTGTCGTCCACTGCCGCTGATCGTCCTGCGTCATTGCTGCTGTGGCGGCTGCTGTCGCTGCTGTACGACCTCTTCCCGGCGCTGGCGCTGTGGATGCTGCTGGGCGCGCTGTTCGTGGCGATCTATACGTTGAGCGGCCATGCGGAGCGGGAGAACATCGCGCCGTTCAGTGCGTGGCAGTGGGCCTTGTGGGCCTGCTGCTGGGGAGTGACGGGGGTGTACGCGACGATGAGTTGGCGTCGCGGTGGGCAGACGCTGGGGATGCGGCCGTGGCGGGTGCGGGTGGTATCGCTGGACGGCACGGTGCCGACACGCAGGCAGTTGTGGCTGCGGTATGCGGTGGGCTCGCTGTCGGTGTTGGCGGCCGGCCTGGGGTTCTGGTGGGCGCTGGTGGATCCACAGCGCCTGACCTGGCATGACCGGGCCAGCGGGACGCGGGTTGTCCGGTTGCCGAAGCGCTGACGCTTTGACGCTTTGACGCTTTGACGCTCTAGAGCTTTGAAGCTCTGACGCCTTACAGAACAACGCGAACAGCAGCGTTTCCACTTTCCGTGCGTTTGCGGAGAGGCGCAACCCATTTCTGGGCCCGCCGCAAGTACGTCCATGTAGGCTCGTAGTGCGCCATCCATGGCGCACTACGGCCCTGAAATGGGCTGCGCCTCTCCGCATTGACAGATTGCGAAGTGCGGCTGGTCAAAGCGGATATTTTGCGTGACCGACGTTTCGCACTCCGTACCGGCTCTCGTGATCGAGACGCCTCAAGGGGCGCAACATCCACCGCGAAGTCCAAGCTTCGCTCAATCGATCAATCCCTTCGTCGATCAACGGCTCAGTCGCTCAGTCGCTCAGTCGCTCAGTCGCTCAGTCGACAAGATTCAATACGAACAGCGGCACTTCGCCAATCCATAAGACCGCGTAGAGCCGCGCCATGCCCGGCTGCTCCTGCTCTCCCTCCCCCCCACCAGAACACTGTCGGAGGCGCGGCGGGATTGCCAGGCCGGGACCGTGTGCTGCCATGGATGGCAGCACACGAGCCTACATGGGTGAAGGCGCATTGCTTGCGAGGCACTGCCTCGCATGCGACTGAACGCACAGCCGCCAACGGCTGGGCCGGGCCGCGGAGCGGGACTTGCGGCGGGTCCCGGAATGGCGAGCCCGTCGCGCCTAGCTCGAGAGCACATGGTGGCCGCTTTGGCTTTGGCTTTGGCTTTGGCTTCGGCGCCTGGCGCCCGAGCAGAAGAATCAGCCCGACTTCCGCCGGAACAACAACCCGGATACCACCATCATCACGATCGGCGGCAACGCATACGCAATCCGGTAATCGAACTTCAACGCACCGGCCATACGGCCGAAGAACAACTGCAGCAACCAGAAGCCCAGCGCGAACAGAATGCCCAGGAACAAGCGCTTGCCCATCCCACCACTGCGCAGCGAACCGAACGCGAACGGCACCGCCGCCAGACACAGCGCCAGCACATTGATCGGATAGAACCAGCGGCTCCAGTACACATCCTCGTAATCGCGCGCATCCAGCCCATTGCGCTTGCGGTACTCGATGCTGGTGCGCAGATCCATCGCCGTCAGGTTGCGCGGCTTGGAAATGCCACTGGCCAGCGCCGCCGCGTCCAGGCGTGAATTCCACGGCTCGGACTCGACCGTCTCGCGCGTCGCCGAACGCTCACCAAAGGTATCGCGGCGGATCTTGTTCAACACCCAGCCGTCGGTACCGTGCTCGGCGGTGGCCGCATAGGTCAACGAGGCCAGGCGGCCGTCCTCGGCGATCTTGTACAGACGCACATCGTGCAGGACCAGGCGCGTACCGCCGCCGGCCTGCAACTGCTCGTCGCCGCTCTGGGCATTGAGGAAGGTGTCGCCCTCGCGCGCCCACACGCCCGAATAGCGGGCCGCGCTGAGGCTGCTGCCCCACTTCGCGCTGGCCTTGATCTCGTCCGCCTTGCTCTGGCCCCACGGGCCCAGCGTTTCGCCGCTGAACACCATCACCGCGGTCATCAGCGACAGCGCAATCGCCACCGAGACGCTCAGGCGCTTGCGCGACAGGCCCAGCGCACGCAGCGCGGTGAGCTCGGAGGTGGCGGCCAGCTGGCCCAGGCCCATCAGCGCGCCGATCACCGCGGCGGTCGGGAAGAAGGTGTAGGCGCGGCGCGGCACGGTGTAGAGCACCCAGGCAGCGGCGTGGCCGAGCGTGTAGCTGCCCTTGCCGACGTCCTTGAACTCGCCGGAGAAGGCCATCACCACGTCCAGGCCGACCAGCACAGCCCAGGTCAACAGGACGGTGCCGAACACGGCACGGCCCAGATACAGATCGAACCGCATGGGGCGCAACACGTTCATGCGGTCCTCCGGGGACGCGACAGTTTGCCGTCGCGGAAATACATCCACAGGGCGAGTGCCAACAACGGCAGGGTGAGCCACCACAGGCCCGCAATGCCGGGAATCTTGCCATCGGCGATCCAGCGGGTGCCGATGAACATCAGGTTCATGCCCACCATGTAGGCCAGGAAGGCCAGCATCATCCGGCCGTAGCGCTGCTGGCGCGGCGAACTGCGGGCCAGCGGCAGGGTCATCAGGGCGAAGGCCAGGGCGATCAGCGGCGGGGCGATGCGCGAGTGCAGCTGGGCCTGCGCCTCGGGGCGCTCATCGCCGAACAGCTGCGTGGTGGGCAGCAGCTCCGGATCGTCGTCCTTGCGCGTTTCGGCGCCGTCGGGCATCGCCACGTCGTTGCGGGCGAAGGTCATCAGCTTGTAGTCCAGGGCGCCATGGACCGGGCCCTGGACCTGGTGACCGTCGTCGAGCTCCAGGTAGCGCTGCTTGGCTCCTTCGAAGTACATCCGCCCACGATCGGCGGAGATCACCTCGATGCTGTTCTCCTTCTGGCGCTGCATGAAGACCTTGCCCAGCTGGGTGCCATCCGGGGAAACCGAGGACAGGTAGACCACGCCGCCATTGGGCAGGGACGTGAACTTGCCCGCCTCCAGTCCGGCCATGACCACGCTGCGGTTGGCCTCGTCGATCATGGCCTCGCCGGTGCGGTCGGCCCAGGGGCCAAGCCACAGCGAGCACAGGGCGATCAGGCCGACCACCGGCACCACCAGCATCAGCAGCGGGCGCAGCAGGCGTTTGGGGCCGACACCGATGGCGGTGATGACCGCCATCTCCGAGTCCCGGTAAAGCCGGGCCGTGGCCAGCAGCAGGCCCAGCATCAGTGCCAGCGGCAGGATCAGCGGCATATAGACGATGAACTGCAGGCCCAGCTGGGAGAACAGCAGGCGGGCAGGCAGGCGGCCGTCGGCGATGTTGCCGAGGATGTCCACCAGGACACCACCGACGCTCACCACCAGCAACACGATCAGGGTGGCCAGGAAACTCTGGACGAAATCACGCAGGAGATAGCGATCGAGCTTCGACATGGGGCGGTGGTTTAAACTCTCGGATTCGTTCGCGGTGCTGCCCAGTCTACTGACGGGACGTAAACAGCTCGCGATTGTACGGATTTGCCAACGGAATCTGATCAATGGCCCTGGAATTCACCCTGAACCACGCAGCGCCGGCCTCGGCCGAGTGCGATTGCGTCATCGTCGGCGCCTATGCCGACCAGACCCTGAGCCCGGCGGCACAGGCCCTGGACACCGCGTCCGGTGGCCGCCTGTCGGCCCTGATCGCCCGCGGCGACGTGGGCGGCAAGACCGGGAACACGACCCTGCTGCACGATCTGCCCGGCGTCACCGCCGCGCGCGTGCTGGTGGTCGGGCTGGGCGAGCCGGACAAATTCGGCGTGCCGCAGTACCTCAAGGCGGTCGGCGATGCCAGCCGCGCCCTGAAGAGCGGGGTCAACCACCACGCGCTGTTCACCCTGACCGAGATCGAGGTCAAGGGCCGCGATGCCGCCTGGAACATCCGCCAGGCCATCATCACCGCCGACCACGCCGCCTACCGCTACAGCGCCACGCTGGGCAAGAAGAAGGCCGACGAGCCGGGCCTGACCACGCTGGCCATCGCCGGTACCGACACCCAGGCACTGGCCCAGGGCCAGGCCATCGCCGCCGGCGTGCAGTACGCCCGCGAGCTGGGCAACCTGCCGCCGAACGTCTGCACCCCGGCCTACCTGGCCGAGTCCTCGGTCGCGTTCGCCCAGGCCCATGACGGCGCCGAGGCGGAGATCCTGGACGAGCAGCAGATGGAAGCGCTGGGCATGGGTTCCCTGCTGGCCGTGGCCCGCGGCTCGGCCAACCGCCCGCGCCTGGTCGTGCTGAAGTGGAGCAACGGCGGCGACGCCAGGCCCTACGTGCTGGTCGGCAAGGGCATCACCTTCGATACCGGTGG
>Ga0160443_100518_pt1 | contig 25225 bp, 20 predicted proteins | sample HID1972I_E1MG_FD_108244 | JGI IMG/M metagenome (GOLD analysis project Ga0160443, IMG submission 108244) | Enriched pill bug-associated microbial communities from UW Madison campus, WI, USA - HID1972I_E1 MG | ecosystem: Host-associated > Arthropoda: Insects > Digestive system > Unclassified ... | reverse complement strand
TGATCTGCTTGCGGCCGGTCGCCTTGATCGCTTTGACAAAGTCTTCGTTGTCCCAGGCGTTGATCTGGCCAGGGCGAGCAATGTACGGCGCATCCGGGAACATCTCTTTCAGCTCCGGCACCAGTGGGCCGTTCGGGCCCTGTTCGAAACTGGTGGTGAGGATGGTCGGCAGTTCGAAGAACTTGGCCAGATCCGCCAGGGCCAGTACGTTGTTCTTGAATTCGTTGGGCGAGAAGTCCTGCACCAGAGAAATCAGACCGGTCTGGTGATCAACCAACAGCACGATGGCGTCGTCTTTGTTCAAGCGGTTGTAGGTTGGAGTAGTCATGGTGTGCGTCCCTTTTGAGTTTTTGAAGTTGTTGTTGCGTTCAAGTTGGGTACAGATTACTGACGCACAGGGACGGGATAAATCGGCTGAAAAGTGTTTTACCGTCAACTCGAACAGGACAATCCTCTGAACATGCACAAGCCGCACTAACAAACACTAACAGCGCCTAACTGGCGTTTGATACGCCTGGGGGTGCACGCTTGAATCGCACCATTCAAAGCCAGGCACCAGTCACCGGTTGCCTTGCTCAGTTGAACATTTAATTCAGAGGGATCCGAACATGGCTGAAGGTAATCACCCGAGTTATCTGTGCAACGCTGAGCGACTCGGCAACGACGAGCTGCATGCCTTGATGGCTGAAGCCATCCGCCATGGCCTGCCTCAGTCACAACAACTGCTCGCGACCATCACACCGTTGCTCCTCGCGTTCTTCGAGGGGCAGGTACAAGCCGGACGCGTCAGGTGTGAAGACACCCAGAGTCTTGTCCAGCAAACCTTCAACGCGCTTTATCTGGGTCAGACACGGTATGACCCGAACGCACCGTTCCGGGCTTGGCTCCTGGAGATTGCCCGCGCCACACTGCTGCACAATGTCGACAACCGGACAGCAAACGCACGGTTTGAACCTTTCACAGCGCTAGCACCGCTGCACAGCCCGCAAGTACTGCGAGCAACGTGATTGATCCGTTCAACGTCGAGAATGCTTGTCAGGAAGTACACATGATCAACATCCAGAGAACGCTTTACACCGCTCACACTTACACGACTGGCGGTCGCGAGGGCATTGGCCGAAGCGATGATGGACGACTCGATCTCAAACTGTCCCCGCCGGGCGCCCCCGGGACAGGCACCAACCCCGAGCAGCTTTTTGCCGTGTGCTGGTCAGCCTGCTTTCTTGGCTCGCTGCGTCATGCCTGCAACGCTCGTAAAATCGGCTTTCCAGCGACGGCCGGTGTTAACGCCCAGGTCGATCTGATCCATGCAGAACAGGGCTTCTTTCTGCAGGCGCGACTCGTCGTTTCGTTGCCTGACATAGACGCGGATATCGCGCTGCAGTTGATCGAAGCGGCGCACCAGAACTGCCCTTACTCCAAAGCCACGCGCACTAACATCGACGTCAGCATTACCCTCGCCTGATGCTCATATTCATACCTTCGCCTATCCAGGCGACACCATCGTTCAATAGCTCGCGCCTGTCGCCTCTGCTGTGATTGCCGCGTGCGTCGTGAGCGCCGCAACCCTACTTTCGGCCGCTCGGAACAAGACGCCCGCCTTCCAGAATTCGACAGAGCCAGGAGAAGCCCATGAACAAGCTGACGACCGCCGCGGGTGCGCCAGTGGTGGATAACAACAATTCGCAGACGGCGGGTGCAAGAGGCCCGGTGCTGTTGCAAGACGTATGGCTGCTGGAAAAGCTTGCCCATTTTGATCGGGAAGTCATTCCTGAACGGCGCATGCACGCCAAAGGCTCGGGTGCGTTCGGCACCTTCACCGTGACCCACGACATCACGCGGTACACCAAGGCCAAGGTGTTTTCGAGCGTTGGCAAGACCAGCGATATTTTCGTGCGCTTTTCGACAGTGGCCGGGGAACGTGGCGCCGCCGACGCCGAGCGTGACATTCGCGGCTTTGCCATCAAGTTCTACACAGAACAAGGCAATTGGGATCTGGTCGGCAACAACACGCCGGTGTTTTTCCTCCGGGATCCGTTGAAATTCCCCGATCTCAATCACGCGGTCAAGCGCGACCCGCGCACCAACATGCGCAGTGCCCGCAACAACTGGGACTTCTGGACGTTGCTGCCCGAGGCGCTGCATCAAGTCACCATCGTCATGAGCGACCGCGGGCTGCCGCAGTCATACCGGCATATGCACGGGTTCGGCAGCCATACCTTCAGCTTCATCAGCCCGAACAACGAACGATTCTGGGTGAAGTTCACCTGGAAGACTCAACAAGGCATCGAAAACCTGACGGATCAACAAGCGGCGACACTGGTTGGCGATGATCGCGAAAGCGCTCAACGCGACTTGTACACCAGCATCGAGCAAGGCCAATTTCCGCAATGGAAACTGTTTGTGCAAATCATGCCGGAGGTGGACGCGGCGTCTTATCCGATCAATCCCTTTGACTTGACCAAAGTCTGGCCACACCAGGACTACCCTCTGCTCGAGGTCGGCGTTCTTGAACTCAACCGCAATCCCGACAACTACTTTGCCGACGTAGAACAAGCGGCCTTCAACCCGTCCAATGTCGTGCCTGGTATCAGTTTCTCTCCGGACAAAATGCTGCAGGCACGGTTGTTTTCCTACGGTGATGCGCAGCGTTATCGGGTCGGCGTCAATCATCATCAGATTCCGGTCAACGCTGCCAGATGCCCGGTCAACAGTTACCACCGCGACGGCCAGATGCGTACCGACGCGAACGCCGGCAGCACCCTTGGCTATGAGCCCAACAGTGATGGGCAATGGGTCGAGCAACCGGACTTCAGCGAACCGCCGCTGGCCTTGCACGGCGATGCGGGACATTGGAACCACAGGGAGGATGGCGACTATTTTTCTCAACCGGGCGCGCTGTTCCGGCTAATGAGCCCGGCGCAAAAACAGGCGTTGTTCGATAACACCGCGCGGTCGATTCACGGTGCATCGGCGCAATCGAAACAGCGGCATATCGAGCACTGCACCCTGGCGGATCCAGACTACGGTGCAGGTGTCGCGCAGGCCATTGAACGCTTGGATTAAGGCATCGCCTCCAGCAGAAGCAGACCACCGTCAGCTTCTGCTGGAGAACGTTCAAGTACTGCTGCGCGCGTAGCCGGGGTTGCACGCCTACTCCGACACCACGCTCTTGGCTTCAAGAAAACCTTCCAGCCCGAAAACCCCGAACTCGCGGCCGATACCTGACTGTTTCACGCCGCCGAACGGAGCAAGAAGTTCTGGAGCGATGCGGTTGATCAATACCGAGCCGGCCTCCAGCCGCGCGGCCAGTCGCAGGGCGCGCTCCTGCTGCCGGGAGAACACATACGCTTGCAAGCCGTAGACACTGCCGTTGGCGATAGCAACCGCTTGCTCCTCATCGTCATAGGCAATGATCGACAACACCGGGCCGAAAATTTCCTCGCGGGCAATGTCCATTTCGTTGTCGACGTCGGCAAACACCGTCGGCCTGACGAAATAGCCTCTGCTCAGGTCGCTTGGTCTGCCCTCCCCGCCGCAAACCAGTGTCGCGCCCTGCTCGCGCCCTCGGCGGATGAACCCTTGCACACGGTCGAACTGGGCTTGGTTCACCAGCGGCCCGATGGCCGTGGCCGGGTTATGCGGGTCGCCCACCACCAACGCCTCGACGAGGATTTTCAGGCGCTCGATGACTTCCTTTACACGCGTGCGCGGCACTAACAGGCGTGTACCGGCAACGCACGCCTGACCGTTGTTCATGAACGCTGCATTGAGTGCCAGGGGAATCGCGGTATCGAAATCGGCATCGTCCAGCACGATGGACGCCGACTTTCCCGTCAGGGACAGATTCACCCGTTTCATGCTCTCGATGCCGGCGCGAGCAATGAGTTTTCCGGTGGTGGTGGAACCGGTGAATGAAATTTTCGCGACGTGCGGGCTGGTGCTGAGTTCATCGCCCACATCACTTCCGCGCCCCAATACAATATTGATCACACCCTTCGGCAGCTCGGCGCGGTGCAACACTTGCGCCAGCACATGCGCCTGCAAGGCACTCAACTCGCTCGGTTTGATGACCGCCGCACAACCGCCGGCGATGGCCGACGCCAATTTGCTGCAGATCGTGCCCGCCGTGCTGTTCCAGGGCGCAATCAGCGCCGCCACGCCGACCGGTTCCATCGACACCGTGGCGCTGCCGACGCGCCGAACGAGTTCATACGTCTCCAGTGTCTGCGCCGCGTTGGCGAAAGACTGCGAGGCGTACTGGCTGACCCATTGCGCTCGGTTAAAAGGCGCGCCGTACTCCTCGATAGCGCTGTCGCGGATGTCATCCGTGCTCGCCAGCACTGCACTCTGCAACCGCTTGAGCATGGCGATGCGCTCAGCCTTGGAGGTGCGCTTCATCGCCGCTTGAGCTTGTCGAGCAGCAGCAATGGCGCGCTTGGCGTCTTCGCGATCGGCCAATGTCACCGTGCCGATGACGGCTTGCGTGGTCGGGTTGATGCATTCCAGGCGTTCATGGCCGTGAACAGGAACAAACGCTCCATCGATATAGCTTTGCTGGATATTCCACATGGTGGCGTACCTGTATGACTGTGGCGTTGTCCGGGTTGAGGCAGCAACGCCCGGACGCTCCGGACGTTGCCCAGCAAGCATGGCGCTGCCGCGTTTCAGCCCGGCATCGACTCACGGCTGAACGCTTGCACTTCCTGCACCAGACCTTGCGCCGCCATCATCACCAGTTGGCGACCTTTTTCCGGCGACGCCTGCGCCGGATCCGAGCCCATGCGCCCATCCGGGTGGCGTGCACGGAAATCGGCCGCCTCCCGAATAGGTCCCCAATTGGCAATTTGCGGCGAGTAGTCCGCCGACTTGATGGCCTCGGGATAGGCCCACTGAGTCACGGCAATTTCCGAAGGCGTTGCGTGAATGCCATGGCCGGTGGGGAACTGGTCACGGGCCAGATCATTGATCCCTTCCAGGTCCCACCAGTTGCACAACTTCAAGGCGAAACCCGCTGGACGACGGGCGAAGCTGGCCTCGGCATACAGCTCCGAGAATGCCGCCTCGATCGACGCGATGTTGCCGCCATGGCCATTGAGAAAGAAGATCTTTTCAAAGCCGTGGGCCGCCAGCGAGCGCGTCCAGTCACCGATGGCGGCGATAAACGTCGAAGGCCTCAGCGTGATGGTTCCCGGGAACCCCAGATGGTGTTGCGCCATGCCGATATTGAAGGTCGGGGCAATCAGGATGTCGGCGTTTTTCTGTGCTTCACGAGCGATGATTTCCGGGCACATCCAGTCGGTCCCTAACAGGCCCGTCGGACCGTGTTGTTCATTGGAACCGATCGGTATGACGATCGTCCGGCTGCGTTTGAGAAACTGCTCGATTTCAGTCCAGGTCGATAGATGTAAAAGCATCTGCGTTCTCTCTTTGGTGAGTTCCTTGCGGAACACAATGGGTTTGCCGTTCAAAGCGCCTGATCAAGTTGCGCTGAATTCACAACGGTGCCGGAGCGCGTCAACGGTTTGCTCGCGATGATCACCAGCGCCGCGCAGAGAAACACGCAGCCGACCGCGACCATGCCGGGATTGACGCTTGCCGTTGACGTCTTGGCCCAACCGATCACTGCCGGGCCCCAGAAACCGCCACACAGCCCGATGGTGTTGATCAGGGCGATGCCGCCTGCTGCCGCTTCGCCTTTGATGAGTTCGGATGGCATCGCCCATAAAACGGTGTAGGCCATGAACATCATCGCGATCGCCAACGTCAGCAGGACCATTGATAACACCAGGTTGCCATCGGCAACAGGATACAAAAGTATCAGCAGTGCCCCGACGGCAGCGGGTACTGCGCAGTGATAACGGCGCTCACCGCAGCGGTCGGAGCGGCGCCCTATCCAGTACATGCCGGCGGCCGCTGCCACGTAGGGAATCGCCGCACACCAGCCCAACTGCATCATGTCGCTGACGCCCTGGGCCTTGATGATTGCCGGCAGCCAGAAGCTCATGGCGTAGATGGAAAAGATGATGCAGAAGTAGGCACACGCGAGGATGTAAATTCGCCGATCGCGCAACACTGCCTTGAACGAATGCGAGCCCGCTGAAGTACTGCCCAGTTCACTGGCCAGCCACTGTTTTTCGGCCACACTCAGCCAACGCGCCTCTGCGGGGTGGTTGGCCAGATAGAAGTATGCAAACGCACCGAGAAACACGCACGGCAGGCCTTCGATCAAGAACATCCATTGCCAGCCCGCCAGCCCACCCACGCCTTCAAACGTGGTGATCAGCCACGCAGACAGCGGACCACCGATGATCCCGCCGGCGGGACCGGCGATAAACACGATCGCAATGGCTCGCGCCATGCGTTTGGGGCCGTACCAGCAGGACAGGTAATAGATCATCCCTGGCGCGAAACCCGCCTCGAAAACCCCGAGCAGAAAACGCATGGCGTAAAACATCGGCACGTTGCGCACAAACAACATGCAAGCCGAGGTGATGCCCCATAACACCAGGATGCGACTGAACGTCTTTCGCGCGCCGACACGCGGCAGCATCAGGTTGCTCGGCAATTCGAACAGTACATAACCGAGGAAAAACACCCCGGCCCCGGCGCCATAGGCCGCATCGGACAGGCCGAGATCGTGCTGCATCTGCAATCTGGCAAAGCCGACATTGATCCGGTCCAGATAGGCGAACACGTAACACACGAACAACAGCGGCAGCAGCCGCCAGCTGAGCTTGCGGTATAACGCACTAAGGTCGGCACTGCTGGCCGGAGTGATAACGGTTGACATGCTGAACTCCGTTTTTTGTTGTGAGGTCTGGCTTGCAGGCACGATGCTGCGCCGCCGATGAACAGTCAGCAAGAGCAACTAAGTTCGTGTACCGTTGCTCCACGAGCAACACAAAAAAGGAGCCGTTTGATGCGTGAAATCAACCAACAGCGCTTGCGCTACTTTCATGAGGTGCTGACGCACGGCTCGATTCGCGGCGCTGCAGACAGCATCAACACCTCGCCATCGGTGATCACACGCCAGATCAAACTGCTGGAAGAGGAGCTGGGCGCGAAGCTGTTTGAACGCCAGGCGCGTGGGGTTCAACCCACCGAAGCCGCCGCGCACTTGCTGGAGTTCTGGCGCGGCTATCGATCACATCAGGAAAAACTCGAAGACCAGCTACAAGCGATCAAAGGCCTGCAACAGGGCCATGTGCGGGTGGTCATCAGCGAAGGCTACGTCGACACCCTGGTCGACCACGTTCTGGCACCGTTTTGCCAGCAGTATCCAAAGCTCGATATCCGCCTGGATATCCTGCCCGTTGACGATGTGCTCAACGAGATCGCAGAGAATCGCGCGCATATCGGCCTGGCGTACAACCCTCCTCCTCATCCGCATATCGACTACCGCGCGACCTGCCAGCAACCCGTCATGCTGTTGGTGCGCCCGGATCATCCGTTGGCGATGAAAGGAGGCATGGCCAGTGTGGCTGATCTGCTGGAGTGTCAGCTGGTGCTGACGCCGACGACTTTCGGTATCGGCCATGCCCTGAAGATGCTCGAGTACGCCGAGAAGATCACCATCCGCCCGGCCCTGGTGAGCAATTCACTGGCCGCACTCAAACGCCTGGTAGCCAGCGGTGACTTTGCCTCGCTACTGGGCGAGGTGGCGGCCTATCGCGAGATCGCGCAAGGCGATCTGACCGTGGTGCCGGTTGACCATCCCCTGTTTGTGCAAGTCGAAGCGAAGCTGCTGGTGAAGGCCGGCCGGCCATTGGCTGCCCCCGCGCAAGAGCTGTTGAACTGGATGTTGCAACGCTTGCCGATGTTCGCCGCCGGCAAGCTCAGTGACCAACGAGGAACTCGCGGGGGGACTCGCCCATCGCCCGTTTAAACATCGCACTGAAGGCGCTCTGGCTGCTGTAACCCAACTCGCGCGCGAGGGTGCCGATCGACTGCCCCTTGTCCATTCGGTCGATGGCCGTCGCCAGCCGCACCTGCTGAACCCAATGGCGGAAATTCAATCCGGTCTCACTGCGAAAAAGGCGTATCAGCGTGCGCGCGCTGGCCCCGACCTTGTCTGCCCAGTAATCGATTGAATGGGCCTGTCGGGGTTGTTCCAGAATGGCCGTGCACACGGTGACGAGTCGCCGGTCAACGGGCCAGGGAATCTGCAGCGGCAGCGTCCGCGCGCCCTGCAGCTCACTGAGTATCAGGGCCACGATGTGCGAATTGCGCCCCGCCTCCGGGTACTCGATGGATTGCCCGGCCAGCGCCAGTATCAACTCGCGGAGTAACGCCGAGACTTCCAGCACCTGGCAACCGTGACCCAATCCTGTTGCAACGTCGGGTTCGATGTACACCGAGCGCATCTTGACCGGGCTGAGCATCAGTTGATCGTGGACGATGCCCGGCGCAATCCATAACGCGCGCCTCGGTGGCAAGATCCACAGGGCATTGTCGGCCGCCACGCGCATCACCCCTTCCGCGGCGTACAACAATTGCCCATGACGATGGGTATGCGGCGCGTTGTATTCGCCGCTGCATTGATCGCGCACCAGGACGGTCATCGCTCGCGGTACGCTTTGATAGTCCAGATAACTCTCGCTGCGCGACGACCGCATGCCGCCGGAAACAAGCGTGCGAAGCTCTGCTTTCATGGCATTGCTGTCCCGGGTACGAGGGACGACGGCGAGCCGGTACTGGCGCAAAAAGACTGCAAGGCACGATTGTCACTTTCACGACAAAACATGGCATCTCCCATTTTACGTTGATCGTTAGCCTTGCCGTGTACTTCTTCAATAAGGACACATCGATGGCAAAGCCCCTTGATTTTCTCGACCACAAACACAGCGTAGCCGCGGTGATCGGCTTGCTGATCCTGTCGATCGCCTTGCGCCCACCGATTATTTCGATAGGTCCTATCCTGCTGTTGATCCAGCAACACTTTCAATTGAGTTACACCCAGGCCGCGCTGTTGACGTCGATTCCCGATGTCTGCATGGGCGTATTCGCCTTGGTGGTGCCAAGCCTGGCCAGACGTTTCGGTATCCACCGTAGCGTCGTTGTCGCGCTGACGCTGCTGGGTGGCGCGACCCTGTTGCGCGCGGTTTCACCGAATGCCGTTTTGCTGCTGGGCAGCACCTTTCTCGCCAGCATCGGCATCGCCATTGCTGGCGCCATGACCGGTGCCTGGATCAAGACCCACTTTCCCCAGCAGCCGGCGCTGTTCATGGGTATCTATGCCGGCGGCCTGAGTATTGGCGCGACCCTAGCGGCGGTCTTCAGCGCACCGATCAGCGAGCTTGCGCAGAGCTGGCGTGTCGGTGCCGGCATCTGGAGCGTGTTGTGCGTGACCGCTATCGCCAGCTGGCTATGGATGGCAAAACGTTTCGCCACACCGACGGCAGCCGCCGCATCACGGGGCAACCCAGTTGCCGATTTACCCTGGCGCAACCCGCAAGCCTGGTTGGTCGCACTGAATTTTGGTGCCGGTCAATTCGTGGTCTACGCCCTCTTCGCCTGGATGGCCCCGGCCGCTGTGGAAACAACGCATTCGCCGGGCTTGCTGTTGGGAGTGTTCACGGCCGTGTTTGCGTTGGCCAGCATCGGTGCCGGACTCATTCCCGGCAAGGCTCACGACCGCCGTATCTTACTGGCGGTGTCGGCAGCGCTGGCGATACTCGGCGTTGCCGGCATGGCCTTCGCGCCGAGCCATTCACCGCTGCTCTACGTGGTGTTGGCGGCAATCGGCCTGGGCATGGGGTTTACCGTTGCCATGACCTTGCCGCTGGACCATGCCAGCAGCGCCGAGCAGGCCGGATCATGGACGGTGTTCATGTTGTTCATCGGCTACCTGATTGCCGCCCTTGGGCCGCTGGCCTTCGGTGCACTGCGTGAGTTAACCGGTCATTACGGTTCTGCCTATCAATTGCTGTTCGCGGTGTTAGTACTCATGTTGTGCATCACGCCATGGTTGAAACTGGCGGCGCAAAAAACACTTCGCGCCTCCATTGCCTGATGCCTTGCGCACGCATGAGCGCTGTAATCGCCCAAAAAAACTCAGGCTAGATAACCGCCATCAACGGTCAGACTTGCACCGGTGACGAACGATGCGTCGTCACTGGCCAGGAAGGCCGCCATACCAGCGATCTCATCGGGGCTGCCCAGGCGTCCGAGTGGCACCAGATTGATGACGTGTTCCAGATAGGGCGCGTCGGCCGGATTCATGTCGGTTGCGGTCGGGCCCGGTTGGATGTTGTTGACGGTAATGCCGCGCGGCGCAAAGTCCAGCGCAAGACCACGAACCATCCCGATCAGCGCCGCTTTGCTCATCGAATAAGCGCTGGATCCCGGAAAACCGCTGCGTGCGCCGGCGACACTGCCGATGGTGATGATACGGTCACCGCGACTCATCACTTTCGAGCAAGCCTGCGCGGCAACGTAAGCCCCACGCACGTTGACCGCATACATGTCATCCAGCGCCTCGACGCTGAATTCATCGACCGAACCAAGCCCGAGAATCCCGGCATTGTTGACCAGTATATTCAGTGCGCTGAACTGCTCCACCGTGATGCTGACGGCGCGCTGGATTTCCTGCGCACACTTGCTGTCCGCCTTGATCGCCAATGCTTTGCCGCCCTCCGACTGAATATTGTCGACCAGCGCCTCGGCCTTCGCCGCAGAGGCCGAGTAAGTGAACGCCACTGCAGCGCCCTCTCGCGCCAGGCGGCGGACGATCGCCGCGCCAATACCGCGAGAACCGCCGGTGACCAAGGCAACCCTGCCAGCGAAACGTTGTGAAATCATCGACATTTGCGAAACCTCCAGTGCTTGATCAATCAGCGCCGCACCAAGGTACGGCGCTGGGCATTACTTGGCCGACGCGGCTTTTTCGATCAGTCGGGCGACGGGCAACGGATGGGAAACCATCACGACATGGGAAGCGTCCTTGACCACTTCCACCGCCTTCGCGTCGGCTCGTTTGGCCATGAACGCCATGGCTTGCGGCGGAATGTTTTTGTCCTTGTCGCCATAGATGTACCAGGACGGGATGTGCTTCCAGGCGGGGTTGCCTGCTTGCTCGTTTAACGCCGCCTCGGTGACCGGGCGCTGCGTCGCGGCCATCAGTGCGGCTTGCGCCGGGGGCACATCAGCGGCGAACTGGTCAGGAAACTTGTCTTGCTGGATGTATAAATCCTTACCGCCATCGCTCAGCGCGACTGGGGCCGCCAGCGTCGGGCCGAGGGTGCTGCCCGGAAACTTGCCGGCCAGGCCGGCAACGGTTTCACCGGCCTCGGGTGCAAAGGCACTGACATACACCAGCGCTTTGACATTGGCCTGATCATTGGCGGCATCACTGATAACGTTGCCACCATAGGAATGGCCTACCAGCACCACCGGCGTCTTGATGCTCGCCAACAACGCGGCAATGGCGGCGCCATCACTCTTGACGCCACGCAACGGATTGGCGGCGGCCACCACCGGGTAGCCATCCTTCTCGAGAATCTGTGTCACCCCATTCCAGCTTGAAGCGTCGGCAAAAGCGCCGTGCACGAGTACGACGGTGGGCTTTTCGGTTGGCGCCGCCATGGCGTTGCCAACACCCAGGCCAACAGCAATGGCCAGTGCGATGAATGTCTTTTTCATTGAGATCTCCTTATTGGACGGTTTATGGCGCAAGCCGCGTGAAGACAAAGTCATGGTTGCGCACTCGCGCCTGATGACAGGCGAAACAGGTTTGATGCTGAGCCTCATCGGCCGGTTTACCGTTGATGAAGCGGCCAAAACCCCAGCCACCGGTGGCCGCATACTTCTGCGAGTCCTTGACCATCACCTGAACAGTGGTGGCTGCACCGGGGATCGAGGCGGGTTCGAATTCCGGCGACTGCACGTGTTTCCAGGCGAGCTTGACCAGCACCGTGCCGTCGGGAAATGGCAGGGTCGAATCCTGATAAGCCTTGATCGCCAGATCATTGCCCAGCACCGCGCGCAGCTCGTTCAACGGCTCCGCTTCCTGCGCCGGGGCAATCAACGCCCATTGGCGATAGCCCTCGGGAAGCTTCACACCGTAGATCGGTGACACCTCGCTGTCGCCGAAGACGACACCGGTGGCGAGCAGCGCAGCGCACGCGATAGCGGCTGACATCGCCGTCAGACAGTTGAGGTTCATAGTCGCGCTCCCTTCGGCCGGCTATCAAAGGTGGTCGGCATCGATCACCGCCTGGGCGAAGGCTTGTGGCGCCTCTTGCGGCAGGTTGTGGCCGACACCACCGCTGATCAGCCGATACTCATACTTTCCGGTAAAACGCTTGGCGTACGATTCGGCCGGTGGATGCGGCGCGCCATTGGCGTCGCCTTCCATGGTGATGGTCGGCACGCTGATGCTCGGAAAAGCCGCGAGTTTTTTCTCCAGCGGATCGTATTTGGCCTCGCCCTTGATCAGGCCCAGACGCCAGCGGTAGTTGAAGATGGACACGGCGACGTGATCGGGATTCTGCAACGCCGCGGCACTGCGCTCGTAAGTCGCGTCGTCGAACTGCCATTGTGGCGAGGCCAGTTTCCAGATCAGCTTGGCGAAGTCCCGGGTGTTTTTTTCGTAGCCCAGACGACCGCGTTCCGTGGCGAAATAAAACTGATACCACCACTGCAACTCGGCAGCCGGCGGCAACGGGGTCTTGCCGGCGTCTTGGCTGCCGATCAGATAACCGCTCACCGCCACCAGCGCTTTCACCCGTTCAGGCCACAAGGCGGCGACGATGTCGGCCGTACGCGCGCCCCAGTCATAGCCTCCGAGTACCGCTTGCTTGATGTTCAGCGCATCCATGAAGTCGATCAGGTCCGCCGCCAGCGCAGCGGGCTGGCCATTGCGCACGGTTTTGGCCGACAGAAAACGGGTATCGCCATAACCGCGCGCATACGGAATCAGCACGCGATAGCCCTTCTGCGCCAAGGCGGGCGCTACGTCGGTGTAGCTGTGAATGTCGTAAGGCCAGCCGTGCAACAGGATGACCACCGGGCCGTCAGCCGGGCCGACTTCGGCGTAGGCGACATCCAGCAGCCCGGCCTTGACGTGCTTGAGCGGGCCGAACGAAACGTGAGTCCCGGGTGTCAGCGTGTCGATTTTGCCGGCAGGTACATCAGCGGCATTGGCCTGCGCTGAGGCAATGCTCAACGCGCCAACCTGCATCACGGCCAGCGCCAGAATCGAGCGAGCAGACGCCGATAGCTGATGGCGGCTTTGGGATTTAACGCAGTCATGTTCATGGTGATACTCCCTTGCGAATCTCAGGTGGGTGACGGCGGTTGTTCGGGGTGGATGCAAACCGGTTTCAGCGTGCGGCTTGATTGGCGTCTGCCTGCGCCGCCGTGCGCAGAGGTTTGAAGGCGGCGCGCAACTCTTCGCTAAACAGTTGCGGCTGCTCCCAGGCGGCGAAATGCCCGCCCTTGGCCACTTCGCTGAAGTACGACAGCGATGGATAGGCGCGCGCGGCCCAGACCTTCGGTGCACGGTAGATTTCATGAGGGAACACGGTGATCGCCACCGGGACCTTGATGTCCGTGGTCTTCTGCGCCGCCGCACTGAAATTATTGTTGTTGTTCTCCCAATAGAAACGTGAGGACGACGCGCCGGTATTGGTCAGCCAGTACAGACTGATGTCGTCGAGCATTTCATCGCGACTAAGTACACGCTCGGGGTGCCCGTCACTGTCGGTCCACGCGGCAAACTTTTCGTACATCCAGGCCGCGGTGCCGGCGGGCGAATCCGCCAGCAGGTAACCGATGGTCTGCGGCCGTGTCACCATCATTGCGCCGTAGGCGGCGCTGCGACCGAAGAAGCGGCTAAGCGAGTTGTAGGCGGTAAATTCCGGTTCGGTCAGGCCGGCCGGTGCCGGGTCGCCGCTGTTTATCGGCTTGACCAGTTCCGGCGGCACGGTCGCCGGCATGTTCAAATGAATCCCGAGCAAACCCGGCGGTGCCAAGCGGCCCAGTGCATCAGAGATCACCGAGCCGTGATCGCCACCCTGCGAAACGTAATGGCTGTAACCAAGGCGTTTCATCAGCACATCCCACGCCTTGGCCACGCGGTCAGGCCCCCACCCCGGCTCCGTCGGTTTACCGGAGAAACCATGCCCCGGAATCGACGGAATCACCACATCGAAGGCATCTTCGGCGCGCCCGCCGAACGCGGTCGGATCGGTCAACGGACCGATGGTTTTGAGGAATTCGAACTGCGAACCCGGCCAGCCATGGGTGAGGATCAATGGCATCGCATTGGGATTGCGTGAACGCACATGAATGAATTGGATATCGACGCCATCAATCGTCGTGACGAACTCCGGTAAGGCGTTGAGCCTGGCCTCGGCTTTGCGCCAGTCATAGCCGCTGCCCCAGTACTTCACCAGCTCCTGCACCTGGGCCAGTTGCACTCCCTGGGAAACATCGTTGACCGTTTCCTTGTCCGGCCAACGGGTATCGGCAATGCGTTTGCGCAAGTCCGTCAGTTGCGCTTCATCGACATGGATTCGATACGGGCGAATGGCTTGCGACTGCGCCGACGCTGCGTTGGCTGACGGCTGCTCAGCGGGCGGGCTGGCCGCCCACGCGCCATGGCTGCCTGCAAGCACAACGAGCCCGAGCAACCCGGCCCGGATAGAAAAGACCAGACGATGCGTCGTGAAACCGGACGAAACCGCAACCATGATGAATCTCCTTTGAGTAATTGTTGTGGGAGCTTGTCGCGCGCCGCAGCGTCTGTTCGAGCAGCAACAGCGGCGACATCCGGCTCACGCTGCGGATCAAATCACCCCGCAGACACCCGGGCGATTACACGATGGTGTCGGTCGATACTTAGGTATGAGGCGCCATGCGCACACTCACCCGCCTGCTCAGGACGTGGCGTCTGGAAAAATCCGCGAAAAAAAGCTCGACGCTGGCAATCCGCACAGCCAGCATTGAGCACCCCTTCGAAAAACAACGCGGCGCAAGGACAGAAAATGCTTGGGGAAACAGTGCGCAAGGCCGGTAATGACGCAACAGAGGCCGCTTCTCAGTGGGCGCTCATCAGCCTGTGCATGCTCTTTAACGTCATCGATGGTCTGGATGTCATGGCCATGGCGTTTACCGCCAGCCGCGTTGCAGCAGAATGGGGTTTGAAGGGTGCCGAACTCGGCACGCTGCTGAGCGCAAGTCTGCTGGGCATGGCCGTTGGTTCCCTGCTGGCCGGCCCCAGGGCAGACCGTTACGGACGCCGTCCGGTTTTGCTGACGGGCCTGGCATTGAGCAGCCTGAGCATGCTGCTGTGCTTCTGGAGCCCGAACCCTTACGTGCTGATTGGCCTGCGTTTGCTGACCGGCGTTGGCACCGGGGCGATTCTGGTCGGCGCGAATGTGCTGACCTATGAACATACGTCTGCGCATCGGCGCAACCTCGCCATCGCTCTGCAATCTGTCGCCTTCGCCCTCGGCGCGAGCCTGGGCGGTCTGTTGGCGCACGTACTTAATGAATACGCAGGCTGGCGTTATGTGTTTCTCACGGGTGGGTTGCTCACCCTGGCGGGGGCATTGGCAGGCGCATGCTGGTTGCGCGAGTCCCCTGCCTTCATGGCACTTGACCCTCAGTCGCCACGCACGGCGCCAATGACGGTTACGTTACGAAGTGCGCAGTATCGAGAGCTGTTCGCGGCCGGCCAGTGGCAACAAACCCTGGCGCTGGCGCTCGCACTGTTGCTCATCATGTTCTGCTTTTACTTCGTCATGAGCTGGACACCGACGCTGATGATCCACAGCGGCTTTTCCGAAAAACAAGGCGTGGCTGTCGGGATGCTGTTGTGTGCCGGCGGGGTTATCGGCGCACTATCGCTGGGCCTCGCCGCCAATCGTTTCGGCTGTCGACGCCTCTTGCGGGGTGCCCTGCTGCTCAATGTCGCGTTGATGCTGTTGATCGTCCCGTCATCTCATGTGGCAGGCCTGATCGTACCGGTGGGTATTGCGACCGGGTTGTTGCTCAATGGCATGATCGCCGCGATGTTCATATTGACCCCGCAGGCCTTCGACACGGCGATCCGCACCCGTGGCGTGGGTCTGGTGCTTGCCACGGGACGTATCGGCGCGATTCTCTCGCCAGTCATTGCCGGTCTTCTGCTGGATGCCAACTGGAGCACGCAGGGCCTGTTTGCATTTTTTGCCGGCAGCCAGGTGTTGGCGGCCCTGCTGATCGGTTTCGGTTGCAGGCGCGCAGGCCGCCAGACGTCGAAGCCATGCTGATGTTTACCAGTTCATGAGGGTATCTCCTGTTTGAGTGGTTTTTGAGTCCACCTGAGCGATCTCGATGGAAGCCATTTAACGCCGCTCAGGTATCCCGGATGTGTCAGTCACGCCGCCAGGTGAATCAGTACGTAACCGGCTGCGGCCCTGATACACAGTGATACCGTTGCGCCCGAACTAACGGGCCGGATCAAGCGAACTCGAGTCGGCGTGAGGGCAAATGAGCAGTTTCCCCGTCGTCTGGCGAGACTCGATATCGAGATGCGCCTGTCGCGCCTGCGCCAATGAATAGCGCTGGCCGATAAAGGTCTTCAACTTGCCCGCGCGCGCCCAGGCGAACAATTGCGCGGAATGTTCCAGCAGCGTCTCGCGAGTGGCGACGTAATGCATGACCGAGGGATAGGTCAGCTTGATGCTGCGCGGTACGGAAAAGATATCGATCGGCGCGATCGGGTTCATGAAGGGGCCGTACAAGGCCAGCGTGCCGAAGTAGTCGAGCAAGCTCAGCGAGTCGCTGAAGCCTTCGGCCCCTGTACCGTCGTAAACTACGTTCACCCGTTGTCCGTCGTTCAGGCGCAATACCTGACCGGCGATGCCGGCTGCGCGGCCGATCACCACATAATCCGCACCGGCCGCGAGCACCGCGTCAACTTTGTCGGCCTGCGAAACCCGGCCGATGACTTTGCCGCCGTGCAGCTTGATCAACTGCGTCAGCATCAGCCCGACACCGCCCGCCGCGGCATGCACAAACGCGACATCGCCGGGACTGATGGCATGCACCTTGTGTATCAGATTGCGCGCCGTCAGGCCCTGCATCATCAGACTCGCGGCCGTATCGAAGTCGATATCGTCGGGCAGCGGCACCAACTGACTGACCTCGGCGATCACTTGCTCGGCATAACTGCCTGGCACGTAATGCCACGCCACTCGATCACCGGCACGCACCTCCTCCACGCCTGGCCCGACGGCGAGGACGATGCCCGCCCCCTCGACGCCGAGTGTCACCGGTAACGGGCGCGCCGGACCGAGACCACGGCGCGCGCCAGTGTCCAGAAAGTTGACGCCCGCCGCCATCACTTGCACCTGCGCCTGCCCAGGCCCCGGCGCGGCCAGTGGAATATCTTCCACTGCCAACACCTCGGGACCGCCATAAGCCTTGATTACCACCGCTCTCATAATGTTCAAGCCTGTCACATGGACGACCTGCCCTGCCCGCCCCTTAAGACCGGACATAGGCGCGGACGTCGCGTTGTATTCCTTCCACCGTCGACTGACGATGGAACCCGCGGTCATGTTGCGCAGGGCTTGTATCTGCGCTGTTTCGCGAAGTCCGGGGTTTGCATGCTGATATGGCTGAAGTGCTTCTGGATACACTGGCTTACAAAGGCAGTCCGGTTTGCTCAAGTGCTCTGTGCGCCGCTTCGCAAATTCAGCTGCGAGTGGATATTGGCGGTATGCGACACCAAAGTATGATGGGCGAGTACCCGCGCAAAGGCGCATCTTAGTCGGACGGTGACTGCACTATGAGAATCGGTATGGCCCATGAGCTCGAGCGCGTCATTGATGCGTTGCCAAGTGTGGTATTCACCGCACTGGCCGATGGTGCCGTGGATTACGTCAATCAGCAGTGGCACACCTACACCGGCCGCAACGCTGAAGATGCCATGGGAATGAACTGGCAAATGCTCATTCATCCGGCTGACCGCCAAGCTTTGATCGAGCGCTGGCAGCGCATTGTCAGCAGTGGCGTTCCCGAGGATATCGAGGCTCGTCTGCGGCGCTTTGACGGCACCTATCGCTGGTTCCTCTGGCGCGTCACGGCGCTGGACGATAGACACGACCAACCGCGCAAATGGTGCGCAATCGGTACCGATATCGAGAACAGCCGGGCCAAAGTCAATGGCGAAATGAGCAACCCGTTCGATGTCCACTCGATCATCGACAGCATCCCGGCAATGGTTGCCTTCATGAACCCGGCCGGTGAGCTGGAACAGGTCAATCGGCAGATCGTCGACTACATCGGTGGTTCCTTCGAAGAAATGAAAAACTGGGACGCCGGCGAAACCGTTCACCCGGAGGATCTGCCAGCGGTCATTGTCGCCTGGACCCACTCGGTCACCACGGGCGAGCCCTACGATGTCGAGATTCGCATTCGCCGGGTCGACGGTGTCTACCACTGGTTCCACGTGCGCGGACTGCCGATCAGGGACAGCGAGGGCAACATCCGGCATTGGTGCGTGTTGCAGATCGATATCGATGAACGGCGACGCGACAAGGCGTTGATCGCCAAGGTACTGGCGGAAGTCAGCGCCTCGGAGGATCGCCTGCGCAACATCATCGACGCCGTGCCCGGGTTTGTCTGGAGTGCAGCCGCCGACGGCAATGTCGGTTTCGTCAATCAGCGTTGGTGCGATTACACCGGCATGACCCTCGACGAGGCCTGCGGCAGCGGCTGGACCACGTCCGTCCATCCAGACGATGCCGGTTCGCTTGCCAGTTATTGGTTTGGCCTTCTGCAATCAGGTACGGCCGGTGAGCACGAGGCCCGATTGCGCCGCTTCGACGGCACTTATCGCTGGTTCCTGATCCGCGCCGTGCCGCAACGTGATGATGCGGGGCAGGTCCTGCGCTGGTACGGCGAAAACACCGATATCGAAGATCGCAAACGTGCGGAGCTCCTGCTCGACGGCGAAAAACGCTTGCTTGGCCTGATGGCCGGAGGCTCGTCGTTGACGGCGATTCTGCAAACGCTTTGCCAATTGGTGGAAGTATTTCTCGACCGCTGCGTGTCCAACGTGGTGCTGGTCGACCTCAAGCGTGCCGAGGGTTCACAGGAGATGTCGTTGCGCATGCAACAGGGCGCCGGCGCCAATATGCCCGCAGGATTGATCCCGGGCGCCGGAGACACACCGCTGTGTGCCGAGCGCTGCCCCATCGTCATGGCCGCCACGTTCAATACCCCCATCATTTGCCAAGACCTATCGGCGCAACCCCGCTGGCAGGACTGGTGCAAGGCGGCCCTGAGCCACGGTTTCCGAGGGGCCCGGTCGATGCCGATCACCTCGAACAGCGGCCATATCACGGGTGTACTGACGGTGCTGCACCGCGAAACCACGCCGCTCTCGGCGGATCAGGAAAACCTTATTGCGCAATTCACCCACCTGGCGAGCATCGCCATTGATCGGGTGCGCGCAGAAGCCGCACTCAAGCAAAGCGAGGCCTTCCTGGCCAAGGCCCAACGGCTGAGCGCCACGGGGACGTTTTCCTGGCGCGTGAGCAGCGATGAAATCACCTGGTCGGATGAGGTCTGCCGCATCCTCGAGCTGGCCCCTGACACCACACCTGGATTCGACGCGATTTACACCCGCATCCATCCGGACGATGTTTCCAGTCATCGGGAAATGATCAGGCGCCAGCGCCGCAAGGGCCGCGATTTCGAACATGAACACCGCCTGCTGATGCCGGACGGTAGCGTTAAATATGTGCGCCTGGTTGCCCACTCGATCAAGGACGCTGAAGACGGCATCGAATACATCGCCGCGTTGCAGGACATCACGCAAAGCCGTCTGGCCGAAGAAGTGTTGAACAAGGCCCGCTCGGAGCTGACCCATCTGGCCAGAGTGGCGAGTCTGGGCGCCGTCACCGCGTCAATTGCCCACGAGGTCAACCAGCCGCTGGCGGGCATCATTACCAATGCCAGCACCTGCCTGCGCATGCTCGGGGCCGACCCTCCGAACGTTGACGGTGCACGGGAAACCGCGCGCCGGACCATCCGCGATGGCAATCGCGCCGCCGACGTGATCAACCGATTGCGCGCGTTGTTTTCGAAAAAAGACATCACCCTGGAAGATGTCGATCTGAACGACGCCGCGCGGGAGGTAATCGCCTTGCTGCTGGGTGAATTGCAGCGCAACGGTGTGGTGCTTCACCCGCAATTTGCCGACGCATTGCCGATGGTCAGAGGCGACCGAGTACAACTTCAACAAGTGATTCTCAACCTGATCATGAATGCCGTCGAAGCCATGAACACCATCACTTGCCGATCCCGGCAAATGCGTGTCAGCACGCGACTGGACGAAAATCAGCGCGTTTGTCTTGAGGTTTCGGACAGCGGCAACGGTGTAGACCCGCAAGACATGGAGCGCATTTTCAACGCGTTCTATACCACCAAGAGCGCAGGCATGGGGGTCGGCCTGTCCATCAGCCGCTCCATCATCGAGCGCCACGATGGCGCGTTGTGGGCCACCGCCAACGAGGGGCCGGGGACAACGTTTCAGTTTTCAATCCCCGCTCTGGCTGAACGCTGCGCAACCGAGCGAGACGCCCATGACATTTCCAGCCACGCCAGGGAGGAACACTGAATGGTCATGCCTTTACTGGTATCGATTGTCGACGACGACGAGTCGGTTCGTGAATCGCTACCTGACCTGATCAAGGAGTTCGGTTTCGCCGTGCTGGCCTTCGCGTCGGCGCAGGAATTCCTGACCTCGTCCTCTCTGCCGCGAACCCACTGCCTGATTCTGGATGTCGCCATGCCGGGGATGTCAGGCCCGGAGCTGCAAAAAGAATTGATACGTCGCGGCTATCGCATTCCGATCATTTTCATAACCGCTCACGGCGATGCCAGAGAACAGGCCCACCTCTTGAGTAGTGGCGCAGTGGAGTGCCTGCTCAAACCGTTCAGCGAAGCTCAGTTGCTCAAGGCCCTGAGCGCGGCGCTGCCGTTCGATCAAGCGTGAAACCAGGACCAGAGGACGTGACATCTTGAACGCTAAAAATGGCTTGGCCGTTAAGTCCGGAGCATGCTCGATGAGCGATGTCACGCCAGTGGTATTCGTGGTCGACGATGACATTTCCGTGCGCGAATCACTGGAACTGATGATCCGCTTCGCGGGATGGCAGCCTCGGCTTTTCGAGTCGGCGCAAGCGTTTTTGAATGAACCCCGGCCACTGGTGCCTTGCTGTCTGGTGCTGGATATCAATCTGCCTGACCTGAGTGGTCTGGATCTGCAGGCCTCCATCGCGCAAGACCGGCGTAACATGCCGATCATTTTTATCACCGGCTACGGGGATATCCCGCGCACCGTGCGGGCCTTGAAGGCCGGGGCGGTGGAGTTTCTGACCAAACCGTTCGACGACGAGGTGATTCTCAACGCCATGGCCGACGCCCTGGAGACCAGCCGAGCGGCCCTTGACGGCGAAAAAAACCTGCACGCCCTACGTCAGGCCTACCAGACCCTGACACCCCGCGAGCAGGAAATCATGGCGATGGTGGTCAGCGGACGGCTGAACAAGGTGATTGCGTCCGACCTCCGCATCAGCGAGATCACGGTCAAGGCCCATCGAGGCAAGGTCATGCGAAAAATGAACGCCCGCTCACTGGCGCAACTGGTGAAAATGTCCGCGCTGATTACGCCCGAGCACTGAGTCGCGAGGCGAAATCAACGTGCTGCGCGATCAAGACTGTGGCGACGTGATCGAATCCTGAACTGTGCGCCAAAGCGTTTCCAGTCGACGTAGATCAAGGGTATCGAGGCCTTCCGAAACCCTCTCGCGGCAGGCATGCAGCAGTGCCTCTGCCTGCGCTGGGCGACCCTGTTCCAGCCATGCTCTGGCGAGGTCCATCGATGCCCGCAACTCCCATGCCCACGCGCCCTGCTGGCGACTCAAGGCCAGCGACTCTTCGAGAATCTCGTACGCTGCCTGAACCTCCGCACCGTGGGTAACCTTGAGAATGCCAGCCTTGATCCGCAGCAACTCCGGCAGCGCAAAAGCATCACCACTGGCTCGACAGTGGGCAATGCTGCCCTCCACTACCGCCATGGCCTTTTCAGGTTGGTGATTGAGCATCAAGCCTTCGGCCAGCGCGATTTCGAATGACGTCGTCAGCAATTCGTAACGCATGCCATGCAGCCGCGTCAGACTCTCCTGGAGCATGGCGACCGCATCGCCAGGCTGTTCCGCACGAATGGCAATCGCCGCGCGAAAGCCATGGGCCGCGGCAATGTAAGGGCCAAGTGCGTTGGCCTCGGCAATGTCGGCAAAACGCTGAAGGCTGGCGGTCGCCTTTTCCAGATCCCCGGTCCAGATATAGATGCAAAGGATCCAGACCATCGCGATGCAATAGGTCACCGCGTGCTGGAGCGCCGAGGCCTCAGCCTCTATTTGCTCGGCCCAGCGCCGGGCCTGATCGGGAAAGCCTTGTAGCCAAAGGGTACGTGCGAGGGCCAGACCGGTGCGATTGCGATGATCAAAGCCGTAATAAATCGTACTGCTGCGATGCGATGGCAAGCTGTGGCGCAACGAACTTTCAAGCTTCTGCCGAGCCAGCGGCTGGTCGCCCAGCAAATGATGGGAAATTCCGGCAAGCGACGAGGCAATGGCTATCGCCTCAGGCTCATTGAGGATACGGCCGACTTGCGTTGCCTGCTCGGCCCACGCCAGCGAGGAGGCGAAATCACCGATGCGTTCATAGAATATCTGCAGGAGCCCGAGCAGCCTTAACTGCGACCCGTAATCGGCCAGGGCTACGGCGATGTCCATCGCCCGCAACAATGCCTTTTGCGCCGCTTCGTTGTTACCTCGGGTAAACATCAAGACCAGGCCCAGCGCCGCTTGCAGCTCCATTTCGGTGGGCGTGCCGTAGTAACCCAACTCCAGTAACTCAACCGCCCGTGAACTCCAGGTCCGGCACTCGACCAGCAACGAAAAATGCAGAAACAACGGCGCGCCGGCGGCTGCCAGCGGCAGCGCCAGCCCCGGATCACCGTGCGGGCCGAAGCTCCATTCCAAGGCACTTCGCACATTGCCCAACTGGCTGGCGAGGAGCGCCGAGTTGCGGAAAATCTCATCCGGCGAGGTGCCGAGATGCCCCAGCAGATCCATATAGAACGCCGCATGCCTGAACGCCAGGGCATTGACCTCGGCAGCGCCCCGCGCGACAAGTTTTTCGCGGGTATAGGTGCGGGTCATTTCCAGCAGTCGATATGCCCACGTAGCGTCGTTCTGTTCGACAGTGACCAGCCCCTTGCACACCAACTCGTCGAGCATTGCCGCCGCGACGGCAGCATCGATGTGGTTGTCGGCAATGACTTGGGATATCGCGTTTTGTGAGAACGGACCGACGAACACCGATAACCGCTCCAGTGCCAGACGCTCCAGGGGCGACAGCAGGTCGTAGCTCCAGTCGAGCATCGCGCGCAAGGTCTGATGCCGCGGCATGGCCGTTCTGCGTCCCGACCAACCGAGGGAGAATCGTTCGCCCAACGAGGCGTGCGTCGAACTCAAACCATGGCTGGCGACACGCATCGCCGCCAGTTCAATCGGCAGCGCCATGCCCTCCAGCCGTTGGCACATGTCGGCGATCAACAACGCATCGCCAGCACCCAGTACCAGCGCGGTATTGCCTGACGAGGCTCGTTCGACAAACAGCCTGATCGCTGCAAACTCCATCAACTCATCGTGTGAGCAGTTTTGCGGTTCGCGGGGGAATTCGAGTGGATTGAGCCAATGAACGTACTCACCTCGCGCACGCAGGGGTTCACGACTGGTCGCCAGTATCCCGACATTGGGCGCGGCATGGCTGATTTGCTCGACCATTGCCGAAACGGCATCGATCAAATGTTCACAGTTGTCGATGACCAGCATCAACCTCTGCATGCGCAGGTGTGCAAGCAGGACGAACATAGAGTCCTCAGCCTGAACCGGGATCTCCAGCGACCTGGCCAGTGCCGACGGCACCAGCGCCGGGTCCTCGACTTGTGCCAGGTCGACGAAGCGCACCATCTGATAACGCTGAGCGGCAATCAGGTGCGCCACCTCGATCGCCAGGCTCGTCTTGCCGACCCCGCCGGGGCCGACGATGGTGAAAAGTTTGGGCTGCAGAAGGTGTTCGACGACCAGTTGAAGATCGGCCTCGCGCCCGATCAATCTGGCCCGCGCTGGCAGGGGGCACACGGGGTCGACGCGCTGGTGGTCGGCAGAATGTGCAGCGATAAGCGTGGATTGCCCACTGGCCTGTTGTTTTTCCAAGGGTGCAACGAACGCATAGCCCACACCGACCTGAGTAGCGATGTATCGCGCGCCCTCCTCACCATCGCCGAGAATCCGTCGCAGCCCGGTCATATGGAAACGCAGGCTCCCTTCTTCGACAATGATGCCGGGCCAAACCTGCTTGATCAGGTCGCTTTTGGACAGCACTCGACCGGGTCGTTCCAGCAAGGCAATCAGCAGATCCAGCGCGCGTCCGCCGATTTCGATGGGGATTCCTTTCTTCTCAAGCAACCTTTTCGCGGGAACGACGCGAAACGGCCCGAAAACGAATTCAGTGGTGAGTGATTTGTGCAACTCGCCTGGAAAAGACTCCACGAGCATCAATCTCTGAAAAGTACCCAGTGATGTTTTTGCCGGATTTAAATCCGGCGCGCAAGCCTAGCATAGGGGGTTTGCACGATCGATCAAGCATGCCGCAGGTTGCCGGCCAGGCGACAAGACCACAGCTTAAAAAACAAAAGCCTGCTTTTCAGGGCAGGCTTTTCGTTCGCAGCGCGCTGGTTTACTTCTGCTGCGCGGTCAACGCCGAGTAGCTGTTCATCAGGTTGCGGTAGTTGGGGATCCGCTGCGACAGCAGATTGCCCAAGCCTTCAATGTCGTTGCGCCAGTCGCGGTGCAGCTCACACGCCACCGAGAACCAGTTCATCATCTGTGCGCCGGCCTGGGTCATGCGACTCCATGCTGCCTGTTGCACCGTGGTGTTGAAGGTGCCGGACGCATCAGTCACCACAAACACATCAAAGCCTTCTGCCAGCGCCGACAAGGTCGGGAACGCTACGCACACGTCTGTCACCACACCGGCAATGATGATCTGCTTGCGGCCGGTCGCCTTGATCGCTTTGACAAAGTCTTCGTTGTCCCAGGCGTTGATCTGGCCAGGGCGAGCAATGTACGGCGCATCCGGGAACATCTCT
>Ga0160443_100517_pt1 | contig 25244 bp, 24 predicted proteins | sample HID1972I_E1MG_FD_108244 | JGI IMG/M metagenome (GOLD analysis project Ga0160443, IMG submission 108244) | Enriched pill bug-associated microbial communities from UW Madison campus, WI, USA - HID1972I_E1 MG | ecosystem: Host-associated > Arthropoda: Insects > Digestive system > Unclassified ... | reverse complement strand
GCTGAACCACGAAGAACTGGGCAGCCTGAGCACGCTGATCCGCACCATACGCGACCGCCTGGGCATCACCATCCTGCTCGTCGAGCATCACATGAGCCTGGTCATGGGTTTGTGCGACAAGGTCGTGGCCTTGAACTTCGGCCGCAAGATCGCCGATGGCACGCCCGCCGAAGTCCGGCAACACCCGGAAGTGATCAAGGCATATCTCGGGAGCGCTGCATGAGTTCACAACTGCTTGAAGTCAAGGGCCTGCACGCTTCGTACGGTCCCTCGGCGGTGTTGCATGGCATCGATCTTTCGCTCAAGCAGGGATCGATCACGACTTTGCTGGGCGCCAATGGCGCGGGCAAGACCACCACGCTACGCGCCTTGTGCCAGATGATGGTCACCACACGCGGTGAAATCACGTTCTCCGGCCAGCGCCTGGATGGTCGCGCCACCGAGCGCATCGTCGGCATGGGTATCGGCCACGTTCCCGACGGACGCGGTACTTTCCTGGCCTTGAGCACCGAGGAAAACCTGCGGCTGGGAGCCTATACACGCAAGGACAGGGGCGCGGTCGCCGAAGACATGGAGCGCGTGTACAGCTACTTTCCCCGCCTGAAAGAGCGCAGCGGCCAGCAGGCCGGCACGCTGTCCGGCGGCGAGCAGCAAATGCTCGCCATCGGCCGGGCGCTGATGAGCAAGCCCAAGCTGTTGCTGTTGGACGAACCCTCCCTGGGCCTGGCACCGATCATCATCCAGCAGATCTTCGACATCATCGAACAACTGCGCAAGGACGGTGTGACGGTGTTCCTGGTCGAGCAGAACGCCAACCAGGCGCTGAAAATCGCTGACCGCGCCTACGTTCTGGAGAACGGTCGTGTGGTCATGCAAGGCACCGGTGAAGCACTGCTGACCGACCCGAAAGTGCGCGAGGCGTACCTCGGCGGTTGATGTGTGTCGCTGAACAACAAAACGGCCTTCGGGCCGTTTTTTTTTTACCTCACACATCCCCCCGTAGGAGCTGCCGAAGGCTGCGATCTTTTGACTTTGGTTGTTAAAAACAAGATCAAAAGATCGCAGCCTGCGGCAGCTCCTACAGAGCATCGGTGTCAGTACGGATTGCAGTGCTGTGCTACCGCCGTGGCCTGATCGACATACGGACGTGCCGGTTCCAGATTCCATTCAGGCTTGTTGCGCACAGGCTTGCCCTCGTACGTTGCCGCGAGGTGGCAAACCATCTGCCGACGCAACGAGCCACCATTGACGCTGTACTGCCGCCACTGCTGATCGTCTTTGTGCTTGTTGTACAGCTCGGCAAACATGCGATCAGTCTGGTCATCCTTGATCGCGCGACCGCAAGCGGTCGGTACCACCGAGAGTGACCAGGTGTTCGGCCCCAGTTTCGGATCAGGACGTTGTGCCCAGGTGCTGGATTCGATGTACTTGTCGCAGAATTTCGGTTCTGCCGGCGTCGAGGTCTGGATGCACGAGAACGAAGCCTTGGCGACCGGAGTTCGCGGGAAGTCGATCTTGATGATATTGCGGTCCTTGCCAGTCTTGGCTTTGTAGTCCTTTTGATTGGCCAGTGCGTCATTCAGGCCGCGTTGATCGCTGTAGAAAAACGCCAGAATCGGCAGCTCATCGGTTTTCGGATTGCCCAGACGCAGTTCCGTCTGCGTTTGAAACTCGCGGCTGTTGATGACTTTGCGCGCGCCCAAGAAATTGCGAAAGGCATCGACACGCTCCCTGCTGCTCATCGGATTGCGCATGTTGAAACCACACTGCAACTGATCCTGCTGCCGATTGTTGTTGTACTGGGTGAAGTGACCCAGGCATTCGGGCTGGTGATCGGTGGTTTCATGGCCTGGCAAACCGCTTCGGCCGGCGCAGTGTTTTTGTTGTCGCCACAGCCGCGGTCGTTGCGATAGTCGGTCCAGGCATCATTGGGAAAGGCGCAATAGACGTGCACGGGTGTTTCCGGATCGCGGATCAGATCTCTTGGTGTAATCAGATAGCCGTTTTGCGTACTCATGCCGGGGTCTTCATAGCTGATGCCGTCGGCACGCATATACGAAGCGGCGAACGTGCCCAGCTCCACGGCTTTCGGGCTGGGATTCCACACATCCCATTTCTGCCCCTTGGCCGGATCGGCGCGGTGGGTGCCACGAACCAACAGTCCCGAACAGTCTGACGCGGGGTCTTGACCGCAACTGTCGACGGTTTTGTTGTACAGGCTTTCGACCTTCTTCAGCGTCTCGTCGCAAGATTCGGCACGGGCCCATGTCGCGTGCAACAGCAGCGGCAACATCAGCAATGGAGCGGTCCTGATCAGACGTTTTTTCATGGCTTGCATCTCCTTGATTAGCCAATACACACTCAACGGGGAACGGGGTTGCAGCCGGCCGCCCGGGTCTCGGCGTCCGATAACGCCGGCCGGAACGGCTCGAGATTCCACGGTGTCTTGTTGCGATAATTGGCCAGGACACAGCCCAATTGCTGACGCATGCTGCCGGCCGACGTTTCGTTATCGCGCCAATGGCTGTCCGCGCCCTTGAGGGCGAACAGTTGCGCATAGATCGCCTCGAGTTGCTCGTTGGGCAAGGCACGTCCCGCCGCCGTGGGCACGATGCTCAGGCTCCATTCCTCCTTGCGGGTGCCGGGGTCGAAACGATTGACCCAGTCGGCCGAGGCGATGTAGTGCGGTGACGCAGCCGCCACCGGATTGCACCCGGCCTTCGCCGCTTGCTGCGGGCTGACAGCAGGACGAAAGGGTTCCAGATTCCATTCGGTCTTGGCCGGATAGTTCTGCACCAGACAGGCCAGTTGCTGGCGCATGCTGCCCGCCGACTTTTCGTTGTCGCGCCATTGGCTGTCAGCCCCCCGCAGCGCCAGCAGTTCCTGATAGACAGCATCCTGATTGCTGGCCTGAATCGCTTTGCCCTGGACGGTCGGCGTCACGCTGAGCGACCACTCGTTTTTCTTGCTGCCCGGGTCGTAGCGCTCGATCCAGATGGCGTTGGCGATGTATCTCGAGGTCGGTGCATCCGGTGGCGGCCGGGTATCCCCCGTCACCGTCAGATCGATCGCCTGATCGGCGGCGACATAACTGAAACGCTGTTCGGCAGGCTTGGTGAAATCCAGCCGCAGGATCGGCACGCTGTAGCCTTGCGCCTGAAGTTTTTTCTGAAAGTTGCGCGCACTGTTCAGGCCGTTCTCGGGCTTCGGTGGCGCCTGATCACCGCGGGTGGCGAAGTTCTGCGTGCTGTTGACGTTGTAGATGAAGGCGTCGATGTACTTCATGTTTTCGCTGCCATCGTTGGTTGCCGTGGCATTTTTCAACATGAACTCGTTGACCTGGGCGCTGAAGGCAAACGGGTCTTTGTTGGTCGTGTTTGGCCGCGACTCGTGCACCCGAATCATTGCGTTCCAGTCGCTGGGTTTTTCCGCGTTCCATGAGCATTGGCCGTACTGAATCGGCCCCTTCATCAACCCGGTGTATTTCTGCGTCCATTGCTCGGCCGTGCTGACCCCCGCCTCGGCGCAAGTGCCGTAGGCCAGTGCAGCATTGCGATTGTTCATCGTGCCCTGAGCCGCGCGCGGCGGTTCACGGCTGTCGAAGAAACCGCAGCCATACCATTTGCGCTCCGGTCCGGTACCGCCATCAAAGGCATAGATGCAGGTAAAGCCCTGTTCCTTGACCGGCAGATTCAGCGCCGCCGCATCGGTGGGTGTACGCAGGATGAAGCCGGCCGGATGAATGAGAATGCGCGTGCTCAGATCCTTGCGGATCCACGAGTAGGAGGTCGCGCCAATCCTGATCGCGTAAGGACTGTAGTCCCACGGATTGAAAGGCCCGTCATTGACCATGCGTAGTGTCACACCGCTGCAATAGTAGAGACCGCGCGCGGCACCGGTATCGGGCTCCTGGCATGAGTCCTTGAGGGTGTTGTAGTTGTGATTGATACGCTTGAGTGTGTCCTGCGGATCGGCTTGCGACTGGGCGTGAACCGTGGAGAACAGCAAAGGCAGCGTGCAGGCCAGAGCAAACGATGAAGCCTTGCGCGACAGCACAGCGAAGACTGAGCGATCCTTGGTCATGAGATACCGTCCTGGTAAATCGGCCTGTTGGAGTGGCCGTAGAAGTGACTATAGAACACTGCCGGCAACTCGGATAAATCACTGTAGGAGCTGTCGCAGGCTGCGATCTTTTGATCTTGATTCAATCGCTAAAAAGCCGAGTCAAAGATCGCAGCCTGCGGCAGGTCCTACAGGGGTTTTGCATTATCTGGAAAAAAATTGCTGTGGGCTGTAACGCATCGTCGACTGGTTTCTCTAGAGGGGTAAGCAAGCGCAAATCGCTTGTAAAAACCCTGACAAGACTGGAGAAACATCATGACTGCTACCACTCGTACCCTGTCCGCCACCGCCCTGGTTCTGGCCCTCGGTTCTGCCCTGAGCATGGCCGCCGTCTCCACCGCCCACGCTGCCGACGACATGGAAAAATGCTTCGGCGTGGCCATGAAAGGTCATAACGATTGCGCCGCAGGCGCAGGCACTACCTGTGCCGGCACGGCGAAAATGGACTACCAGGCCAACGCCTGGAAACTCGTCCCGAAAGGCACCTGTGCTACCACCGAAAGCAAGACCTCGCCGACCGGCTTCGGTCAGATGGAAGCGTTCAAAGCCAAGTCCTGATCCGCGATCTGCCTGAGTGACGATCATGTTCACAACACAACAAACTCCTCTACCCGGCACCCAGGCAGCCCTCACAGAACTCCCGCCGCGTGCCGGGCTGGGGCTCAAGACCGGGCATTTTCGTGAAGTGCTCGGTTTGCAACCGGACCTCGGTTTCTTCGAGGTCCACGCCGAAAACTACATGGTCGACGGCGGCCCGTTTCATCATTTTCTGGGTTTGATTCGCCAGCAGTATCCGCTGTCGCTGCACGGTGTCGGGTTGTCCATCGGCGCTGAAGGGCCGCTGGATAAAGACCATCTCAAGCGTCTTGCCGAGCTGAACCGGCGCTATCAACCCCAGTCCTTTTCCGAACATCTGGCCTGGTCCAGCCATGGCCCGGTGTTTCTCAATGATCTGCTGCCACTGGCCTACGACATGCCGACACTGAACCGCGTCTGCGCGCATATCGATCAAGTGCAGGACTGCCTGCAACGGCCCATGCTATTGGAGAATCCGGCGACTTATCTGGCGTTTCAGCGCTCGACCATCGATGAGCCGGAATTCATCGCCGAGGTCATTCGCCGAAGTGGCTGTGGCCTGTTACTCGACGTGAACAATGTCTACGTTTCGTGCATCAATCATCAGCGCGCTCCGCTGGCCTATCTCGACGCACTGCCGTTGCACCGGGTGGGAGAGATTCATCTGGCCGGGTTTGCCGAAGATTCCGACAACCCGGGTGAGCGCTTGCTGATTGACGATCACGGCGCAGCGATCGATGACGCGGTGTGGGATTTATACCGGCAAGTGCTCGAACGCATTGGCCCGGTAGCCACGCTGATCGAACGTGACAATCAAGTGCCAGCGTTCAATGTGTTGCTGGCCGAAGCACAGCAGGCCGATGATTTTTTGCTGCAGGCCAGGGGGCGCGCATGAGCACGCACAGCGCTTTCGCTGCCGCGCTCATCGACACGCGACTCTCCTGTCCAGAGGGCTTGTGCAGTGCCAGCGGCGCCGATCCGGCCAGGCGTTTCGCGGTGTATCGCAACAACGTGCAAAGCTCGCTGATCAACGCATTGGCCGACAGTTATCCAGTGGTCAGGCAATTGGTCGGCGAGGAGTTCTTTCGGGCGATGGCGGCCGTTTTCGTTCAGGCCCAACCGCCGCAAAGTCCGCTGATGAGCCGTTACGGCGAAGATTTCGCTGACTTCACTGCCGCGTTCGAACCGGCGTCCAGTGTGCCCTATCTGGCCGATGTCGCGCGCCTTGAGCGTTTGCGCACCCGTGCTTATCACGCGGCTGATGCGCTTGCGGTGCGGCCGGAAGAAATCACTGCCGCATTCGCCAATCCGCACTCCCTGAGCGCACTGACCGTCAAGCTGCATCCGTCGCTGCATCTGCTCGACTCGCCCTGGCCGACGGTGGCGATCTGGGCAGCACATCAACGGCAAGCAACGCTCGCGGGCCTCGACTTGCAGCAAGCACAGCACGCGCTGGTGCTGCGCAACCATCTCGACGTCGAAGTGTTTGTCATCGAACCCGGCGCCAGCGCGTTTATCCGCCATCTCATCGATGGCCAGCCATTACTGGCGGCAGTTGCACACAGCCCTCCCTTCGATCTTGCACAAACCCTCGGCTTGTTGATCGCGCACAACGTCATCACCCACTTGAGCTAAAAGGAACTGCCATGAGCAACCTCATCACCCGCGCCATCGCGCTGCTGGAAAAAATCCCCCACAGCCTGATCGCCTTCATCGCGCGTTTCTCGATTGCAGCGGTGTTCTGGAAGTCTGGGCAGACCAAGGTCGAAGGGTTGGCCATCGACCTGATCGACAGCACCTTTGAATTAGGCTGGCCACGACTGGCCGACTCGACGATTCCGCTGTTCAAGAGCGAATACCCTGTGCCGCTGTTGTCGCCAGAGATTGCTGCGCACATGGCCGCATTCGCCGAGCACTTCTTTCCGGTGTTGATCCTGATCGGTTTCGCCACACGGTTTTCTGCGTTGGCATTGCTGGGTATGACCCTGACGATTCAACTGTTTGTGTACCCGGATGCGTATCCGACTCACGGCACCTGGGCGGCGGTATTGCTGTACCTGATGGCGAGCGGGCCTGGGAAGCTGTCGATCGATCATCTGATTGCCAGACACCACAACCGCTGATATTCCTCCAGCAGGCTTCGACAGCTCCAGGGAATGGGTTGGCAGGGAACGGGATAGCAGGGGATGGTCAGCGCTGGAGACGATCCAGCGCCTCTCCACTGCGCTTGAACCAGCCGATCAGATAGTCCGCCAGCACCTGCGTACGTTTGGGCAGCCCTCCCTGATACGGATGCACCAGGTACATCGGCATGCGTCGGGTCTGAAAATCGCGCAGCAGCCATTTCAATCGCCCGTCCGCCAATTCCGCTTGCAGCAGGTACGAAGGCAATCGAGCGATGCCGGCGCCGGACAGCGCAGCTTTTTTGAGCAGGCTGTAATGGTTGCTGGCGAACGGCCCGGACACCCGCACCCGCAACAATTCGTGCTGCAGGTGATATAGCCACTCTTCGCGCCCGCTGTAGTGGCTGTTGAGCAAGCAACGGTGTTCGGCCAGTGCCTGCGGCATCGTCGGCTCACCGAAACGCTCAAGATAAGCCGGGCTGGCGCAGGTCATTTCCTGCCAGGCCAGCAGCGGCTTGGCCACCAGCCGCTGATCATTGGCGACCTCGGAACGAATCGCCAGATCAAAACCATCCCGCGACAGGTCGCGATAACTGTTGTTCAGTTCCAGCTCGATCTGCACCTCGGGGTATTTCTGCGAGAACTCCAGCAGCAAGCCGTCAAAGAAGGTTTCCCCCAACGACACCGGAACCGTCATACGCACGGGACCGGCCATATCGTCCTTCAAACGCGCCAATGCCTGACGCGCCTTTTCGACCTGAACTACCAGCGCCTGGGCCTGCGGCAACAACGCCGCGCCCGCTGCGGTCAGGCTCAAACGCCGGGTGGTCCGTTGCAACAACACCACAGAAAACTGCGCTTCGAGCTGGCTGATGCGCTTGGACAACTGGCCCTTGCTACAGCCCAATTGCTGCGCCGCCAGGGTGAAACTGCCAGCCTCGATCAGCACGGCAAACGCCGCCAGATCATCCATCTCGCTCATGGATTGTTTCCATTTGAAAACCAAAGGTTGCCTATTAGTGCGCTTATCGGCAGAAAAAACCACTCTAGACTGAAACCTCGTTCAATCACTTGAGGCACAGCACGATGAAAATTCTGTTGATAGGCGCTGGCGGCACCATCGGTTCGGCCGTGGACAAAGAACTGGCGCAACGCCACGAAGTCATTCGTATTGGCCGCAATAGCGGTGACTTGCAGGTGGATATCAGCGACAGCACCTCGATTCGCAAGCTGTTCGAAAAAACCGGCAAGTTCGATGCACTGGTCTGCGCCGCGGGCAACGTGACCTTTGCCTCGCTGGATGAAATGACTGAAGACAGCTTTGCCCTCGGTCTCAAGGACAAACTGATGGGCCAAGTCAATCTGCTACTGATCGGCCGTGAATTCGCCAACGACGGCGCCTCGTTCACCTTCACCACTGGCGTGCTCAGCCACGATCCGATTCGCAGTGGCGCATCGGCAGCGCTGGTCAACGGCGCACTCGACAGTTTTGTCCGCGCGGCCGCCATCGAACTGCCACGCGGCCTGCGGGTGAACTCGGTCAGCCCGACCGTATTGCTGGAAGCGATGGGTAAATATGCGCCGTACTTCCGTGGCTACAAGCCAGTTGCTGCGGCAGATGTGGCGTTGGCTTACGCGAAAAGTGTCGAAGGCTTGCAGACAGGTCAGACGTTTCACGTCGGTTAAGATTCAAAAGATCGCAGCCTGCGGCAGCTCCTGCAGGAGGATGCCGAGGCTGCGATCTTTTGCATTTGACTGACAGGCTGCGTAACGTGGCGGCACTTGTCTGGAGAGCCGAAGATGCGTGTTGCCCGATCGTTAGCCGTTGTTGCCCTGCTGCCGTTGTTTGCCGCCTGCCAGTTGTTCGATGGCCAGCGAGAAAGTGCCTCGCACGTCGGGCAGACGCGGATGCAAGGGCAACTGACCGCCGCCGACGGCAAACTGGTGTTTCAGCCGTGCCAGGATCAGCGCCAATTGGTGGTCAATGACATCGGCGGCACCAGCGTCCTGCAAGAAGCCGCCACTCTGGCCGACGAGCAAGGCAAACTGTTTGCCGATGTTCGCGGCAAAGTCTCGGGCGATCGACTCGATCTGACTCAGTTGTACCGCGTCGAACGCTCCGGCACAGCCTGCGACGACCCTAATTTCAAACTGCTGATCCTGCGCGCTGCCGGCCATGGCCCGGAATGGAACGTCAAGGTCAGCGGCAAAGGCATGGTCATTGACCGCGAAGGCCAGCCACCACTCGCCGTACCTTATGTTGAAGAACAACTGGGCGACGGCCGCTTCAACCTCAGCAGCGAGGCCAACAACCAGCGCATCGAATTGTGGGTCGCGCCGCAACGCTGCGTCGACAGCAGCACCGGCAGCGTGCAGCACATGAGCGCCGAGTTGCGCATCGACGGCCAGGTGCAGCGCGGTTGCGGGTATTTCGGCGGATCGCGCAACGACTGAGCGTTTTAGCCTCACCGGATCCGGCCTTTGCGGCTTATAATCGCGGCCTTCAAACGCCTTGGCGCAGTTGTGCGCCCCGCGAACCCGGATCCTCGCCATGTTACGAATCACTGAACTCAAGCTGCCAATCGACCATCCCGAAGAAGACCTGCGCCCTGCCATCGTGCAGCGCCTGGGCATCGCCAGCGATGACTTGCTCGATTTCACCTTGTTCAAGCGCAGCTACGATGCGCGCAAAAAGTCCTCCGAACTGTGCTTCATCTACACCATCGACCTCCAAGTGCGCGACGAGGCCAACGTGTTGGGCAAGTTCGCCGGCGACCGTAACGTCAACGTGGCGCCGGATGTCAGCTACAAATTCGTCGGTCAGGCGCCGAGCGACCTGAGCCAGCGCCCGATCGTCGTCGGTTTCGGCCCGTGCGGAATCTTCGCCGGCCTGCTGCTGGCGCAAATGGGCTTCAAGCCGATCGTCCTCGAGCGTGGCACGGAAGTCCGTCAGCGCACCAAGGACACCTGGGGCCTGTGGCGTAAAAGCGTACTCAACCCCGAGTCCAACGTGCAGTTCGGCGAAGGCGGCGCGGGCACGTTCTCCGACGGCAAGCTGTACAGCCAGATCAAGGATCCGAAATTCCTTGGCCGCAAAGTCCTGCACGAGTTCGTCAAGGCCGGCGCGCCGGAAGAAATCCTCTACGTCAGCAAGCCGCACATCGGGACGTTCCGTCTGACCGGCATGGTTGAAAACATGCGCGAACAGATCCGCGAATTGGGCGGTGAAGTGCGCTTCCAGGAACGCGTCACCGACGTGCTGATCGAAGACGGCCAATTGGTCGGCGTCGAATTGGCCAGCGGCGAAACCCTGCATTCGAAACACGTGGTTCTGGCCCTCGGCCACAGCGCCCGCGACACTTTCCGCATGCTCCACAGCCGTGGCGTGTTCATGGAAGCCAAACCGTTCTCGGTGGGTTTCCGCATCGAACACCCGCAATCGCTGATCGACCGCGCGCGTCTGGGCAAATATGCCGGCCACCCGAAACTGGGCGCCGCCGACTACAAACTGGTGCACCACGCCAAAAACGGCCGTTCGGTCTACAGCTTCTGCATGTGCCCGGGCGGCACCGTGGTCGCGGCGACTTCCGAGCCAAATCGCGTGGTCACCAACGGCATGAGCCAGTACTCGCGTAACGAGCGCAATGCCAACTCCGGCATCGTCGTTGGCATCACCCCGGAAGTCGATTATCCGGGCGGGCCGCTGGCCGGGATCGAGTTGCAGGAACGTCTGGAATCCCACGCCTTTATCCTCGGCGGCAGCGATTACAAGGCGCCGGCGCAACTGGTTGGCGACTTCATCAACGACATTCCTTCGACCGAACTGGGCGAAGTCGAACCGTCGTACAAACCGGGTGTGGCGCTGGGTGATCTGGCCTTGGCCTTGCCGGATTTTGCCATCGAGGCAATCCGCGAAGCGTTGCCGGCGTTCGAGAAGCAGATTCGCGGTTACTCGTTGCACGATGCGGTGTTGACCGGGATCGAGACCCGCACTTCCTCGCCGCTGCGCATTACCCGTAACGAGACGCTGCAGAGCATGAACGTCAAAGGCTTGTTCCCGGCCGGTGAAGGCGCGGGTTATGCGGGCGGGATTCTGTCGGCGGGTGTGGACGGGATTCGCATTGCTGAAGCCGTGGCGCGCGATATTCTCGGCCTGACTGACTGACTGACACAAAACCCTGTAGGAGTGAGCCTGCTCGCGATAGCGGTAGTCCATTCAACATCAATGTTGAATGTTATTCCGCCATCGCGAGCAGGCTCACTCCTACAGTTGATTTCGGTGTGTCAGATATTGGCACGCAGGACTGAAGTCGGCAGCGCCTCACCGCGCTCGGCACTCGCCGCCACCGCTTCGATCAACCCAGCCAGCTCATACCCCTGCGCCTGCAGCCAATCCTGATCGTAATACGTGTCGGCATACCGCTCGCCGCCATCGCACAGAATCGCCACGATCGACCCCGACTCCCCCGCCGCTTGCATCTGCTGCGCCGCCATCAAGGCGCCGATCAGATTGGTCCCGCTCGATCCGCCGACATGCCGGCCCAGACGCTGCGCCAGATAATGCATGGCCGCCAGCGACAAGGCGTCCGGCACCTTGACCATCGCATCGATCACCTTGGGCAGAAACGACGCCTCAACGCGAGGCCGACCAATGCCTTCAATGCGCGACCCACAATCCAGCCGCAAACTGGCATCGCCAGTCTGGTAGTAATCGAAGAACACCGAACGCTCGGCATCGGCGCACAACACGCGAGTGCAATGCTGGCGATAGCGCACGTAACGACCGAGGGTAGCGGTGGTGCCGCCGGTGCCCGGACTGGAAATCAGCCAGCTTGGTTCCGGGTGCTTTTCGTAGCGCATCTGCTGGAAAATCGATTCGGCGATGTTGTTGTTCGCACGCCAGTCAGTGGCGCGCTCGGCGTAGGTGAACTGATCAATGAAATGGCCATCGTGCTCACGGGCCAGACGCTCGGATTCGGCGTAGATCTGCGTCGGATCTTTTACCAGATGGCTTTTGCCGCCATAGAACTCGATCTGCGCGATCTTCTCTTTGGAGGTGGTCGCTGGCATTACGGCAATGAATGGCAAACCGAGCATCCGCGCGAAATACGCCTCGGAAATCGCCGTCGAACCACTGGACGCCTCGATCACCGGCGCACCAGGTTTCAGCCAGCCGTTACACAGCGCGTAGAGAAACAGCGAACGGGCCAAGCGATGTTTAAGACTGCCGGTCGGATGGCTGGACTCATCCTTGAAGTACAACTCGATGCCCGCAAAACCTGGTAGCGGCAAAGGGATCAGGTGGGTGTCGGCGCTGCGCTGAAAATCCGCTTCGATGATGCGGATGGCTTCGCGGGCCCACTGTCGGTTGTCGCTCATGGTGATGGTTCTCGTTGAATCGGCAGGAGATGAACCTGTTCGAAAGGCTCACTCATCAGCTTAGGAAAATTCCGATAGCGCGCACAGATACAGCTGAGTCTCAATATGTCAGGCAACTGCTAGGCTGAGCGTGGCTTGGGCCAGACACCTTGTAACGACATATAACAAAAAAGAATATAACTTTTGTTTTAACAACTAACAGTACGGGTTAGGGTGTCCCACCTTTTTGACGATTCGATGGAGAGCGACCTTGCCTCTGCGTAGCACTTTCACGCGTTTCTTTCAGTTGGAAGCTGCCAGCGGTCTGTTATTGATCGCCGCAGCCGTCCTGGCCCTGATTATCAACAACTCGCCGCTGTCGTGGCTGTACACCGGCCTGCTCGACACCCCCGTGGTGGCGCAGATCGGTGCGTTGAAAATCGCTAAACCCCTGCTGCTGTGGATCAACGACGGTCTGATGGCGATGTTCTTCCTGCTTATCGGCCTGGAAGTGAAGCGCGAAGTCCTCGACGGTCAACTGTCCAAACCGTCGCAGATCGTTCTGCCCGGTGCGGCCGCGATCGGCGGCATGCTGGTGCCGGCGCTGATCTATTGGTTCCTCAACCGCGACAACCCTGCCGCCCTTGATGGCTGGGCGATTCCGACCGCGACCGACATCGCCTTCGCCCTCGGCGTATTGGCCTTGCTCGGCAAGCGTGTGCCGGTATCGCTGAAACTGTTCCTGATGACCCTGGCGATCATCGATGACCTCGGTGCCATCGTGATCATCGCGATCTTCTACTCCGGCGAACTCTCGACCCTGTCGCTGGGTCTGGCGGCGGCGTGCATTGCGTCGCTGGTGGCGATGAACCGGCTCGGGGTGGTCAAACTCGGGCCGTACATGATCATCGGGTTGATCCTTTGGGTCTGCGTCCTCAAGAGCGGTGTCCACGCGACGCTGGCCGGCGTGACCCTGGCCTTCTGCATTCCACTGCGCACGAAAAACGCCGAGCCGTCGCCACTGCTGACCCTGGAACATGCGCTGCATCCGTGGGTGGCCTACGGCATCCTGCCGCTATTCGCCTTCGCCAACGCTGGCCTGTCGCTGAGCGGCGTCACCATGGAAAGCTTCACCCATCACGTGCCGATGGGTATTGCGGTCGGCCTGCTGCTGGGCAAGACCGTCGGTGTGTTCGGTCTGACCTGGCTCGCGGTCAAAACCGGCATCGCCGCCCTGCCGCAAGGCGCCAACTGGGGTCAGGTGCTGGGCGTGGCGATCCTCTGCGGCATTGGCTTCACCATGAGCCTGTTTGTCGGCTCGCTGGCGTTTGAGCCGGGTGTGAGTGACTACGCAGGCATGGACCGGATGGGCATTTTGACCGGGTCGATTCTGGCGGCGTTGATTGGTTATGCGGTGACGGCGGCGGCGAGTCGCCGGAATACTCTGCAAAACGTCTGAAACGCTTCCTTAAGAAATCATAGCCCTTCTATATAGAGGGGCTTGGCTCTGAACCTTGCAAGTGTGCTATATCTTTCATTGACAGCCACACCTACGCAACATCGTTTCTGGAGTCATCCATGTCACGTAAAGCAGAAAAACGCCCAATGACGGACGATCAGATTTCCGTACAGGAATCGCGAATTCCGGATATCGCTCTGAAGGCATTCAGCAACGCGTACAAGATGGCGCTCGCCAATGGCGCCCGCCGCGGTGCTCGTTGCTAAAGATGGTCAGCTGTTTGAAGTGACAGAGAAGAGTTCTGTCGCTTTGCGCACAATCGGTACCTACGGAAACCTGAAAAGCGGCACTCGCCTGCACATCAACAAATCCTCGAAACAGGTCACTTCTTGAGCACACCGAGAATACGGATATTCGCTGGGCCCAACGGGTCAGGAAAAAGCACTTTCAATCGACTGGTTCCCGCGCATTTGCTGGGCAACTACATAAATCCTGATGACATATAGCGCTCAATCAAAGATACCGGTTTTTTTGACTTCACCTCTTATCGTATCGAAGACCACAAGAAGACATTTTTGAGTTTTTCCGTGAGCACGCTTTGCTCAAGAAAGCCCCTCACTCATTGGCAAAGCTGGACTCTCTGACAATTGACGGTGAACGGCTCAGCTTCGCAAATACTGAAATCGACTCCTACGTCGCATCAGCCCTTTCCGACTTCATACGAAGATCTTTGATCAAAGAGCGCATCAGCTATACGTTTGAAACCGTCATGTCGTCCTCTGACAAGGTCAAACTGCTCGCTGAAGCTCACGCCTCCGGTTACAGAGTGTATGTTTACTACGTCGCTACCGCCGATCCTCAGATCAACATTGCCAGGGTCGCCTATCGAGTCTCACAAGGCGGGCACAGCGTTCCCCCTGAAAAAATAGAAGCGCGGTATTGGAGATCTTTGGAGCTTCTATCTGATGCCATCCTGACCTCCAACAGAGCTTATATTTTCGATAACTCGGATGAAGGTAGCGAGGGCCTCACGCAGATTGCGGAAATCACTGATGGCGAGTTGATTGAAATCAAATCAGATACTCAGCCACCGTGGTTCAAAGAGTTCGTGCTCGACAAATTACTGTAGTGCGCTGAACGAATTTTTCCTGAGGGCTCAATCCTCTGAGTCTCGAACAACAGCCTATCTACAGATCAGAATCCGTCGAACAATCCCCACGTCTTTAGAGACGCGTCCTACAGCCACCATTTTCCTCCTTCGTTAACGTTGCGCAGCCCTTTGCGAAGGGCTGTCGATGGATGAGCGAAAGGACGATCAGTGGCTGGCAACAAGGAGATTCCTCGGGTTCAAAACCCACCGCAAGGCGACGGGCATCACGTCACCTACCGCTATATGACGGCCACTGAACTGGCCGAGCGCGACGCCAGACAAAACGCTTACGACGCCATGCTGGCGCGGCAGGAGGCTTTCGAGCGCAGCCGTGAGGTAGCGGTCAAAAAAGCCGATCCCGTTCGGGCTGGCTGTGTATTCGCCAAGTCCTGCAAATTGCCGGATGCGATTATCGATTACTCCAGTCCTTCGGGGATGGTGCCGACTGACAGCCTGAAGGATTACGGCGACCTGATCCTGCTAAGCGCGCGTGAGGCCGATGAAAACGGCGCAGTTCCTCTAAAGAAAATCGGTGCGACAGCTATTCCAGTTGGGTTTGGCAGTCTGGCGTTGGCGGGATCGGTGTTTGAAGCACTGCCCGCTGCTTTATCTAGTGCGGCTGTTGCGCCTTTAGTTGGTTTGGTTGCGCTGTTCATGCCATCGAGCCTTGGTGACAGCGCGCTCTATACCGACGAACAACTGCGTGGACTTGAACAGGCGCGAACGCGTGTTCGGTTGAGGGTCGAACAGCAGGCCGACGGCAGCCTGAAGGGCTACGGCTTCTACACCGGCAAGAATCGCGATTGGGAAATGGTTGATGTCGTGCAGTTCAAGTTGCGTGGCAGCCAGTTCATTGCTGACTTGGGCGAAGGCGTAGAACTGATCTGGACGCCTGCTGTAGATGGCTCGGACATCCTTGGTATTCCCGCGCTGGAGGCTGCACCGCAGGCACCGCACATCTGGGTTTATCCGCCGACGAAAGCGGCAGAAGGGATTCTGGTTAACCCGGTTTATCCGCCGGAGTACCGGGATTTTATTCTGATGTTTCCCCCGAACTCCGGGGTTCGGCCGGTTTATATTGTTCTAAATGTTCGACGCCACGGTACCGCCGAAGCTGGACATACCTACCATCCTGCTCCCGAAACAAGCGATATCACTGCATTTCCCGGTTTGAGAAGAGCAAAAAAGAAAACCCCATACGCGGGTGGTCTCCGAGATCGCTGGACGGATGCGAAAGGCAGAACAATATATGAATGGATTTTCTACATGGAGAACTTGAGACGTACCGGGCAAGTGATGGCACTCACTTGGGATCGTTCGACCACAAAACCGGTAAGCAGTTAGATCCGCCAAAAAAGAAGAAACGCAGCATTAAGAAATTTCTATGAGGGGTCTATGGGATTAAGAGCCAGGCTTGAATGGTATGACAAGAAAACTGAACTGAGCGAAGGAGAAGAATTATCGAAAGACTTCGGTGACGACGGTTCAATTATCGAATCACTTGGAATGCCAATCGAAAATAATGTGAACAACGGAGGATTCGATGTGCCCTCGCAATGGGTCAATATCCTGCAACCCCATTTTAGACAAACCATTGATTTATCTTCTTTCGACTTCCAGGTCGCTTTCGTCTACCGCGACCATTGGTAAGCAACCAACAAAAAACCCCGACCCGTCACCTGATCGGGGTTTTCTTTACCCTGAATTCCGCTTAGTGCGAAACGCGGCTGGTCCCGCCAACGGTGGAGATGCGCACGCGCTCGCCAACGCGGAACACTTCATTCTCCTGAACCTGCTGCACGTAGGCACGCATGCTGCCGTCGTCTTCACGCACGGTGATTTCCACACCCTGGGTACGGGTCAGACCTTCTTCAGTCGCCGAGCCGATCAGGCCACCGGCCACCGCACCGATGACCGCCGCAACGATGCTGCCCTTGCCGCCGCCGATAGCGCTGCCGCCAACACCGCCGACTGCCGCACCGGCGAGGCCGCCGATCGGGGTTTTGGTGCCTTCGATCTTGACCGGGCGCAGGGATTCGATGGTGCCCATGCGAATCGTCTGCACGCGACGCGCTTCGTCACGGGAGTAGGAGTCACCGGTCAGGCTCGATTGGCAGCCGGTGAGCAACATCGCCATCGTGGAAAAGGAAGCAACCAGCAGAACAGACTTACGCATAGCATCAACTCCAAAGAAACATATAGTCATTAAACTCCGTGGCTTGACGCCTGTCACGACGCAGCCCGGACAAATTCGCTTTCATTCAGGCGCGGTACAGACGCCGCACGCATTCCCTGACATAGCCCTACAGTAGCGCCAAATTGCCGATTCTGCGCCACCCGACCCCAGGATTTTCATGGATTACTTCATCATCGTCGTCACCACGGCCGCCGGTTTGTACTTCCATTGGTGGTTGTACGTGCGGATCAAACGCTGGATGGATCGCAACCTGGCGCTGTCATTGGCCGGCAAGGACGAGGGCAAACGTGCCTTCATGCTCGAACAGTTGGCGAACGCTCAGGCGCAGAAGATCAAGCGCCGGGATCTGCCGAAGTGGCTGGAGGCCGCTGCGGCAGGCTATCCCGCTCGGTAGACTGCTTAGGGTGCCAGACGTTCAAGAATCCAGTCGGCGCCCTGCACACGGTAGTTGAGGCGATCGTGCAGACGGCTCGGACGGCCCTGCCAGAATTCGATGCGCTCAGGCAGCAAGCGGTAACCGCCCCAGTGTTCCGGGCAGTCGGGCTGAGTATCGGAGAAGCGCTGCTCGGTAGCCTTGAGCAGATCTTCCAGTTCACCGCGCCCGTTGATCACCCGGCTCTGCGGTGATGCCCAGGCACCGAGACGGCTGCCCAGCGGACGCACCTGATAATACGCATCGGACTCCGCAGGGGAGACCTTCACCACCCGCCCTTCGATGCGCACTTGGCGCTCGAGGGTCGGCCAGAAGAAGGTCATGGCAGCGAACGGGTTGGCCGCCAGATGCTGGCCCTTGGCGCTGTCGTAGTTGGTGAAGAAGGTGAAGCCCTGCTCGTCCAGCCCCTTGAGCAGCAGAATGCGGCAATGCGGTCGCCCAGCCTTGTCGACCGTGGCCAGGGTCATGGCGTTGGCTTCCACCGGTGCCTGTTCGGTTTTCACCGCGTCGGCGAACCACTGGTGGAACAACGCAAACGGCTCGGCCGGGGCTTGCGCCTCGGTCAGACCATCCCGGGTGTAATCACGACGCATATCTGCCAGAGCCTGGGTCATGGCGCATTCCTTTTCGTTAGCGGATCACTTCTTGGTGGCATCGGTCGCGGCGACTTTCTTGTCGGTCGCGGCAGCTTTGGCTGGTGTGGTTTTCTTCGCCGGGGCCTTGGCTGGAGCTTTTTTCGCTGGAGCCTTGGCAGCGGCTTTCTTGGCCGGAGCCTTTTTGGTTGCCGGAACAGCAGCTTTTTTCGCCGCAGGAGCCGGGGTTACCGGTTTGGCAGCTGGCTTGACGTCTTGCGCTGCGACCAGGGTCACCGGCTTCGGCGCGGGCATGTTGTACTTGCTCAGCAGCGCGACCATGGTGTTCTGTGGGGTCACCAGCAGTTCGACACGACGGTTCAGGGCACGACCTTCAACGCTGTCGTTGGCGGCGCGCGGCGCTTCGGAACCCATGCCGCGCAGCATCAGGCGATCACGCTGCAAGCCGCTGAGACGGAAGATCGCCGCAATGGACTGGGCACGTTCCTGGCTCAGTTTGATGTTGGCAGGCGCGGCACCACTGGAATCGCTGTGGCCAAGAACCAGCACGGCAGTTTTCGGGTCGGCCTCAAGGATTTTCGCCACTCGGGTGAACGGACCGAGGGTGACCGGCAGCAGCATGGCGGGACGATCCGGGTTGAACGAGCCTTCGACGGGGGCAGTCACGACCAGCACGTTTTCACGGCGTTCGAGTTGCAGATTGCTGTCCTTGACCGCTTCACGCAGGCGCGGCTCGTAGTCATCCAGCCAGGCTTGAGTGACTTTCGGATCGGGCATCGGCACCGCTTTAGTGGTCGGCTGATCCTTGCCGCCGAACGGCCACCACCATTTGCTGCCGGTATCGGCGTCAGCCTTGGCCACGGCAACCGGTTTCCTGGCTTCAGGCGCTACTTCTGCCTTCATGTCAGCCTTGGCGGCTTCGTCATCGGAACCGAACGGCCAGTACCAAGGGTTGCTGCTTTCAGTTTTGTCAACCGGTGCAGTCGCCGCCGGCTTCAAAGGCGCCGGAGCCGGCTCCTTGGCCGCCACTTTGTCGGAAGAACCGAACGGCCACCAACTGCTGCCGTCCGCATCGTTTTTAGGGGTCTGTGCGCAACCGGTGATCGCTACACACAGGGCCAGGGCGAGGGTCTTTTTCGATGACATTGAAAATCCACAAAATGAAGTAATGAAAAATCAGAGCACTTTCGCCCGGATAAACAGCCGTTTTGAAACGAAAAACCGCTTGAGGTTCCGACCCTGGGACCTCGGATGAAACTTTACAGACAAGTGGCAAGTACCCGCGCGAGCTTCTGCGCACGCGGATCCATCAAGACGTATGGCCCAAGGGTATTTGTCACGAAACCGAAGGCGACATCATGCTCAGGATCAGCAAAACCGATGGAACCGCCCGCGCCCGGATGGCCGAATGCACGAGGACCGAGGCCGTAGGTAGCGTTGGGCACATCCGGTTGATCGAGCATGCAGCCCAGACCGAAACGGGTCTGGGTCAACAGTGTCTTGTCTTCGCCGAGGCTGTGTTCGCGGGTCAGCTCTTCAAGCATGTCGCTTTCGAGCAGACTGCCGTCGAGCAGGCCCGCGTAGAAACCGGCCAGACTGCGCGCATTGCCGTGGCCATTGGCCGCCGGTTGCTGCATGCGCCGCCATTCCGGTTTGTTGGTGCTGGTGAGCACTGAAGGTGGGTTGGTAAAAGCGCGGGTGGTCATCGCGGCGGGCTCGCGCATGGTCACCTGCAGCAGGCGTTGCGCGGCGGCATCGCCAGCGTTGCCCTTGCCACGGGCAATGTGCGCCACGCGGTGGAACTCTTCGTCAGCCAGACCGACATGAAAATCCAGACCCAGAGGTTTAGCGACACGAGCGACGATGGATTCACCCGGCCCACGACCGTCGGCGCGGCGCAGCAGCTCGCCGATCAGCCAGCCGTAAGTGATTGCGGCGTAACCGTGGCCAGTACCTGGCGTCCACCATGGCGCTTCGGCCGCAAGGGCATCGACCATGGTTTGCCAGTCATACAGCGCTTCCGGCGCCAGCAATTCCCGCAGAGCTGGCAGACCGGCCTGGTGGCAGAGCAATTGGCGCAGGGTCACGGATTCTTTGCCGGCGGCGGCGAATTCCGGCCAGTAGCGCGCAACCGGAACATCCAGTTGCAGCTTGCCTTCGCCGACCAGTTGCAGCGCGGTGACCGCAGTAAACGTTTTGGTGCAGGAGAACAGATTGGCAATGGTGTCGCTGTGCCAGGCCTCGGCGCCGTCCTTGTCGGCAGTACCGGACCAGAGGTCGAGGACAGTCTCTCCGCCGACCTTGATGCACAGGGCTGCGCCGCGTTCCTGGGGATCGTCGAACAGTGCGGCGAAGGCTTCGCGCACCGCTTCGAATTGAAGCTCGTAATGTCCCTGAATCTGCACCCGCAACTCCCCCGCGAAAACGCTCTACAAAGTGGCCCGCATTGTTCCAGCCCTTGAGGGATTTGGGAACAGCTGCGGGCCAGACGGTTAAAAGCCAAGTCAAAAGATCGCAGCCTGCGGCAGCTCCTACATGGATTGCGTTTCCATGTAGGAGCTGCCGCAGGCTGCGATCTTGTTAGAGCATCACAGGTTAGTGACCATTGCCGGAATGACCACCGGCATGCCCTGCCCCCGGACCTTTACCGGCTTCGCCTTTGCGGCCGCCCTCAGCCTCATGCCCCGCTGCGGCGGCCGCTTTCTCAGCCTCTTTGCCAAGCTGATCAATCGCCTGCAAATTGCTCTTGCGCACCGATTCGACGAAACCCTGATACGGCAGATCTGTCACCCCGACCAGACCGAAATGACCGTTCTCGCCATCCAGCAAACGCCCGGTCACCGGTTGATCCAGATACTGGAACCAGTGCACGCCGACAATCGAAGGCTCGCTCAAGGCCTGCTTGAGGAAATTGGCATACGCCGGGCCACGATCCTCTTCCTTGCTCAGATGCGTCACGCCGCCCCAGAACGGGCCGCGATCAGCGGAGCCGAAGTTGAACTCGGTAATCAACACCGGTTTGTCCAAAGCCCCCAGCGCGGCAAAGTCATAACCATCCTGCGGCGTGAGCGTGTACATATTGAAACTCAGCACATCGCAATACTGCGCGCAGGACGCCACGGCTTCCGGGGTGCTGATCGCAAAGCGCCCGCCCAACAGCATCTGATTCGGCGCGTGCCATTTCAGCGAATCGGAGATGGTCTTGAAGTAGGTGTCGGCAAAGACCTTCTGGAAATATTTGAAGTCCGCTTCGATTTCCGGGTGTTCGGGATTCGGCAATGGCGGCACAAAACCCGGGTCTTCCATCAGCTCCCACGCCGGCAGATCAATGCCCCATGCCTTCGACAACCCGGCCTGATTGCGGTACTTGTCGCGCAACTGCTTGAGGAACGCGCGCTTGGCCGGCACGTCGGTGGTCATCTTCAACGTGCCGTAAGCCAAGGCGTAACGCGATTTCGGATCGTCGCCCGGTCCGGCCCAGGCCAATTCGTTGTCAGCGTAATAACCGATCAGCCAAGGATCATCGCGATGGTCGCGGGCGGCGATGGCCACGGCACGCTCGGTGGCCATGGCGAAACGCGGATCGAACGGATCCGGCATGCCGCCCCACCAGTCGCTGCCGGTGCTGATGCTGGTGTAGTCGCCGACAATCGACAGCGGCAAGGTGTACGGCACGCGTTCGGCTTCACTGAGCGAATCGGCGCTCCAGTTGCCGACCGTGTTGAAACCCCAGGCTTGCAGGCGATCAAGCGTGTGGTTGGCCCACTGCGACTCATCAATAGTTGCTTTGCACGGTGCGGCAGCCGGTTCGCTGGCCACTTGCACGGTTTCAGTCTTGGCCGCTTCGGCGACGCCTGACTTCGGCTCAGCCGGCACAGCGACAGGTTCTGATGCCTTGGCGGCAGCGCTTTCTGCCGCTTCAGTCTTCGCCGCTTCAGCGACCCCGGATTTACTTTCGCTGTCCCCTTTGCACGGCTCGCCGTACACGCGCTGCAGGTTGGCGCCGTAGAAGTCATACCAACGCCCGTTGCCGTAGCCTCGACCTTGATCTGCACCATTGCCGCCACGGTTGTCGCCTTCACCAAAGTGACTGGCCAGCGGCTCATCCGGTTTCGGCAAGGATTCGAACATGAATTCGCGACCCGCCACATAAGTCTGGCTGACGTCCGGGCTGACAGTGTTGACGCCGAGGGAGTAGAACGGATGCCCCTCAGGCGTGACCAGATACCAGCGGCCGTCACGTTTTTCGGTGCGGAAGAAACCGCTGGCCTTGAACGCCGGGCCTTTGCTCCAGCCACCGAACTTGTCCAGCGATGACTTTTCGCGCTCGGCCAGCCAGGTTTTCAGCTGTTGCTGTTCCTTGGCGGCAGCGGATTTCAGCTGTTCATCGTTAGCGATTTTTTCTGGCCACTTGCTGCGAGTCGATTGCCCGTAAGCGTCGACCAGATTGCCATACACCGCTTGGCTGACCGACTCGCCGTCCTGCACGCCGAAACGCTCAAGCAGCAAACTCTGCGCGACTTTCGGCTGATCCATCGACAAACTCACCGACACCACTTGGCTGCGATCAATCTCACCGCTGCTGCTGGCCAGCAAAATGCGCTGACCATCGACAGTCATCGGCATCGGCGGGCCGGCCTTCATGCCTTGGCTCAACGGCGCAGTAGCCACCAGTGGCACCAGCAACGTCTGCGCAGGTCCGGCCGGCAGATCGACGCGGCTGACCAGTGTGCGGCCGTCATTGCTCTGGATCTGCACGTAAACGGTAACCGCCCAGTTCATCGCACTCTGCAGGCGCAGGGTCATCATCCCCGACTGCGACCAGTCCCACGCACCGGTTTGCGGCGTCAAACGCAAGGTCGGGCGGGCCACCGGGTTGAAGGTCACTCGGCGCAGCACTTCGCCCTCGGGGGTTTGCTCGGCGTTGGCTTGCGGCAGGTCGGCGTTTTCGGTGGCGATTTTCACCACGTCGGCAGGACGGACAAAGTTGAACAGGGTCTGCTGTCCCGCAGGCGCCGCGAGTAGCGGCGTGGCGAAGATCAAGGCGAATACGGCAGGCAACGAACGGCGGATCATAAGAACGGAGTTCTCCCTAACGACCAACATTGGCCAATGGAAAAGTGATGGCAGAGAGATAGACAACACGGCGGGCAAAACTGCCCACCGTTGTCTCAGGATATTTCACGACGGAAAGGCGGCAACGCATTGAGGATCGCCTTGCCATAGCGCTGGGTGACCAGGCGCCGATCCAGCAAAGTGATGGTGCCGCGGTCTTCTTCGGTGCGCAGCAGACGCCCGCAAGCCTGAACCAGCTTCAGCGAGGCATCGGGCACGGAGATTTCCATGAACGGATTGCCGCCACGGGCCTCGATCCACTCCGACAGCGCCGCTTCGACCGGATCATCCGGCACCGAAAACGGGATCTTGGCGATCACCACGTGCTCGCAGTAGGCACCCGGCAAGTCGACACCCTCGGCGAAACTGGCGAGACCGAACAGCACGCTGGAATCACCGCCATCGACCCGCGCCTTGTGCTTGTTCAGGGTTTCCTGTTTCGACAGGTTGCCTTGAATGAACACTTGCTTGCGCCAGTCGCGATCGAGGCCGTCGAACACGTCTTGCATCTGTTTGCGCGAAGAGAAAAGCACCAGGGTGCCGCGCGAACCTTCGACCAGGTCCGGCAGCTCACGAATGATCGCGGCGGTATGCGCGGCGGCATCGCGTGGATCGGCCTTCAGATCGGGCACGCGTAGCACACCGGCGTCGGCGTGATGGAACGGGCTCGGCACCACCGCGGTGACGGCTTTTTTCGGCAGACCGGCGCGCATGCGGAAGCGGTCGAAAGTGCCCAGCGCGGTCAGGGTTGCCGACGTTACGAGGCAACCATAGGCGACATTCCACAGACTGCGACGCAAGGTTTCCGCCGCCAGAATCGGGCTGGCGTTGACCTCGATGTCGAACAGCGAACCGCTTTCGGCCAGGGTCAGCCAGCGCGCCATTGGGGGGCTGTCTTCCGGATCTTCGGCGGTGAACGCCGTCCACAATTCCCAGTTGCCGGAGGCGCGGGACAACAGGCTGCCGAACAGCGGATACCACTCTTCGGCCTGATTGCTGGCGATGCCGATGTTGACCTCGCCGTCCATGCCTTCCTTGAGCAGGTCGGTCAGGCGCGTGAACAGATCATTGAGGCGCGAAAAGCCCTTTTTCAGCTCGATGCCCATTTCGCGGATGTGCTCGGGAATCACCCCGGCGACAAAACGATAACGCGGCCGCTCACGGCCCTCGACATCTTCGCCGGGCTTGAAGTCGGCAACCTGCTCGCAGGCGCTGAACATGAACTGTTGCTGGGCCTTGATCTCCCGCGCCAGTTCCGGCACTTGTTCGATCAACTTGCCGAGATCGCCCGGCAGCGGATGCTGGGCCAGCAGCTTGGTCAGGTTTTTCGCCGTGGTTTCCAGCCAGTCGGCAGTGGAACGCAGGCGCGTGTAGTGAGCGAAGTGGCCGATGGCCTTGTCCGGCAAGTGATGGCCTTCGTCGAACACGTAAATGGTGTCGCGCGGATCGGGCAGTACCGCACCGCCGCCCAAGGCGAGGTCAGCAAGGACCATGTCGTGGTTGGTGACGATCACGTCGACCTTGCCCATGCCTTCGCGGGCCTTGTAGAAGGCGCACTGGCCGAAGTTCGGGCAATGACGGTTGGTGCACTGGCTGTGATCGGTGGTCAGGCGCGCCCAGTCGGCGTCTTCCAGCGCATTCGGCCAACTGTCACGATCGCCGTCCCACTTATTGCCGGCGAGTTTCTCGATCATGCTGGTGAACAGCTTCTGACTGGCCTCATCGACCTCGATCTTGAAGCCTTCTTCTTCAAATAGCTGGGCAGTGGCGGTTTGCGCGTGGCCTTCCTGCAACAGCATGTCGAGTTTGGACAGGCACATGTAGCGGCCACGGCCCTTGGCCAGGGCGAAGCTGAAGTTCAGCCCGCTGTTGCGCATCAGGTCGGGCAAATCCTTGTAGACGATCTGTTCTTGCAGCGCCACGGTCGCGGTGGCGATGACCAAGCGTTTGCCGGCGAGCTTGGCGGTCGGAATCGCGGCCAGGCTGTAGGCCACTGTCTTGCCGGTACCGGTGCCGGCTTCCACCGCAACAATTGCGGGGTCGCCACTGCGCCGGCCTTCGTCGTCGGTGTCGATATCCCCGAGGACTTTGGCGATTTCAGCGATCATCAGGCGCTGG